>CEWK01006282.1_pt1 | contig 14552 bp, 38 predicted proteins | sample 531431 | NCBI WGS metagenome assembly CEWK01 (sample SAMEA2623059, study PRJEB7988) | marine metagenome | isolation source: saline water (ENVO:00002010), including
ACGATGTCCAAAGTGACATTGACGGTAGCAAAGACTACTGACGCCTAGAAAAGACTAGGGGTATTGCTTTCCTTAAGCATTCATGATATAGGAGATACAAATGATACACTTAATAAGTGGTCTCATGTCATGGATGAAGAGCGACACTGCGCCTACGCAAGTGTTGGGTCGCACGGATCTAGAGACATGGGCCAAAACAGAATATAAAGATGACTGGCAGTATGCTTATCACTTTATGCTAAACAACCCAGGCAAAGCACCATCGTTGCTTTCCAAACCTAACTATAAAAAGTCTACAGTTAAAGGAGTATCCTAAATGCGAAAACTTCTTAACTACATCAAAAGCCTTTTCATTGCAACTAATTGGGAAGAAAAGTATCTATCTCAGTCTGTTGACCATTATGATTTGGAACGCCGTCAACGAGCCCTTAACAACGGCACGATCACGGTTGGCCCATACGGGCGTAGACAAAAATATTATCATTAGGAAAGGAATAAACAATGATGTTACTTTTATTAAAACTTAAAAACTGGTGTGAGATTATTGGCTATTCGAGAGCGGCTTCCCAATTGGCTTCACAAGGTTTACACGAAGAAGCAAAGAGACTACTGATAGAAAAAGCAAAATTACAGGCAAGAAAGACACAGGCAATCGCAAGATTAGATAAGTGGAAAAAATTAAAATCAAGTTACGAGCCTGCTAATCATTATATGAGAGGCAAGCCAGTAGCACAATGGAAAGGTAAAGCGGCATAATGAAAACTTTATTACACGCAATCATTCCGATGACAATTATGATGTCTATTTTAGTAGCAGTAGTTCTATTAAATGCGGCACACTATATCTACTAGGAGTTTGTTATGTGGCCTTATACTGATGAAGAATGCGACTGGATATCTGGTAGGAAGAAATAATTTATAGGTTATGGCGAAGACACTTTTTTGTTGAGAGCAAGATTGTACTCCGCCATAACTTTTTAAGTTATGGTTTTATATTATTTTTTTGTGTAGATTGAATATAAAACCCATACAGCAACAAGACCAACTAATCCTTGTGCAGAAAATCCTGCAACTATATTTTGGATATTACCGATAATGTTGATGTTTGGCCAGAACGGAATGTTCTGTCCGTTGAACAAAACTTCAAGCACGATGCCTAACGAAAGTAAACTAACTCCTACTTCTGTTAATGCTCCGGCCCAAGCCTTCACTTTATTTAGAATGTCCATAATAGACCTCCTTTCAAGTTAAACGAGTGTAATCTCGTTGTAATATTTAAATAGCAGGTATGCATAGTAAACTGATCATAAATGGTTCTAGATGCCATAAACAAACACTTTTTATTTTACAGAACTAAATACTTTTGTTATAGTAACATATAATAACACACATAGACACAGGAGAATACTATGAATAAAACCTTCAAAGAAGGCATCGAAAAAGGTGCAGAGCAACTCGCTCAATCAGTAAGAGAAACATTACCAAAAGTACAATTCAATAAGAACGGATATGAGATAAGAACGCAAGTTTTAGATATGGCTAAACAGTTCACAGAATTTGAATACTCGTCAAAATGGATGGGTTGGGAACAAACTGTCACACGTGACAAAGAAACAGGGCATATTGTTAATAAAGTAGATATGCCAAACGTTCCTGGTGTTGGTCAAGTACTAGAAACTGCGGAGGCGTTTTACAAATTTATAAACGCCAAATAATAATACACAAAACATAAACCGCCGACATAGTCGAGGACACAAAAGGAAATTACCGGCCCCTAGCATCATTAATTTAATGTTAGGGGTAACACTTTTAATAACTATTAGTATGGAAGTGATTGACGATTTTTTACCCAAAAGATACCAAGACGAATTAGAATCCGTGTTACTTAGACACGACTTTCCTTGGTACTACCAACCAAATATCACAACAGGCAAACCAAAAGTCCTTGATGATCAATTCAAATATAGTCATGGATTTACACATCAATTCTACCATCAAGAACATGGTGTACAAAGTTCTTTCTATGGTTTAGTACAAACACTTTTACATTTTGTTCCGGAACCATATCCTATAACAGGATACTATAGACTTAAAGCAAACATGACTGTACCCGTGCAAGGTTGGAACAAAGACACAGTTCAAGAGCCACACGTAGATATGCCTATTGATCATTTAGTATGTTTGTATTATGTAAACGACAGCGACGGGGATACATTTTTCTTTGAGAATTATTTTGAAGAGAAGGGCGAACCAGAAAGTTTTAAAGTCTTAGAAAGAGTCAAGCCTAAAAAAGGTAGGGCAGTTGTTTTTGATGGGTTAAGATATCATGGCAGTAATTGTCCAATTGAATCTCAGTCAAGAGTTATTATAAACGCAGGAATGATAGTACAATGATTAAAGTAATAGACGATTTTTTACCACAAGGGTTTGCTGATGAAATTGAAAGCACATTAATACACTATGCTTTTCCTTGGTATTACAGACCAAGTATAAACAATGGCAAGCCTAAAATACAAGACGAACGTTTTAAATATGCACATGGCTTTGTGCATAACTTCTTTAATGAAGAAGATGGACCTATGAGTAGTTATTACAATTTAATTGCTCCATTAAAACATTTTGCAGAACAACAAGGAATCCCTAACAAAGGTTATCATAGGTTAAAGAGTAATCTAAATATTACCATTCCTGGTTGGAAAGACGGACAGTGTCAGGAACCACATACTGATATGCCAAGTCCACATACAGTATTAATTTATTATGTTAATGACTGTGATGGGGATACATTTATATTTGATAAACAATTTGACAGTAACAATCCAGATCAAATTGACTTCACTATCAAAGAACGTGTAAGTCCTAAAAAGAATAGAGCATTAGTCTTTGATGGATTGTATTATCATGCAGGAAGTTATCCTATAGAACATCAGGCTAGGGTAATGATTAATTGTAATTTAATTAATTAGTTTCAAACATATAACACGCACCAATAGTTACACGCCAATATGTTTGTGTGGGCGACTCAGCATTGTGCCACATCTTACTTGGAAAGACGACTGCTCTATTTTGTTTAAAGTCTACAGTCTTTACTTTTGTTTTACCTTTGTCAGTATAAAAACTTGTACCACCATCACTTTCATTTAAGAAAATAACAATAGTCCAAACACTATCTTGGTCGCCGTGTATGTCGGCATGGGGATACATTTTATATCCTTCACCTGCAAAGGTTCCGTTGAATCTTAATCTTTTTAATCCGTTTTGTTTAATGTTAGGAAATATATTTGCTAACTGCATCTGACTTGCTCTGTCTATCAAAGGTATTAAATTTTGAGGATCACTATCAAGTTCTTGTTCTTCATAAATGTTATTAGTCATAAAACGTTCCACAGGATTGCCTTCGCTTTCACTAACTACTTCGTGAAACCCCCATTGCAAATAAGGTATCCTATCATTCAATATCTTTAAAGTTAAAGGATCGAACCAGTTGTCTACTACTTTAATATTGTCCATGATCTCTATGTGTCTTGTGTGTAACCTTTGTTACTTCAGGATCTTCAAAGTATCTATCATAGATTAAACTAAACACTAGAAAAAACAAACCCAGTCCAATGATTGCCATAAGACCAGGTTCGCCAGTTGATATCATGTGCCAAAGCACTTGAACTCCATCCATTTGTGAATAGTCTACTTGATCCATCCGATTTTCTTACCTGCTTTTACTCTTGCTTTATGTTCTTCAACAGTGCCAGGGAATCTCCATGCCCATATGGCAACCAATGCCATAAAGCCTCCACTCCATAATACTGCTTTTATATTATATGTTGTGAACCATAGAAAGGCTAGTGATGAAGACATCACTGCTATCATTAGATATTTTCCTTTGGTTGGAAATACTTTCTTCTGTACCCAGTTGGTTAAGAATGGTCCAAAGTATTTGTGATTGTACAACCAATCGTGCATTCTCTTAGAACTCTTTGCAAAACAATAAGCCGCAAATACTAAGAAGATAGAAAAAGGAATTCCAGGAACAACCACACCTACGTATGCCATTCCTAAAGATGCAAAGCCTATTCCCATCCATATATATTTTTTTATTTTATTCATTATAATACTTTCTCTAGAGCGTCTCTTAAGTCATGCATCATTGCATTAGTATGAAATGGTGTCGGAGCAAACCTAAGGCGCTCTGTGCCAACATCAACTGTTGGGTAGTTTATTGCTTGACAATATATTCCATATTCATTAATAAGTGTATCACTGATTGCTTTACACTTTTTAGCATCACCAATGTGGACAGGAACTATATGAGTTTCATTATCTATCATTGGAATATCTTTATTCTTAAAAAGAGTCTTTAATCTTTTTGCTCTCTCTTGGTGTTGTTCTCGTAGTTCATTGTGGTCTGATACATATTTTACACTTGCCAGTGCTCCTGCACATAATACAGGACTAATAGAAGTAGTAAAGATAAAGCCTGAGGCAACAGAACGAACTGCATCTAAGATAACAGACTTACCAGCGATGTAACCTCCCTGTGTACCAAAGGCTTTACCAAGTGTACCATTCAAGATGTCTATTCGGTTTTGTACATCTAATTTTTGAGTAACGCCGCCGCCTCTATTCCCATATAAGCCGACTGCGTGAACCTCGTCAATGTATGTGATGGCACCATACTTCTCTGCTAGGTCACAAATTTCTGGAATTTTACTCATGAACCCATCCATGCTATACACAGATTCAAAGACAATGCAAGGTGTGCCTTTTACGGTTTTGAGTATAGTCTCTAACTGCTCAAGATCATTGTGCTTGAAAATATGTTTCTCAGCACCACTGTGTTTTATACCTTGTATCAAAGAAGCGTGATTCTTGCTATCACTTATATACACAATGTCGGGAATGATACGTTTTAAAGCAATGAGAGTCCATTCATTGGCAACGTAGGCAGAACTATAAAGTAAAGCAGACTCGGTGCTATGCAACTTTGCCAACTCAACTTCTAGTGCTACGTGATAGTGACTCGTTCCTCCAATGTTCCTAGTTCCACCCGAACCTGCACCTGTTTGATCTAGTGCGGTATGCATGGCATCGAGAACAATCTTGGACTGTCCCATTCCAAGGTAATCGTTTGAACACCAGTTAACTATATTTTTTATAGCATACTTGCCATACCATATAGCATTTGGGTATTCACCTCTCTCACGTAGAATGTCATTGAACACACGGTATTTGCCGCTCTCTTTAAGATCAGAGATCAATTGTTCAAATGGAGTCGTGTCTATCATGCAACTATTTATATGCGTATATAATTAATACTTTACTTTAGACTGCTGAACTGCTGGACCAAACTCCATACCATTTAGAATATGACATATCGCGTTACTTTCAGCAAATGCTACCACAACTGACATTGAACCAGTTTTAGGATTTAGATAAACTGCACCAGGTTGACTCATTACTTGACCTGAGGGAATTGTAAATGATATGTTGCCAGTTAAAAAAGGTTGTTCTTCATAGTCTTTAAGGACTTCTAACATCTTTTCGCTTGGACCACATTGTATCATGATAGGGAGGTAGGTAAACCCTTCGCTATCTGTTTCACCCATTTCCTGAGCATAGACAGATGTTGCAAAGATTAAACCAAACAATATTGTAATTAAGTATTTCATATCTATTTTTTACCTCTCATATTAAAAGTAACTTTCCATTACTTCCTTACCAGCAACTTCAATTGCTTTTAACCATTGTTGTTTACCTTCATGATTAAAAAACAAATGTTCTTTTGGATCGTCTAATAGCATCCAACTACCTGAATGGCATTCCATTGCAAGTTGTCTTGGGTGCCAAGTACTACAACCACAAAACATCCTAAAGTGTTTAGGCTTGTTACCAGTTAACATTTTTTCTAACATAAGTTCATCTGAACTAACTGCTAGACCGTGTCCTACATTAGTAGACGTAGTTGAATTCCAATTATTGTCATGCAAAAGAATAATACTTTGATCATTCACAGGACCTCCTTTGTATAATGTTTCAGGCATTGGTAATCCAGGGTCGCCACCCTTTAATTTATATGTATCGCTTATCTTAAGTTTACTAGGTTTATTTAGAATTAGTCCTAAGACCAGATCTTCTTTCTGTTGATAAAGATAAACTACTGCTTTTGAAAAAATTTCGTCGATGTCTAAACTTGGCGACGCGACAAGCATTTTTCCGGAATAGGCTTGTGCTGTCATTCTAACTCCAGTCTGGTAACGGGCCTCCGTACTTTTTCCCTTTTATTTTTTTACCCCCGACCTTCTTTCTCACACTTCCTAACTTGTGCGACTTGCCACCTTCTCGTCTTCGGTAGCCTTGACTTTTGCAACTTGCTAGAGCAGACGCACCCAAAGAGGAATTACTGCGAGAACTTTTACAAAGTTTTGCACTCGCGGCCGCTTCTGCTTCTATTGTTTCATCTATATCTATTATCTTCATGCTATCTATATTTATCTGCGGCACACTCAAGATCATCATTGTTGGAATCTATTAACTTAAATGTTAATGCCTTGCGTGGACCACGTGTTGTATTAATTGTTACATCTCCTGACTTATCGAAATATTCTATCTTTGTTATTGTTGCAGGCTCATCGTTCTTTCCTACTAGGATGTTGTCGCCTACCTTAATGTTTAGGTTAAATTCACGTAACTGTGTCATTGAAGTTCTCCTATCTATCCGGACGGACATTAATATTTATTACTGGCCCCGCTGTAAGGTTTTCATATGGCCTTAATTGCGACTCGTAAATGCATGGCCCCGCTGTAGGTTCTGCTAATTATTTTGTATCATGCGTTTTATACTTGTAAAAGACGATCTAGGTAACTCAGTTATCTTAGATACGGTGTACGATATGGTTGTAGGTACCATAAGGAACCAGGAAATGGCTGAATTATTGGTTGCTGGAATGAATTTGAACATCAAGATGCCCATTTACCATTGACAAACGTGCCAAACTGCGTTATTATATACACAGTTAATTAATTATAGGCACAAAGGCAATGTTAGAACCAGAAAACAACTTTATACTTTACATCAGTTTACTGATAGGTTCCATAATAGTAATAGGAACTGTAATATGATATCACTACAAACAATCACTACACCAATCACTAGGCATTTTAAGTCAATACGCCTCACTATGGCGTCACTACTGCTAATATGTCTCACTACTGGTTGTGCGAGTGTCACTACAACAAATAATGAATGGCTGATGGGTCATTCAATAAATGATGGGTCCTTGAAAGAACCTTGCATCAAATGTGGTGAAGATTGGATTTTTATTCCAAATGAACCATTCGCGGCCCAGAGGCAATTGGAACGAGCCGGTGGTTGGAATAATTTCTCTTATTAAGAATATTTTGGTAAAGAAAGTTCTCTTATTTTTGTAAGTCATTGAAATCATTAGATTCTTTCTTGAACAAAAAGGTTGACTTTTTTGATCTCTGACCTTATACTTAAAGAATAATAAGGCAATGAAAGAGAGGCAAAATATGAAAAACCAAGGCTTTGTAATATATAGAACAGATACCACAGAGATCGTAAGTGAGAAAGATTATTCTTACACAGGTCAAATCCATAAACAAGAGAGTCATGCTAAGGCTTCGTTGACTAGAATCAAAAAGAAGTTCGCAGAAGGTTTGAAAAATAAAAAACCTTATGGCACTTTCAAATTTGAAGGCTTAGGCATTCATGAAAATGGTAAGACAGGTAGACAAGCCGAAGGCGAGTTGACTGGCGAAATGGTTGAAATGAAAATTATCAACACCGATACCTACTTTAATAATATAGAGGCTCAAGAAGAAGTCACTAATATGATGTCAGGTAAGAAGTTCAAACAGAGTGTGAACACTCCAAACTTTATGTCACCAGCATCAGAAACTTATTGGAGTATGTAATGGAAGATATTATTTTGAATGGAATAAAAGGAGTTGATGGTATAATTGATATGATAAAGGATACCATTGACGATGGCGACACTGAAGGAGCCAAAGATTGGTTAAATCAACTTAAAGAAGAAATACAGGAGGTCAATGATGGCGTTTGAAAAACAATGTTTAGACCATGTCAAATTTGATGTGGCAGTCAAGCATGAACAAAAGATTGAACCTTGGTTCCAATATGGAACTTTATGGTGCGATCATATTGATGAGGATATTGCAGAAACTATCCAACATTCAATTATCAACTTCTGCTCCAAAGGAACTTCAGTTTCTAAGTCATTGCTAAAGGCAACAGACACTGAACCTTGGGATCAATGGGCATTTGATATCATCTAAAAAAAGATGATATTTTGGTAAAAAAGAGGTTGACTTTTATTACCACTGGCATTATATTAAGTATATAGGCTAAAAAAACAAGGCAACAAAGAGAGGCAAAATGACACAGACAATAGTAAATTTAGACATCCAAGACATCAACAATAAAGCGACAATGTCGGCTAAGACAGCCGTTCATGATTTCCTTCAAGACTGGAACGAGAAAACAGGTGGCAACGAATACGGCGAACCAATGTATTGTGGTTTTGCCTGGGTAGACGTTCGTGTTGAAAGAACGAATTCAAAAGAAGCAAAGATGTTAGAATCAATTGGCTTCAAAAAATCACATATGAGAAAGACAATGACAAAGTGGGATCCAGCAGAACACAGAGGTCAGTCAATGGATTGTAAAGAAGTAGGTGCTCAAGCCTATGCTGAGGTATTAAGAGCATATGGTATTAAGGCATCAATGGGAAGTAGGGCAGACTAATGACAAATCTTTATTTAGAAATTCCAAACCAACAGGAGGGCGATATGGAAAATCAAATACAAATTCAAGAAGACCAGTTTATGAAAGATATGGACTATCATGATACCTATGGTGGGTCATGTGGGTTCGAAACTCGTTGGTCAATTTATTCAGACAACGAGCCGATCTTCGGTGTTCAGTATAATGGTAAGATGGGTGAGAAGAGTCCATTTGTACCTGGTACGGTTATCACTAATAAATGTTCTGTCTGGGGATACAATACCTCAGCGGTAGTTGGTGGTAAAGGTTTATGGTGTGATGTTTGGTTGGCCTGTGATAGTGTCATTCGAAATGCTGTCGACTCAGATGGCAATCCAGATCATCATGTTTTTATCGAAGGTTTCGAAAGAAACGAAGATGGAACCTTTCAAGTGGTCACAGGGAGTTAATTATGATTAGATCAAAAACGACTCCAAAAGAAATAGTCATCGACCTAACTGGTCCCCAAGGCAATGCTTTCTTCTTGTTAGCCAATGCAACCAAGTTGGCCAAACAATTAGGACTTAATCCGTTTAAGGTTTTGGACGAGATGAAGGAAGGCGACTACGAACATTTAATCAAGGTCTTCGACAAGTATTTTGGAGACTATGTGGTATTAGAAAGATAGATGTTAGATATTATCCTAGCATTGGTAGTCACAATAGGTATTCCATATTCAATCATTTTATCGATACTTTGGATGTGGAATAATGAGGAACCACCAAATAAGAGGTTGACTTCTAAGAAGACTGACAATATAATAAAAGAATAATTAGGCAAAAAGGAGAGGCAATTTTATGAACAATCTAGTCACAAAGGCAGTAGACTTAATCTACAAAATGGACAACGATCAACTCAATCAAGTCATTGAGGCTGTGAAGTTAAAAAGAAATCATCTATCTAGAAAGGCTGTTGGCAATTATATGATTGGCGACATAGCAGGATTCACAGGTAGACGAGGCCAACAAGTATCTGGAAAGATAGTTAAGGTGGCCCAAAAATATCTAACAATAGATTGTGGAGTGAATGGCCGTTGGAGAGTGCCAGCGACTCATTGTACCAAACTAGGTATTGGGGAAGAAGCATAATGGGACCGTTCTCCGAAGAGAAACAATATCAACGAGCAGATAGCATTAGACGTCTGCTCGAAAACAACCCACAGATGGACGAACTGACTAAAGGTATGTGGGAAAACAAATTAAGGTCGTTAGCAATGACTGAAGAAAGATATAATGCTAGAGTGGTTTGCATTTTTTCTAAGATGAAGACTACTCCAAATTTTTATGAAGAAGCGAAATTTTAAAGACCCTAACAGAAAGTCAAACAGAATGAATCATAAACTCGTTCCTATGAGCGAACTACTATCCGAAAGAGAAAAGGCCTATGCTGAAGTAAAAGAGCGAGGCGGTACTGATATGGCGGCGATGGTGGCCGCAATAAATATTCTCCCAAAGACCCAAAAGGGGTTGACAAAAAGGCCTAAAGGCTCTAAAATGAAACATAATAACAAAGAGGGAATTAAACATGGTTTATGATAAAAAAGGAAATTTCAAGGGTAAGGCAGACGACATTGTAGAAACTCTTGCTAGAATGAATAATGACCAAAGAGAAGAATTCGTAGAATCGTTGGTTAGGAAATGGCCACATATGGCTCAGACCATTATGAATTTTATAGGTTTTGAATTAATGAGCAAGGAGGAGAACTAATGTTGAAGATAGCAATCGGCATCTTCATTGGAGTTATTGGATATCAGATTTATTTGAATCCAAGCCAGAAAGACGAAATCCTTTCAAGTGTAAAGGACGGAATCAATAATGGTGCTTCAATGGTACAAGAATTAACAAAGGATTAAACAATGACAGAGCAGAAATTTATTTCCATTGAAGAGATTCAACCTGGAAAGAGTTATGCCTGCAAGTTTATGGTAGAGACTATGGTGGACACGAATGGACGACCCCACCCTAATCTCACTGATGTTCCTTTGAAGGGAATTACCAAATATATAAGTCTTGGTATAATGCTTCAAAGAGATTCAGAGAAGAGACTTGTGAAGGTAAAAGACACAGAATCGACAAAAGAGTTCGTTGTCGGCTTTGATGATATATGGGAAATTGATGAGGCAGAATTTAGTGAGTGATTTATTTGACAAGGCTGTTTCCTTTGCCACTAAGGCACATGGAGATCAGAAGAGAAAATATACGGATGAGCCGTATATTACTCACCCCCTTGCGGTTGCAGAACTTGTCAAGCAGACTGAAAATCATACTAAAGAAATGTTGGCGGCGGCTGTCTTGCATGATGTATTAGAAGACACTCCAACTCACCCTACAGAAATTTTTAATGAGTTTGGACCTATTGTTTTCAAATATGTTTTAGAATTGACTGAAAAGCCAAGAGAAGGAAACAGAGCATCAAGAAAAGCATTTGAAAGAGAAAGGTTGTCTTCAGTTGGAGCACCTGCTCAGACAATTAAGTTAGCCGACTTGATTCATAACTCTGCATCTATTACAGAGTATGATCCTTCCTTTGCCAAAGTTTATATGAAGGAAAAGAAAAGCCTTTTAGAAGTATTAGGAAAAGGTGATAAGAGCCTTTATAAAAAAGCCGAGGACATAATTGGTAAATTTTATAGTTGACAAATTAACATTATGATATTAAATTAAAGACTATGAACTATAATTATGATGAACAGAAGGCCAAACAAGATAAGTTAGATGAAATGATTGCCAAGTTTTTAAAGAATGGTGGAAAGATAGAAAAGATTCCAGCAGGCATGACAGGGGAACAATATTATGGCTCCGGTCTTGCACCTAAAAAAGGCAGAGGCAGAAAATCACCTAAAAAATAGTAGAGGTAGGCATTATGAAATTTATTGATATACCATTTGTACCATTCGAGGATTTCAAAATGCCTCCTTTCACAGTCTGTGGCATTAAGGCGAATATAGTTTTTGATAATGACTATAAGGTTTCCATTATAATGACTAATATGAGTTATGGTGGTACCAAAGGACTTTATGAAGTTATGATAACCGACGACAAAGACGATCCAGTTTGGTTAGAAGGAATTAACAATGATGATGGTGTAATAGGTTTCCTTACCCCAGAACAATTAGAAACCACATTGACAGCAATCGAGCAGGCGGCACCAAAAGAACCCACTCCGCCAAAGACGAACAATGTTAGATCATTATTTCCAAAACAGAATCTATCTGTAGTAAAGGAGTAGAATATGGGAGTACCAACCCTTTATCATTTCGAATTAGATGATGAAACTATCTATGAAGTGGTCGCAGTAAGTTTCAGAGATGCCTGTTTGACTCTGGAAGAAGAATGCCCAGAAATTAAACCAAAACAGATTAGGTCTGTAATAGAACACGAAAATCCAATACCCGGCTACGATACTATCCATTAATTTGGTAAAAAAGAGGTTGACCTTTTGACCTACTGGCTATATTATAAAACTATAATAAGGCAACAAAGGAAGGCAAAAACATGGCAACAAGAGCAAGAGTGGCAATTCAATTAAAAGCAGATAAAATTATAGGTTCCTATCAGCATTGGGACGGATATCCAGGCGGACTAGGATACAATCTAGTCGACCATTGGTATAATGCTGACAAGGTAGAAAAGGCTATCATGTTAGGTGATGCAAGTAAGTGGGGTCATTTCATAGGTGAAAAGATTGACTTCGATAACAGAGAAGCAGACTCCTACGATTATCAAAATGTTTATTATGGTCGTGATAGAGGAGAGAAGGATGCCAATCATAAGGTTTATACAAGCGAACAGGCTTATCTTGAAAACGGTTTTAACTCAGGTGAAGATTACATTTACCTAGGTAAGATGGTAGGTGAGAAAGATTATTTAGGAAAGCCTATGTTGACTTGGTACTATGCCAAATATGATATGAAATACTTTCTTCCTTTAGAAGAACAGGCAATCAAAGATCATATTGAAACATTACAAAATCATCTAAAAGATATCAAAAAGAAAGAGGTAGCATAATGATGGATCATATTTTCTTAGGCAAAGACGACGAAGGAAAAAATGTCTATAAGGTGACTAACAATTATATCTTAAAAACAGAACAGATTGTGAAAGCCAAAGATGGAGACGAAGCATTTGACCAGTGGCTTGACAATGGCGGTTTGGATCACGATGCAATCAATGATGGATTAATGAAAGCCATGGGCGATGTTGAGACTTATTATGTTGAAGCCTTTAGTGATGGTGATCATGATATAAAATATCAAGGAAAGGTAGTAAAGGATCCTGATGAAGAAGATGACGAGTATCCTTTATTGATAGTTGACGACCTTGCACCAGAAAAGGAGATTGCATAATGTCAGAACATTACGAAGTAGATTCCTTAGGACACAAGGACGGAAATTTTGATGTGAAGGTTGGATACTTTTATGAAGACATTCACCCATCGGACTTATTTGATAATTCACCTAACCCAGACAATGATGGCAAGCCATATTATGACACGGACGAGATGGCAAAAAGAATTGATTCGGGCAACGATGCTTGGTTTGGCTTTTGGGCGAAATATTTTTATAAAGGTCACGAAGTAGGTTATGCTAACCTAGGTGGTCTTTATTATGAGAATGATCATGCAGAAGGCGTTATTGAAAAAGAAGCCAAGTCAGGAGATCATTGTTGGTACAAAGATGTGGTCGAAGAAGCAAAAGATCAAGCGATTAAGGAAGTTGGCGATCTGCATAGGCAGATGAGTTTGGACTTTGGTCCACAAAAGGAGATTGCATAATGTCAGTTCAAGAAGCATGGAATATCGTAGGTAATCAACCCAAGTGGGCGATTAAGAATATGGTAAAGGCATTAGGTATGATGTCAGCAATGAATACCAAAGAAGAAAATCTTAGACTCCAAGCAGGTAAGATTTGTTTGAAAACTAACAACCCGAGATATTCTTAATGGATACTTTTTGGATCATAGCAATTTACACGATTGGATCTATCGTAGGTTATGTAATTGGTAAAGGAAACCACAAAGACATTGTCGCAAAGATTATTGATAACTTAATTGATAATGGCTATTTGAGACACGAAAAGAAATCAAATGGCGAAACTGAAATAAAGAGGTGGAATGAGAAATAATACCTTAATCATCATCTTAATGATAGCCACAGGCTTGGGTCTAATTATCTACGACGGAATGACTCAACCTATGATGTCTTTTGATGTTGGGATTTGGTCACTCATAGGAGGGGCCTTGTTAGGTGTGGCTTGGATATTCAGCCATGATGACAATTATTAGAGTTTTTTCATAGAAGGCCTGATACTTTTATGGAGAATGGTTTTCGTCCGATGCGGACGGTTTACCCAGATCATAGATCGAATAAACCATAATGATGCGAAGTAGTTCGACCTACTGACATATCAGACTCGTTAAGATCAGGATTGACAAGCGAGGATATGTTTGGGAGCCTGAAAGCAGGGATACTTCTTAAACCTAGGGTCGACATTTAGATTGGTAATATAGTCAGTTGACTATTAGGGCAGAAGGTTATATTATTAAAACATAAACAAAAGGAGGGCAATATGCCAAATTGGTGTAATAACAATATAAAGATCGAGGGTCCAAAGGACAAAATCAAAAACATCTGGGACAAGGTTCAAGCCGATGACGACAAAGGCTTTTTCCAACATTTGGTTCCGATGCCAAAAGAACTAGACGGAACAACTTCACCTAGTTCATCAGCAAAGAAACCACAGCCAATGATAGAA
>CEWK01047662.1_pt1 | contig 14504 bp, 11 predicted proteins | sample 531431 | NCBI WGS metagenome assembly CEWK01 (sample SAMEA2623059, study PRJEB7988) | marine metagenome | isolation source: saline water (ENVO:00002010), including
GAGGAAGTTGAAATGGCGAAAGAGCTTCTACCCCCGCTTGACACACAATCATTACTCGAAGGGCATCTGACACCTATTTGGTTCGGATCCGCAATGAACAGTTTTGGTGTAAAAGAATTGATGAAAGGAATTGCAAATTTTGGGCCAGTTCCACAAATACAATCAGCGGTTCCAAGGCCAATAAAACCTTCAGAAAAAGAAGTATCCGGCTTCGTATTTAAGGTACAGGCTAATATGGATCCAAAGCATCGCGATAGGGTGGCGTTCGTGCGCCTGGCATCAGGACACTTTAAGCGAGGAATGAAACTTACCCATGTACGAACAAAAAAAGTTATGGCAGTATCAAACCCTGTGCTCTTCCTGGCCTCAGACAGATCACTTGCGGAGGAAGCATGGGCGGGCGACATTATAGGGATCCCTAATCATGGACAATTACGAATAGGCGATACTCTCACAGAAGGTGAATTATTGCAGGTCAAAGGAATTCCTTCCTTCGCCCCTGAACTTTTACAGAATTGTTTGTCACTAGATCCTATGAAGACGAAACATCTAGAAAAAGCACTTTTTCAATTTGCCGAGGAAGGTGCTGCAAAAATATTTAAACCGACTTACGGGTCTGGATATATTGTCGGTGTCGTTGGACCACTACAATTTGAAGTGCTTGAGAGCCGTATAAAAATGGAGTACGGATTGCCCGTGCGCTTTGAGGTGAGCCAGTTCAAATCAGCATGTTGGATTTCGGGCGAAAAGCAAGAGTTAGATAAACTTTATTCTGAGAATAAACAACACGTGGCCTTAGATAGCGATGGGGATGGTGTCTTTCTCTCAAGGTTGCAATGGGACTTTGATCGAATAGCCCGAGATTATCCTGCCGTAAAGATATCTAAAACAAAAGAGCTCACACTTACAAATTAGCATCTTTTTTAGGGTCAAGATTGACCTTTACTTTATTTTTGGATATTACCCCGCGAAATGGACTTATCAGGAACCAAAGTTATTGAAACTATTTATTTACCGCCTGCGCTCTGAATAAAACGTAATTTATTTATGGCGATATTTTCAGATCTAAAATTAAACCCAAAAATCCTGAATGCGATTGAAGACGTTGGCTACAAAGAGCCGACGCCAATTCAGTTACAAGCAATCCCCGCGGCACTAGAGGGCAAGGATGTATTGGGTATTGCCCAAACAGGCACAGGTAAAACGGCAAGTTTCACGTTGCCAATGATTCATTTATTAGCCCGTGGACGGGCAAGAGCTCGCATGCCACGATCACTTGTTCTTTGCCCAACTAGAGAATTGGCGGCTCAGGTAGCCGAAAACTTTGAACTATATTCAAAGAATTTGAAGCTTACTAAAGCATTACTGATTGGTGGAGTATCGTTCAAAGAGCAAGACCAATTAATAGACAAGGGGGTAGACGTGTTAATTGCTACTCCAGGACGCCTTTTGGATCATTTTGAACGCGGTAAATTGCTGCTTACTGGGGTTCAAATTATGGTCGTTGATGAGGCGGATAGAATGTTAGATATGGGGTTTATACCTGATATCGAGCGTATTTTCAATCTGACCCCTTTTACCCGTCAAACACTATTTTTTTCCGCAACAATGGCCGCTGAAATAGAAAGGTTAACCAATACTTTTTTATCGGCACCCTTGCGTGTAGAAGTCGCTCGACAGGCATCCGCTTCCGAAACTATTAAGCAAAGCGTAGTTTTATTTAAGCCATCACGAAAAGATCGTGAGGGTACTGAAAAACGAAAAGTTTTGCGAGACATGATACTTAACGAAGGGAAGAATTGTAAAAATGCAATTATATTTTGCAATCGTAAGAGTGACGTGGACATCTGTGCAAAATCATTAAAAAAATACGGATTTAATGCAGCACCAATTCACGGAGATTTAGATCAGAAACATCGAACTGACACACTTGAGGATTTCAGAACTGGATCTCTTCAATTTCTTGTAGCATCCGATGTAGCAGCTCGCGGATTAGATATTCCAAGCGTAAGCCATGTTTATAATTTTGACGTACCAACCAATGCAGAAGATTATGTTCATCGTATTGGTAGAACAGGACGAGCAGGTCGTAATGGAAAAGCATTAATGATCTCTACACCGCGAGATGAGAAAAACTTTAAAGCTATCGAAAAGCTAATTCAGCTCGAAATTCCGATAAATGATAGTTATTCTCTCGTTAAGATACTTGGTGACGAGAAAAAAGCTAATAAAAAGGAGCTTAAAAACACTCCCCAAGGCAAAACAAATGTAAAAGGTAATAAGCCAACTTATGGTTTATCCAAGTCCGACGTGACAAATCATAATAAACCAGCTAATTCATCAGAAGCAGAAAATGAATTTGAGCTACCAAATTTTATTACCAAAAGTTTCGTGGAGAGACTTACTGTTTAAACTATAATATATATATTTTTCAGAAAGTTAAAGTTCTAATTTAAACTAATCTGCTAATAACAACTGAGACTTCTGGCTTTTTTCCTATTTCTGACTTGCATGTATGCCTAGCCCCTCGTCTAACTACCTCTTCTAACTGCTCATTATCCAAGAGCACATCTGGCTCAATCCTACCAATCAATTGACTCAGGTCCTCCTCTAAACAATCAACTAAAGGCGCATTTGAATTTGTAACAATAGGTAAACCCTTTGTTTCACACCAAGGGTCTCCAATAAGGTCATCGTTTTCATCAAGAAGTACGCTAACAACAACCAAACCGTTTACGGCCATGCGTATACGGTCCCTTACTATACCATCTGTTGAAGTGACCTTAGAGCTTCCATCTAAAAATACTCGCCCAACCTCTATTTTATTAAAAATTTTTGGCTCATTAGAAGATAAATTTAAAAAGTTGCCATTAGGACAAACGATTGATGCAAGCCCATTCTCGGAGGCCAACTTGGAATGTTCTCGCAAGTGCCGATGCTCTCCATGCATTGGTATAAGAAATTGTGGCTGAATAATTTTATGCATTTCCTTTAAGTCAGGTCGGTTAGCATGGCCAGACACATGATAAAGACCCGACTCATCCTCAACAACATCAACTCCCATCTCTGAAAATTGATTAATTATTCTAGAAACACCTTTTTCATTGCCAGGTATTGTCTTGGAGGAAAATATAAAGAGATCCCCCTCCTGCAACGAAAATCCTCTATATTTTCCATTAGCTAGCTGAGCTGTAGCAGCCCTACGCTCTCCTTGGGATCCCGTTGCCAATAGTAAGAGGTTTTCACGTGGTACTTGTAGAGCATCCTCAGGGCTAATGAGCGAAGGAAAGTCACTCAAGACACCTGTGTCAACTGACGCATCTATCATTCTTCGCATGGCTCGCCCAAGAAGGCATACCGAGCGACCAGCTTTTACACCTGCCTCAGCCAGGGTTTTTAATCTAGCAACATTAGAGCCGAACGTTGTAGCCACAACAAGCCTTTTGGCATTTTCTATAAGATCCTCTAAGGGCATGCTGATGGATGCCTCCGACCGCCCCTCCTGTTTCGAAAACACATTTGTGCTGTCACAAATAAGCGCTTTTACACCGTCTTTCGAAATATCATGCCAAACTTTTCTATCAAATGGCTCACCAACACCAGGTGTCTTGTCAATTTTAAAGTCACCGGTATGAACAATTCGACCTGCGGGGGTGTCTATAACCAGGCTACTACTTTCCGGTATAGAATGTGAAACAGGCACAAATCCCACCTCAAAGGGTCCCAATTTTGTCATTTTAGGCCATGCTTTTACCGTACGAACTGAATTTTCAGACAATAGAGCGTCATTCATCTTTAGTCGTGCAATGTGGGCGGTAAATGCTCTACAATATACAGGTACACGCAACTCCTCCCACAAGTGCCCTACGGCACCAATATGATCCTCATGCGCATGGGTAATCAAAATTCCCTCCAGCCGATCACGACGCTCCCTTATCCATGTTATATCTGGTAGAATTAAATCGACCCCGGGCGTAGTTTCCATATCTGGAAATGAAACACCTAAATCAACAATGATGAAACGCTCTTTTTCCGGTGTGCCATAACCATAGACATAAGAGTTTAATCCAATTTCACCTGCCCCACCTAGCGGCATATAAATTAAATGATTCTCGCTCATTTGATTGCTAATTTCTCATTGTGTTCAAAAATCAAACGCAAACCATGCATAGTTAGATCATCTTTCCACTCATCAAATACCTTTTCAGCTGATTGAAATAAAGGCCCCAGTCCACCAGTAGAAACTATTTTCATTGTTGATCTATGCTCAATTTTAATGCGTGCACAAATTTCTTTTACCAATCCAATATAGCCCCAAAAAACGCCTGATTGCATGCACATTACTGTATTAGTCCCAATAACTTTCTCTGGCCTTGCAATATCGACGTGAGGGAGTGCCGCAGCTTCTTGATGTAGAGCCTCTAATGACAAATTTACACCTGGAGCTATTACTCCACCGATATAAGCCCCATCATTATCCACCACATCAAATGTTGTAGCAGTACCAAAATCAATTATAATCAAATTTCCACCAAATAAATCATATCCAGCAACAGTGTTGACTAATCTATCTGGGCCTACACCTGCTCCGCTATCAACCCGAACATTAAGCGGAAGCTTACACTCTGGCCTACCCACTACCATTGCCCTAGTCCCGAAGTAACGGTCAGCAAGTACTCTTAAATTAAAAACTACTCGAGGAACAGTTGATGAAATTATAACATCGCTAATACTGACCTTAATTTTGTTCAATTTTATTAAAGATGATAGCCAAACATAATACTGGTCAGCTGTCCTTTGATGCTCAGTCGCAGTTCTCCATGTGGCAATAAATTCATTGCCGTCCCAAATAGAAAAAACCGTATTCGTATTTCCACAATCAATTGCTAAAAGCATCCAAAGCCTTTCTATTCAAAATAAACATCCGCCGCCGCTATGGACCGTGTAGTCCGCCCTGTTTTCAAAATCAAATGCCCATCCAAATTAATATCAAGAAACCGCCCATTAAATGTTGCACTAGTCGTCTTTACGACAATTTGGTCACCCAGCTTGTGAATACGGCTTAACAAAATATTTCTTAATTCGGAAAACCCCTTTGCTTTTAAAGTCCCCTCATACTTTGAAAAATTAAGCGCAAGGTTTTTTAACAAATCAATAGGGTCTAATGTAATCCCAGTCTCTGCTAAAAAAGATGTAGGACTGAAGGCATTTTCTTCCAGCTCTGACGTCTCAGGATATGATAGTAAATTGACCCCAAAACCGATCGATAGGGCAGCTTTATTTTGACCGAGGGCTATCGTTTCCAAAAGTATTCCCGCAACCTTTTTTTCATTCAACAATATATCATTTGGCCATTTTATCGATATATTAGCTTTACTCTCGCCAAAGTAATCCAAACTGTCATACAATGATAAAGCAGCCGTAAAGGAGCTCAAAGCAAATTTATCTATGGTTGTCTTCGGGAAAAAGACACATGTACATGCAAAGTTTCCTCTAGGGTCAATCCACACCCTTCCCCTCCGCCCCTTACCATCAGTTTGGATATGAGCGAATACCCACGTTTTATCAGATAGGCTCGTAATACGTCTACGAGCCTCCAACATCGTACTATCAATTTTATCCAATACTATTATTTCGTAAGAAATTTTTATACCTAATTCACCAAAGAACTAGCCGCTAAATTCGCAGCAGACTCTATTCCAAAAAGATTTATAATTCCAACAACCATTACAACTGCAGCCGTTGCGGCAAAGCCTGACAATACTGGTGACTTTACAATATCTAGAGACGCATCTTGCTTCTCGCCAAAGTACATCAAATACACAAGTCTCAGATAGTAGTAAGCCCCAATCACAGAAGCTAGTACGCCCATAACAGCTAACCAAATCAATCCTGCATCATAAGCTGCCCGCAAAACATACAGCTTTCCAAAAAAACCCACAAGCGGAGGCACACCAGCAAGGCTAAAAAGGAGCACCAGCATAGCTAACGCCCTGCCAGGCTGATTTACCCCTAATTGTGTCAAAGACCCAATATCGGTTACCGGCTGCCCATCTCTTTCCATAGACATTATAAAAGCGAAGGTACCAATATTCATTACTACATATATCGCCATATAAACTAACATTGCTTGAAGACCCAAAACGGTACCTGAGGCAAGTCCAATCAGCGCATATCCCATATGAGCAATAGACGAGTAAGCCATCAAACGCTTAATGTTTGTTTGTCCAATTGCAGCAATTGCCCCAACAAACATTGAAAGGACAGACATAATGGCAACAACTTGCTGCCAGTCATAAATCAAAACATAAAAGGCATCGCATACAACTCGTGCAAAAAGGGCCATTGCAGCAATTTTAGGAGCGGTTGATAAAAAAGCAGTAATTGGAGTTGGGGAACCCTCATAAACATCCGGTGTCCACATATGAAATGGTACTGCCGAAATTTTAAAAGCAAGCCCTGCAACTAGTAATATCATTCCAAACATTAGACCGAGGCTTACGCTGCTACTATCCAATGAAGCAATAATAGCTTGAAAGTTTGTTGATCCTGAATATCCATATATCAGAGAAGCCCCGTACAGCAATAAGCCGGACGATAATGCCCCTAGTACAAAATATTTCATACCAGCTTCTGTAGATTTGAGGCTCTCACGCCTCATTGAAGTAACCACATAAAGAGCCAAAGACTGCAATTCTAAACCCAAATACAGCACCATAAGATCATTAGCAGAAACCATAAACATCATTCCAACGACCGAAAAAATTATTAAAATGGGATATTCAAAACGTCCTAAATTATGCCGAAGCATATATCCTAAACTCATAACGAGAACAGCAGCTGAAGAAAGTAGAATAAGTGCCTTTGCATATCTGGAAAATGCGTCACTAATAAACATGTTATTAAAAGCAGTCTCACTAAGTGAAGTATCTATTATCATCCATATTCCGAGGACGAACATTAGCCCCGCAGTTGAAAAGGTTAAGATTGCCGTTTTTTTATCCTGACCTCGATAAACACCAATTAGTAAAATAAGCATGGCGAAAATAGACAAAACTATTTCAGGCAAAATTAGATTTAAATCGTTATGAATCATGTTAAGTTTGCTCCGTTAATGTGATGCAATCATTGCATCGCCATTTATGCCAGCGATAGAAAGAGCCGAATTATAATTCTCCACCAAGGTTTGTACTGAGGGACCGATCAAGTCAAGAACAAGGACAGGATACACACCCAATAACAGAGTCATTCCAATTAGAGGTGCGAATACTGCTTTTTCTCGCAAGGACATATCCTGAATTGTGCGCAAGGCTTCCTTAATTAGATCTCCCATCATTACACGACGATATAACCAGAGAGCATATGCCGCTGACAACACAACACCAGATGTAGCAATTAAAGCAATCCACGTATTTACTTTAAATATACCCACTAGCGTAAGGAATTCACCCACGAACCCCGAGGTCCCAGGCAGGCCAACATTAGCCATTGTGAAAAACATGAAAATTAGTGCGTAAGCGGGCATTCTATTCACTAAGCCCCCATACGCATCTATTTCACGCGTATGCATCCTATCATAAATGATACCAACACAAAGAAACAGTGCTCCAGAAATAAATCCATGACTGAGCATTTGGAAAATAGCACCATCAATACCCTGTTGATTGGAAGCAAAAATTCCAATAGTGACGTACCCCATATGAGCAACGGACGAGTACGCAATTAATTTCTTCATATCACTCTGAACCAAAGCAACTAGTGACGTGTAAACGATAGCAATCACTGACAACCAAAGAACAAAATCAGTCATTATATAAGAGCCAACAGGAAACATGGGTAGGCTAAATCGTAAAAAGCCATATCCACCCATCTTCAGCAATATAGCAGCCAGCACCACTGATCCGGCGGTGGGCGCTTGGACGTGGGCATCTGGCAACCATGTATGTACGGGCCACATGGGCATCTTAACAGCAAAACTTGCAAAAAAAGCTAGGAATAAAAGGGTTTGAGTCCCACCTAAAATCTGGAAACCAAACAGACCAAAATTATTATAAGAGAACTGGTGCGACATTAAAGATTGAATATCCGTTGTGCCAGATTCAGCATACATCACGACCATCGCGATAAGCATTAGAACTGATCCTAAAAGGGTATAAAGAAAAAATTTAAACGACGCATAAACTCTGTTAGCCCCACCCCAGATACCAATTATTAAAAACATTGGAATAAGGCCAGCCTCGAAGAATAGATAGAAGAGCACTAAATCTAATGCCATAAAAACACCTAACATTAGTGTTTCGAGCAATAAGAAAGAAATCATGTATTCTTTAACACGAGCTTCAACACCCCAACTCGCCCATATAACAAGTGGCATCATAAAAGTTGTAAGCATAACAAAGAGTATACTTATTCCATCAACGCCCAACTTATATTTAAAACCCATTATCCAGTCAGTCTCTTCAACCATTTGAAAACTAGTATTTTCGGGGTCGAATTGAGCAACAATAAACAAAGAAACAAAGAAGGTAACACCAGTTGCAAAAAGAGCAAACCTCTTCGCAACTAAAGCGGCAGCATGATCATTACCTCTTGCTACCAATAGCAAAATAAGTGCCGATATGGCGGGTATGAAGGTCACTATGGATAGTAAAAAATAATCCATATTAGCTACCTGAACCCAGCGTCATCCACGTTATAAGAATAACTATTCCAAGAACCATGGCGAACGCGTAAGTGAAAATATATCCTGACTGAGCGCGTCCAGCTAACTTCGTAAGTAATGGAATAAATACCATTGAAAGATTATTTATAAATCCATCTATTACCTGACCATCACCCTTCTGCCATAAAAGGCGGCCGAGAGACTTTGCAGATCGAACAAAAAGTAAGTCATAAATCTCGTCAAAATACCATTTGTTGAGTAGGAAAAGATATAAGTACCTTTGATTATCAGCTAATTTTTTTGGCAAATCTTTACGCCATATGTAAAAGGTATAGGCAAGTAAAAATCCAACCAACATAGCCACAAAAGGACTTAATTTAACCCATTTAGGAACATGATGTGCTTCATCTAATATGTGGTTATTAGGAGCCATGTAAATCGCACCTGATGGTGTGTGATTGGACGAGTAAGTGATCGATGTTTTAGCATCATGATTAAGCTCCGTACTTGCACTAGCACTTGATAAATTTTCAATCGCTACGTCAGATTTGCTTTGATCTTCCTCACTTTTATAGTCTGAATGAGATACTTCCGATTCAATGCCAAAAAATTTATTTACACTATAGTGATCTGCAAAGAAACTTTTATACCAAATCATTCCTGAAAATATTGCACCCAAAGATAAAATGGCCAATGGCACGAGCATTATTTTGGGACTTTCATGAGCTGAATTATAAGTATGTAAATCTCCTCGGGGATTACCATAAAAGGTCATAAAAATGAGCCTCCAACTGTAAAAAGATGTACACAAAGCCGAAATAACCAACATCCAAAAGGAGTAACCACCTAGAGAGGCTGCGTAAGCACTTTCGATTATGGCGTCTTTTGACAAGAAACCAGCAAAACCAAAATGCGTCAGAGGAATACCGACTCCAGTTATTGCTAATGTCCCAATCATCATAGCGGCAAAGGTATAGGGGATTTTTTTACTTAGACCACCATAATTTCTCATATCTTGCTCGTGATGCATGGCATGTATAACCGACCCTGCTCCGAGAAATAAAAGTGCCTTAAAAAATGCATGTGTGAATAAATGAAACATTGCCGCGGAATATACTCCAGAACCAGCGGCAACAAACATATATCCAAGTTGTGAGCAGGTCGAATATGCAATAACTCTTTTGATATCGTTCTGTACGAGACCGATAGTAGCAGCAAAGAAAGCAGTAGTAGCACCTATGAACGTTATAAAGGCCATTGCGTTGGGTGCAAATTCCATAAGTGGCGACATACGACAAACGAGGAAAACACCAGCAGTCACCATCGTAGCAGCGTGAATTAGTGCCGAAACGGGAGTTGGTCCTTCCATTGCGTCTGGAAGCCAAGTATGGAGAAAGAGCTGAGCCGATTTCCCCATAGCCCCGACAAATAGAAGAAATGCTATTAAATTGGCAGCATTCCATTCAGTCCATAAGAAAACTATTTCTTTATCGGCAAGGCCTTGCGCTGATGCAAAAACATGAGAAAACTGAATGCTGCCACTTAAATAAAAAATTCCAAAGATACCTAGTGCAAATCCAAAATCACCAACTCTATTTACTACAAACGCTTTTATTGCCGCAGCGTTAGCAGTGGGTTTTTTATAGTAGAAGCCGATGAGTAAATAGGATGCTACGCCAACACCCTCCCAGCCGAAAAACATTTGCAGTAAATTATCCGAAGTCACCAACATTAACATTGCAAATGTAAAGAACGATAAATATGCAAAAAAGCGAGGTTTATATGTTTCATTTTTAGTCCAGTTGGGATCGTGATCCATGTATCCAAAGCTATACAGATGAACTAATGCAGAAACAGTAGTTACGACGATCAACATGATTGCGGTTAGACGATCAAAACGAATAGCCCAATAAGCCTCAAGAGACCCCGAACTCATCCATTTAAAAATTTGTACTATTCTTAGTTCGCCATCAAAATCTAGAAAAAGAAACCAACTGACAAAACATGCCAAGAAAAGTAATGAGGTAGCCAAAATTAGAGCTACTTTTTCACCGATAATTTTCCATCCAAAACCCGCTAGAATAGCCCCAATTAGGGGGGAAAAAATGACAAACACTTCCATTTAGGTTAGCCCTTCATCATATTTACGTCTTCAACCGCAATCGTTCCCCGGTTACGGAAAAAACTCACTATTATAGCGAGACCAATCGCAGCCTCTGCGGCTGCAACAGTAAGAATAAACAGAGTAAAAACCTGCCCGACCAAATCCCCAAGGTAGCTAGAAAATGCAACTAGATTTATATTTACAGCTAATAACATTAGCTCAATTGACATTAAAAGAATTATAACGTTTTTTCGATTGAGAAAAAGCCCAAAGATCCCGATAACGAAAAGTATCGAAGCAGTAGTAAGATAATGCTCTATGCCTATCATATTATTTTATCCCTTATCTTAATCTTGGTTTGTTCACAAACCTTGACCAGGTTTTACATCTCTAATTTCAACAGATTTATCAGGGTCTCGATATATTTGAGATAAAATATTCTGTCTTTTTACATTTTTTCGATGGCGTAATGTAAGAACGATCGCTCCAATCATTGCTACTAATAGTATTAGTCCAGACAGCTGGAATAAAATAAAATATCTATCGTACAAAATCAGGCCAAGTGCCTTTGTGTTGTGATGTTCAGAGTTTGCGAGAACCTCACGAGCGCCTAGTGCAGTCTCTGCATAAGACCAAACTCCAAATGCCATTCCTAGCTGCATTACCAAAACCACACCTATTAGCAACGCAATGGGGAGATAACCCGCCATTTCTGCTTTTAAAGTGGAAAAATCAACGTCAAGCATCATAACTACAAAAAGAAATAAGACAGCAACAGCTCCCACATAAACAATAATCAGAAGCATAGCTAAAAATTCTGCACCCAGTAGAACAAACAACCCAGCAGACGAAAGAAAAGCCAGTATAAGCCATAAAACTGAGTGTACCGGATTTCGACTAATCACTGTCATCAGTCCACCAGCAATTGCGCTTAGTGAAAACAGATAAAAAGTTATAATAAGAATATTCAATTTTTTATTCCTTAACCACAAACTTTAACATCTGTTCATATGGATTTTTAGCATTACTCATCGGTAAGGTGCATCCATTTCTAAATTTTTAGCAATTTCAGATTCCCACCTGTCGCCATTTGCTAATAATTTCTCTTTGTCATAAAATAATTCTTCCCGCGTTTCCGTGGAAAATTCGAAGTTTGGTCCCTCTACGATCGCATCAACTGGGCATGCTTCTTGGCAAAAACCACAATAAATGCATTTAGTCATATCTATATCATACCTGGTTGTGCGCCTACTCCCATCTTCTCGTGGTTCAGCGTCAATAGTAATCGCCTGAGCGGGACAAATTGCTTCGCAAAGCTTGCATGCGATGCACCGTTCTTCACCATTAGGATACCTTCGAAGAGCATGTTCACCGCGAAAACGAGGGCTTAACTCACCTTTTTCATGAGGGTAATTAATCGTTGTTTTAGGTGAAAAGAAATATTTAAAACCAAGCTTAAAACCAGTCCATATATCAGCTAGTAGAAAATACTTTGCTGCTCGCGTGTAATCAATTTTACTCATAGTTTACGCCCCAATTACCCAGCGGGCATAAACCCCACCAAACATTTCAAATTTTGCAAAGAAGGCCACAAAAATGACCCAACCCAATGAAATTGGTAAGAATACTTTCCAGCCCAATCTCATTAATTGGTCATAACGATATCTTGGAGTTATTGCTTTTACCATTGCAAACACAAAAAAGAAAAACCCCATCTTTGCCAGCATCCAATGAAATCCATCCGCAAGACCAGGAATGGGGGATAACCAACCTCCAAAAAACAAAAGTGTTGTTAAGGCACACATGAGAAATACAGCAATTAATTCACCAGCCATGAAGAGTAAAAAGGGTGTGGAGCTGTACTCAACTTGAAATCCTGCAACTAACTCACTCTCAGCCTCTGGCAGATCAAAAGGTGGTCTATTTGTTTCGGCTAAAGCAGATATAAAAAAGAGAAAAACCATTGGAAAATGTGGCAACCAGTACCAGTTGAAAATACCTAAATTACCGTCCTGCGCCCTTACTATGTCACCAAAATTCATTGATCCAGTTGAAATTATAACGCCTATAATGATCAAGCCAATTGATACTTCGTATGATATCATTTGCGCAGCAGACCTCAGCGAACCTAGAAAAGGATACTTGGAGTTTGACGCCCAACCTCCCATAATCACTCCGTAGACTTCTAAAGACGAAATTGCAAAAACAAATAAAAGGGCAACGTTTATTTCGGATAGCACCCAACCTTCATTTAATGGAATTACCGCCCATGCAAGTATTGCCATTACAAAAGAAATAAGTGGAGCCAAAAAGAATACCGGCTTGTCCGCACCAGCAGGTATGATTATTTCCTTAAAAACAAGTTTCAACATGTCTGCCCCAGATTGAAGCAGGCCGAAAGCACCCACCACATTGGGACCACGTCGCATCTGAACAGCCGCCCATACCTTACGATCTGCATAAATTAAAAAATAAGCAGACAGAAGTAGAAATACTGCCATCATCAAACCTTGAGAAATTAAAATTAATGCAATACCCCAAGAAGAGTTCAAAAATTCAGCCATTTTTCCCCACTTCGCAACTAAAGCTACGTAGAATATTGCATAAAACCAGAGCTAGTAATTTTAACTGCTGGAGATATCGAGGCTGAAATTTTATGGTTCGTGAAGTTGCCTTTGCTGGTAATACCAAAAGAATATTCAAAAACAAATCTCTTTTTCTAAACATGATATCACTCTGCCGCAATTCTGTTAGAATTTCTTGCTTTAGCTAGAGCTGACAATTCACTCATCAAAACGGAGGCTCTCGCTATTGGATTTGTTAAATAAAAATCCTTAATTGGATATATAAAATCACCTTTACCCAGGTCCCCGCTAAATTCGGGACACCAGTCGCTTTCACTCAGAGAATCTATATTTTTCAAATGGGGGTATTCTGAAAAGAGACCCTCGCGAAGTTGGGCTAAGGTATCGAAATTTAGTGTCACGTTCAGATTTTGAGCAAGAGCTCGTAGAATTGCCCAATTCTCCCTAGCATCCCCTGGTGCAAACCCAGATCTATTAGCCAACTGTGGGCGCCCTTCTGTATTTACAAATATCCCACTTTCCTCAGTGTATGCAGCTGCGGGTAGGATAATATCTGCTCTGTGAGCACCCATATCGCCATGACTCCCCTGATATATAACAAAGGGCCCTGTTGGAATTTCTAGCTCATCTGAACCAAGATTAAAAATGACCTCATAACTCATTAAGTCAGAAATACCATTTGGTGTAACTGCTCCTATATCCATGGCACCAACCCTAGAAGCCGCGTTATGAAGCAATAAAAACTTGCAATTTGAGGCACTAGCTAGCTTCATTACGTGGCCCAACACGGCAGATCCATCTTTGCCTGTTAAAGCACCAACCCCTAAAATCACTACGACATTCTTTTCCTCACCAACCTTTAACCTCGAGGTGACTAGTTTTTTTAAAGCCGAACGGTCAGATCCTAAATGTGAGTAGTCATAAGTCAGGTCTACTTTTGGCCCAAGCAAATAAACATTTGTTCCTTCAGACCATACTTTACGGATCCGAGCATTTAAGACTGGCGCCTCATCGCGTGGATTACTTCCAATCAAAAATATTTCATCAGCAAGGTCGAGATCATCGATCTTGGCATTACCAACGTATCCAGACCTGTTGTCGATAGGTAATTTTGCACCATCTATCCTACACTCAACAAATCCACCAACACTGG
>CEWK01000845.1_pt1 | contig 14449 bp, 12 predicted proteins | sample 531431 | NCBI WGS metagenome assembly CEWK01 (sample SAMEA2623059, study PRJEB7988) | marine metagenome | isolation source: saline water (ENVO:00002010), including
TTCATTGGCATAAGAAACTCATTCATAAATAGATGCTCTCTAACAAGGATGTAATCCTCTCGCACTCTTTCTTGTAATTTGTTTGTTGTCTTATATTCAGCCTCATCACCAAAGATAGAGTATAAGTATTTTGATTCACCATATTCTTTGAATAGCAATGGTAGAAAGGGTCTTAAATCATATTCATGCATCTCATTGAACTTTTCAAAAAATTTATCTGACCAGGGTAGCTGACCAATAAGCTCAAAACTATCAACGAAAAAACTCCTTGGTTTATATGGACTGATTCCATCTAACCAAACTTCACCAAGTTTTTTTAGATATTCATCAATACCACCTTTATAAAGATGATCAATGACTAATGAGTTTTCAAGAGCATTTGGATATCCTGAACCTAGAACGTTATGTGAAACATCATTTTGATATACAAAAAAGACTTTATATTTTCCTGCGCCTATATCAATCTTAAGTTTATTTCCGTCAAAATTAGTTGAAATATCTTTGAAGTTGATGAGTTTCTCTTCGCCATCTTTTTTGATTATTTGAGCGCTAGAGATGCTTACAAGTTCTAAGTCACTATCAAATTCACCAATTGTATTTTCAACCACCCAATTTGTCGCATTCGCAAAAAACGGAACTTCAATACTTGGTTCTGCAACTTCAATATTTAACGGACCTTTAAGCTCAATTTCAGACTTAACCAATTGTTGTGCTGGAAAATTTTTTATAAATGGTCCGCCACTTGACCATCCGCTTCCAAGTGTTAAATCCACATCAAGTTCAAGCTCTTTTGCCTTAGAAAAGACATATTTTAGATTGCTAAAAAAAGATGCATCACCAACTTTAAAAATATTCTGCTCATTTTTTTTTAGGTGAGCATTTGAGAGGCCTATTGTAAGCGTTTGAATTTCAACTCCAGAAAAACCGGCCACTTTAAAGATATTGAGTTCTTTTTCTAGCTGATCTATATTCACTGCATTGCCAGGCCACCACCATCTAATTATTGGAAAATACTCCCTATTTGGATCATCCCACATTGACTTAGTCCAACAACTTTCATAATTGTTATCAGATTTAAGGGATATTATTTTTGACTTATTTGCCTCAAGAAAAATTGAAACACTTTCTTCACCATTTTTTGTTGTTAATCCTATTATTGATCCATCATAAGGATTGAAAATATTCACATTCGAGTATTCCCTGTCGATGTCAAATTTGTAGTCAATCTGCTCGTCACTGCTATTAAATAGAAATAAAATTTTTTCATTATTACAATCTCTTTTATTAACTCTGACGTGCAGATTTACATCATCATTTGTAAAAAGTTTTTGATTGATCAGTGGCTTTAAAAAATCTTTTATTTCGCTCATTTCATCAATGATTTCTATATCTCCAACAATGCTTTTATTAAGATTCAATACACTCGTGTCTTTGACTTCTTTATCTTTAAAACCACTTGCTCTACTAGGCAATTCTCCTAAGAATATTATTAGGACACCTGATTTAGCCAGATCGGAAATCTTTTTATAAAGGTCAGGAAGAATATGATCTGTATTGTGAATTATTAACGCCTTATACTCCCCGTTACCAACTTTAAGACGATTTAATTTTGTATTTGAATTAAGTAATTGATTTCTACTTATCCTGTCATAGGTGAATCCATTCATATTCAAATACTTGCTTAACTCAGATTCATGTTGATTTAGTTTGTAACTTCCACTGCTGAAACTTGACTTGTCTGGCCATTCTCCTTCTTGCATTAGCCACGCTATATCAATATCAGGACTTCCAAGCTGCATCATATATGACATCCGTGCTAGGCTGAGATTAAGAATATTGATTTGATCCCAAAGCACCTGATCTTTTTTAAAGTCATTTGTTAGCGCAATAGGACCTGCACTATAGACCCCATCAAATAGAGAAAAAGGAAATGGATACCAGGAATGGTCTTCGTTGCTATTACTGCAACCAAATAGCAAAAGAATTAAAAAAATGTAAGTTATTTGTTTCAATATTCACAAAATAATACCTAATAGTTATACCAAAACAAAAAAGGAAGGTAAAAACCTTCCTTTTTTAACTTTCAGAGAAAGTTATGCATTCCAGCTAGTACCACGGTAATTACCTTTTTGTGGTCTTGCTGACTTGCTTACGTTTTGGCTAACTTTAGTGCCTCTGTAAATGAATTTGTTTTTAGCAGCTTGGCTTCTAACAACATCATTAGCAGTCACTTCAGTGCCTCTGTAGAACGTAGTCATATTTGCCTCCAGTTCTCGTGTTGATTAACTCATATACCTAAAGGTATACCCCACTTCTCAACGCGTTCCTTCGGTATCATTACCTACTTCCGTCTCTTTCGAGATGAACGATAATGCGTTCCTTCGTCTCACGACTACTTCCGTCCTAATTTGATTAAATTAGGATGAACGTAGCTCTATAATATGAAAAACAGTTAAAAAAATCAAAATCTATGAATAGAATAATTTTAAGCAGAAAGGGATTTGATTCATCTTCAGGTGGTGCTGCATCACCAATTTTGGATGATGGAGGCATTTATTCAATACCAATACCCTGGAAAATAAGATCACCCAATAAGTATAAGGATTTAGTTATTCAAAACAAAAAAGCATTGGACCTTTTTTCATTTATGAAATGCAATACTCATCTTGATTATAAGTATTGTCATTATGATCCAGATTTAAGAGATAAAAGAGGGCTTTTCGGACAAGCCAATGCGGCACAAACTGAGCTCGACAACAATGATGTTGGAGTAAATGATCTTTTTTTATTTTTTGGTTGGTTTAAAAAATACACACGTGATAATAAAGATTTGCATCATATTTTTGGATGGCTACAAGTGGAAAAAATTATAAAAGGTGATAGTCATATAAATGATTTTTTAGAAAGGAAAAATATTACACATCCTCACGGCCACGTGCATAACAAAATTTTTAAAAATAATACTATTTACGTTGGAGCAAGAGATTTAAAAATTAATAATTCTTTATTAAAAAATAAAGGTTACGGTATGTTTACTAAATCAAATAAGCAATTAATTCTGACAGAGAAGGGGAAATCTAGATCTAATTGGAAATTACCTAAAAGATATTTTCAAAATACTAAAAAACTTTTTTTGAACAGAGTTAGATGGAAAGATCCTATTAATTGCAGGCTGCAATGCAAAGGTCAAGGCCAAGAGTATATTCTGAATGCCCAAGATAATCCTTTAATTAAAGATTGGGCATTAAATTTAATAAAAAGATGTGAATAGGATTGACTGTTATGTTATAACAATGTTTAATAACAATTTTTAAGGGGCACATGCTATGAAAAAATATTTAACCTTAATTGGTTTGGCAGCAACTTTTAGTTTTGCACAAGATAACATAGAGGAAGTGGTTGTTACCTCCTCAATATTAGGTAAAACGTTTAACGAAATTGGTGATCCTATTCACATAGTTGATGGTTCAGAGGTTTCTTCTGATGCCACACAAAGTATTGGTGAAACCCTAGATGATTTACTAGGAGTTGCCTCAGCTGACTATGGTGCTGCAGTTGGCCAACCAATTATCAGAGGAATGTCTGGCTCAAGAATAAAGATACTCGAAAACGGTATCGTCAATCGGGATGTCTCTGGCTTGGGAGCTGATCATTTTAATGATGTTGATTTGAGTAATGTAGAACAAATTGAAGTTGTTCGTGGCCCTTCATCTTTACTTTATTCGAATGGAACCATAGGTGGAATTATCAACATTGTTGATAACTCAATACCAATGACAAATGTTGAAAGAGCCCTCAAAGTTGGACTAGAATCGCAATCAGTTAATGATGGTGACACACAATCTTTTAGTTTTCAGGATAACTTTGAGAATCTAAATGTAACCTTAGCATATAAGAATACTTCATTAGGTAATTATGACATTCCTAGTGGAGCTGTTATTCACTCTGAGGAAGAAGAGCATCATGATGAGGATGAAGATCATCATGATGAGGAAGAACATCATGAAGAAGACTTAGGTTATCTAGCAAATACTGACTTTGAATCCGAATCATTAAAATTTGGCGCTTCTACTGTTACAGATTGGGGTTACTTAGGTTTTTCAGTTGGCAGCATAGAAAGCTCATATGGAATACCTTTCCATGGTGACGATCATGGAGCACATGGCGACGAGCATGGTGATGAGCATGGCGATGAGCATGATGAAGAAGGACATGATGAGCATGAAGGAGAGAGAATTTTTACGAATACTGAATCTGATAAATTCGATATAAAGGGTTCCTACAATTTTGGTGGAAATTTAGTAAGTAAAGTGGATTTTTTCTTAAGAGACTCGGATTATTCTTTCACAGAGCAACATGCTGAGGAGCATGAAGAGGAGGAGCATCATGATGAAGATGATGATCATGATGAGCACGAGGGACATGGTCATGAAGAGGGCCCAACAACCTTCACAAACGACTCTTCTGAATATGGCGCAATCTTTGATCTCTCTACTTCGTTAATATCTCAAAAGGTCTCCTTTAATATTATTGAAGAAGATACCTCAATAATTGGATCTGAGGCATTCATGCAACCTGCAACATCTGAAGAATTTACAGTAGGTTATTATCTCAGTAGAAGTTTTGGAGATTACAGTTTTGATTTTGGTTTGAGAGTTGACAGTGTTGATACAAAAGGATCTGTCAGTGAACATCATGACGAAGACGAAGAACACCATGATGAAGATGAAGAGCATCATGACGAAGATGATGATCATGATGAACATGAAGAAATGGAAACAACCAATTATGACCGCTCATTTGATAATACAAGTTTAGCTTTTAACATTGGGAGACAATTAAATGATTTCCTTGATTTAGATTTTGGTTTTGCAAATGTTGAAAGAGCACCTTCATCTATTGAAATGTTTATGAATGGCGCACATTTAGCCACTGGTAGATTTGAGGTCGGAAATGTTAATCTCAATGCAGAAACCTCAAATAACTTAGATGTAACTCTAAACTTTCAAAATGGTAGCTTTTATGCAACTGCCACAGTTTTTAGAAACGATATAGATAACTATATTTACTTACAAGATGAAACTGAAGAAGAGCATGAAGAGCACGACGAAGAGCATGAGGAGCATCATGATGATCATGGTGGATTAATCTTAGCTAATTACCTTCAACAGGATGCCGAGATGGACGGATACGAGATCGAAATTGGTAACGTTTTTGATCTTGGATCTGGAGCTTTAAAACTTTCATTTGGAAGAGATGACATATCAGGCGAGCTAAGCAATGGTAATAACATTCCACGTCTTACTCCAGCAAGAAATATTTATAGTGCTGAGTATTCCAATGCTGATTTAAAGCTTGTTCTTAATCTGAAGGATGTTGACAAGCAAAATAGCACTGCTCTTGGTGAAACAACCACTGATGGCTATCAAATGTTAAATTTTAAATTAACAAAGACATTTGATCTTCAACAGGGTGAATTTACCTTATCACTTTTTGGAAAAAATATGCTTGATGAAGTTGCAAGAAACCATGCATCTTTTGTCAAGAATGAAGTTCCACTGCCAGGAAGAAATTATGGCATTAGGTTTAATTTAAGCTTTTAATTAAATATTTCCCTCTAGCAATTTTAAAATTGCCTATCAAGGAGGCTTTTCAAGCCTCCTTGAAATATCCCTATTTCATAAAAGGTATGTGATAATTTAAAGTTATTGATGAATATTTTCAAAAACCTTGTCCTTTTATTTGTAGTTGGATTAATTTGTTTAGTTTTCTTAGAGTTTTCTATGAGATTACTAAAATTACATGGTGATACTGACCCAACCTACATAATAGAGAGTGACGAATTGCCTTTTCAGATGAAGCCAAATACAACAGCTAAGTCAATTTATGGCAAAGTGTTTTCCATAAATAATCATGGTCTCAGAGGCTCTAACTTCGTAAAAGATAAATCAAGTGATATTTATAGAATTATGGTCTTGGGAGATTCTGTGGCTTTTGGATTTTGCGTTGACTATGAGGATACTTTCTCAGGAATCTTAGATAGAACATTAAATCAAACTAAGAATTCTGCAGAAATAATCAATGCTGCACATAATGGATTTAACATAAATGATGCATACAATTATTTGAAATATTATGGTCTAGAATTCAATCCTGATCTTGTAATTTTGTCAGTCACAGCATCAGATAATACCGATCAGAGCGTAACCTATATAATTAAAGATGGAATGGGATATTCTCCAGGATCAAGGTGGATTTATGTTCCTAGTTTCGTAAAAAAAGCACTCAGAAATTCAAGTCTTTATATGTCAATTGGCCTAGCCAAAGCAAGGATTGAATTTATAATGTCCAATCGAAATCAAGAAAGCATAACGGTGCAAAAAGAAACCATGAAACCAGAGGTTGAGAAACATTTACAAGATATTGCTCGGTTAAGCTTGGAAAACAGTTTGCCTTTACTGGTTGTTACCATCCCATCAGAGCATGATGTAAAAAGAGGTTTTTATGAGCATGATTTTTTTACCAATATAAGCCAAAAACGTGACGAAATTAAATATGACTACATTGATACATTAAGCCAATTTGATCCTTCTAAGCAAAATTATTGTTTAAATGATGGCGCACATCCTTCAAAGTATGGTCACAGCATAATTGCTGAAATACTCTATGAAGAAATTATCCCTAGCATAAAAAGTAACTCTGATATCAGATGAAGAATATCTTACCTATTTTGTTTTCAACAGTACTTTTGCTTGTTTCCACACTATTTGCATTAATTGTTGGTGAGGGCTTTTTAAGGCTTAAAAACCTTGATATGAAAAATTATGATATGGAAATGTGGAAATATGCAAAATCCTTAAAAAGGCCAAGTCAAAATGCGGTTCTTGGTCATGAACATATACCCAATAAAACAGCAACTCTTCAGTCTGTCGATATTACACTTAATAGTCATGGAATGAGAGGAGATGAAATTAGTGAAAGTAAGTCACATCACAGAATAATTTTTTTAGGCAGCTCTATAACTCTTGGTTGGGGAGTGGACTTTGACGATATTTTGACATCTAGACTGGATAAATTGCTAAATGCTGAAACAAAAAAATACGAAATAATAAATGCTGGAATTGGAAATTATAATACCAAAAGATATGTTGAATTATATCTAGCGCAACTTAAAAAATTTGATGCTGACTCTATTGTGGTGCAGTATTTTGTCAATGACGCAGAGGTTTTGAAAGCGGGTGGCGGTAATTGGATATTAAGAAATAGCCAATTAGCTGTTACTTTATTGACTGCTCTCAACAGAATTATAAATGCAGGCAATGAAGAAACACTTAAAAATCATTATCAATCCATTTACTCCCCATCCAGTGAAGGCTTTTTAGAGATGAAAGCAGCCTTAAAAGAGTTAGCCGACTATGCCTCAAACAACAACAAAAAAATATTTTTAGTAATGACGCCAGATTTCCATAATCTGCTAGATTATCCTTTTGCTTTTATACATCAAAAAATGGAACAGATTTCAGAAGAATTTGGAATTCAGTATTTAGATTTGTTGCCTTACTTCATTGGCATAAAAAAAGATGATATATGGGCAATGCCTGGAGATCCGCATCCAAACAAGCTTGGTCATGAGATTATGGCCGATGCTATTAAAAAAAACTTTGACTTTTAGATTTTATGATCTTTAGTACATTTGAGTTTTTTATTTTTTTTGCAGCATATTTTTTTCTTTATAAATTACTACCTAATAGATTCACAATACTGTTAATAATCGTAGGCAGCTTATTCTTTTATGGCTGGTGGAATCCGGTTCTTATTTGGGTGCCAGCAGTTTTGTGTACGATTGCATATTTTGGAGCCATATGGATTGCAAGCTCCAATGCTGACTCAAAAAAACTAAAGATAAGCTTAATAATATCGCTCTTGCTATTACCACTAATACTCTTTAAGTACATAGATTTTTTCTACAATGACATAATTTCAATAGCACTTGGCCTAAATAACTATGATTTGCAATTAGTTTTACCATTAGGGATTTCTTTCATAACTTTTACGATGATTTCATATGTAGTTGATGTATACAGAAAAAACTTTCCGATTGAAAAAAACTATTTACAACTTATTGGGTACACACTATTTTTCCCACAATTAATCGCTGGCCCAATTTTAAGACCAGCACAACTGCTACCACAAATTGCAAGAGCCGCAGTAAAAAAGAGCTCAGTTATTGGTTTAGGACTTTTTATTTTTACTGTTGGTCTTGTAAAAAAAGTAATTTTCGCTGATGGGATTTCTCCTTACGTGAATGCTGTGTTTAATGATCCTTTAGGGCATGGATTAATTGAATACTGGATAGCTATCTTAGGATTCACGCTACAGATTTATTGTGATTTTAGTGGATATACTGATATGGCAATTGGATCTGCCATGATGTTAGGTGTAAGGCTTCCACTTAATTTTGAGAGGCCATATTTAGCTATAAGTCTTAGGGATTTTTGGTTGCGCTGGCATATTACACTTTCAAGATGGCTTAGAGACTATTTGTACATACCTTTAGGTGGGAATAGAACATCAAAACCAAAACATTTGTTAAATATTTTTATTACCATGGTGTTAGGTGGTTTATGGCATGGCTCAAACTGGACTTTTCTAATATGGGGTGCATTGCATGGAATTGGAATATCCATAAATCATGGTATACATTTTTTTAAGTTTACTTCTCAACTTGTTAATTTAGTTCCAGTATTATTTTGGAGAATTGTTACTATATCTTTTGTAATTTTTGCATGGATTTTTTTTAGAGCGAATGATGTTACTGATGCTTTCATAATAATTAATGGTGCAATCTCTGCTGATTTTGTCTATGAAAATATGGCTCAAAACATCTTTCCATTAGTTTTATTATTTATTTTCACTGTAACCCATTTTCTTGATACGCAATCTAAATTGAGACTTATGTTCAAGAAAACAAGAAAAAAATACATATATTTGATTATAATCCTTGCGTGGACAATTGTGATTGCTTCTGCAACAGGAAGCTCGCAAGAGTTTATATATTTTGATTTTTAATGAAAATTTTAGGAATATCTGCTTATTATCACGACAGTGCTGCATCCCTTATAGTGGATGGTAAGATTATTAGCGCTGCACAAGAAGAACGCTTCACAAGAAAAAAACATGATTCATCATTTCCTAGAAATGCGATTCAATTTTGTATAGATGAATCAAACATACAACTTTCAGATTTGGATTATATTGTTTTTTATGAAAAGCCACTGATTAAATTTGAAAGATTGCTAGAAACTTATATTTCATTTGCTCCAAAAGGATTCAAGTCGTTTTTAATGGCAATGCCAGTATGGCTTAAGGAAAAGCTGTACCTTAAATCAGTATTAAAAAAAGAGCTTACCAACTTTGATGGCGTTGACAAAAGTAATTTACCAGACTTGCTTTTTTCACAACATCACTTATCGCATGCTGCTTCAGCTTTTTTTCCAAGTCCTTTTAACAAAGCCGCTGTTTTGTGCTTAGATGGAGTAGGTGAATGGTCATCAAGCACAGTTTGGATTGGAGAGGATAATAACCTCACCCCAAAGTGGGAAATTCATTTTCCACATTCCCTAGGGTTACTATATTCAGCATTTACATACTTTACAGGTTTTAAAGTAAATTCTGGAGAGTATAAATTAATGGGTTTAGCTCCATATGGTGAGCCTAAATATTATGATCTAATCCTAGAAAATCTCATTGATTTAAAAGAAGATGGCACATTTAAACTCGACATGTCGTATTTTAATTATGCTGTAGGACTTACGATGACATCAAAAAAGTTCAATAAACTATTTAATTCAGAACCTAGAAAACCCGAAGAGGCACTCACTCAACATCAGATGGATATAGCAGCTAGCATCCAAAAAGTAACTGAGGAGGTTGTAATAAGGTTATGTAAGACAATTAAAAAAGAATTTGATGTTGATTACTTATGTTTAGCTGGTGGAGTTGCTTTGAACTGTGTTGCAAACGGCAAGCTCTTAAGATCAAATATTTTTAAAGATATTTGGATTCAGCCTGCTGCAGGTGATGCTGGAGGTGCTTTAGGTGCTGCTCAATCAGTTTGGTATCAATATTTAAACAATTCAAGAACTCCAGATAGTCCAGATTCTATGCGAGGTTCTTATTTGGGCAGTATTTTTGATGATGAAGAAATAAAAGAAGTGCTTGATAGTTATGATGCGAAGTATGAAATTATTCAAGATGATCAGTATGAAAATAAGGTAGCCAATATTCTTGCTGATGGGAAAGTTGTTGGTTGGATGCAAGGTGCTATGGAATTTGGACCTAGAGCTTTAGGATCTAGATCCATTTTGGGTGACCCACGCAATGAAGAGATGCAAACCACAATGAATCTCAAGATAAAGTATAGAGAATCTTTTCGGCCCTTTGCACCCATTATCTTAGATGACGAAGTGAATAATTTTTTTGAACATGAAGGCTCAAGCCCATACATGTTGATAGTTGCTGACATTAAAAAGGAATTAAGAAAGGAGCTTGATGATAAACAAAAGCAATTGTTTGGAATTGATAAGCTCAAAATACCTAGATCTACATTACCGGCAATAACCCATGTAGATTATTCAGCTAGATTACAAACCGTTCATCATGATACAAATCCTAAAATGCATACGCTTTTAAAGGAATTTAAAAAAGTTACAAATTGTCCAGTACTTGTTAATACTTCTTTTAATGTAAGGGGAGAGCCTATAGTTAATACTCCTGAAGATGCATATAGATGCTTTATGAGGACCGAGATGGACTATTTAGCAATTGGCGGTTTTTTATTAAATAAAACTGATCAGCCTGAATGGGAGTCGGATGACTGGCAGGACGAATTTGAATTAGATTGATGTTATGAACGAAATACCTGAATTAACTAAAAAAGAACTCAAGCAATTTGGGTGTATTCTTGGAATTCTTATTGCGGTTGTATTTGGTGTGGTTATTCCTTGGCTATGGAGCGCTCTTACTTTTCCTAATGTTTATATTATTGGCATCGGTTTGGGTGTGACCATATTCTCTTTAGTGTTTCCAAGTCAGGTTATTTATTTATACAAGCCATATATGCGCTTAGCCTTATTCATTGGCAAGATTATAAATTCAATTATTCTTGGCATAATTTATTACTTACTAATTTTTCCGATGTCATTAGTATTAAGGCTTTTGAAAATTGATCTTCTGCATGCAAAGTATGAAAACTCAAAGAATACATATAGAATACAATCAACAGAGGATGACTCATCACATTTTGAGAAACCATTTTAATGATAGATTTAATTAAAGATTTGTGGGCTTTTATGCAAGCAAGGAAAAAGTTTTGGCTTGCACCAATAATTTTTATGTTAGTTTTATTAGGTTTGCTGGTGGTATTTGCTCAAGGTTCAGCGTTCGCACCATTTATATATACAATTTTTTAATTATTGGTGCCCAGAGGTGGAATCGAACCACCGACACAAGGATTTTCAGTTCTTGACTCGAAAATAGAAACCCCATAGATATGCATGTTTCAGACTCTAGTGTTCATATTAGTGTTCATATTTTGTATAAGAAAGATGAAAGATCTTACTAGATTGTGAACACATATTACATTGAATTTCGTTAAAAAATCCCCATATAAGTAGGTGTAAAGAAAGAAATATCTTCTTATTTCAAATTCCATTACTCACATTTACATACTCAATTCCGGGTGTGTTTCTTATGGAGAAAAATATGCAAGTATTTAAATGCGAATATGAACTTCCTCAAGGGAAGATTAATCACAATGTTCATGTTGATTGGGATGATAAAGGCAACTTACATTTTACTGAGCAAGATCTTGGTGATGGGGTAAAGCAATTTTGGGGAACCAATGAGTATGAATACTTCATGATGATTCATCAAAAGAATGTAGCAAAATTTATTCTTTGTTGTTTCTGGAAGGGGTTTACTTTTGAGGAAAGATTTACTGTTGCTGACTTGAGGGAGTTGTGTGATAAGTATGAAATCGAATATTCAACAGATAACTGGTTTTGATGAATTGTTGAAATAGAATACTGTTAATCTCCAGTCTTTAAATGAGTTAAACTGGTTCTAAGATGAGTTATAAAATAATAGATCTTTTTGCAGGCATTGGTGGAATAAGACTTGGTTTTGAAAATCATAATTGTAATTGTGTTTTTTCTTCTGAATTTGATAAGTATTGCCAAAAAGTTTATGCAGATAACTTTGGAGAGGAACCATTTGGTGATATTAATGATATTGATCCAAAAGATATACCAGATCACGATATCCTTTTAGCAGGGTTCCCCTGTCAACCATTTAGTATAGCAGGCAAGGGACTTGGATTTAGTGACACTCGTGGAACTCTTTTTTTTAATATTGAACAGATTTTAAAAGAAAAAAAACCGCAAGCATTCCTTCTGGAGAATGTAAAAAGACTGAGAACACATGACAAGGGCAGGACTCTTTCAATTATTAAGGAAAAATTAACAAACTTAGGATACACGTTATATATTGATGTTTTAAACACTCTCGATTTTGGTTTGCCTCAAAAACGAGAGAGAATCTTTATCATCGGATTTAAAGAGAAAATCCATTTTCAATTTCCACAAAATTCATCACAACCCAGTAAAACTTTAAAGGATGTTCTTTTAAAAGATGAGGATGTTGAAGAAAAATATTTTTTATCAAAAGAACTAAGGAAAAAAAGGAAAGATGCCTTGAAAAAAAAGGCACCTTTTCCATCAGTTTGGCATGAAAATATTGGAGGGAATGTGTCAGCACTTCCATACTCTTGCGCACTTAGAGCAGGTGGAAGTTATAACTATTTAGTTGTGAATGGAATTAGAAGGTTAACAGGAAAAGAAATGATGCGTCTTCAGGGATTTCCAGATAATTTCAAAATGGATATACCCTATACGCAAATAAGAAAAATAGCAGGTAACTCTGTCTCTGTTCCCGTAATTAAAGAGATCGCAGATCAAATAATCTACAGTTTGGATAACAAACCTCTTTCCAATGAATATTCCCAATTAGAAATGGAGATTTCTTGATGGATGCTGACAATCCTTTTTTTATTAAATTAAAAAAATTAATTAAAAAAACGAGGACTCATTTTTATAAACCTATTCAAATAGCAGAAATACTTTATAAAAGTAGAAAAAAAACAGAAGTAGATTTTGATGACTTAGAATCTTTTAGAAATTCTTCTAAACAGTGGAGAGACAGTATCACCAAAAAACTTGTTGGCAGTGTTTCGACTTCCTCTCAAAAATTCCAAGATAATCTTTTTGATCAGAATGCAATGCCAATAGAGGTTTTAAAAGAACTGGATATCTTAAACAAAAATAATAATGGAATTATAGAGGAATATATTTATTTACAGTTTTCTATAAAGATGTCTCAAATTAGTAGTGCACTTGAATATATAAAAGACATCGAACCGAAAGATTTTGATTTAAAACATTTTTTAAATCTTTTTTGGAATGAACCAGGATTGAAGAGAAGCATTGATAAGATTTATGAAATAGTTGTTTATTCTCTATTTGTAACCTTAGTAAAAGAATTATCAATTAAAGTTAAGGTAACAATAGAAAATAGAGATTCTGAAATCTTAAATGATTTTTCTGATTTCACTAAAAAAGTAATCGGATTTGATGAAACTCTTGAGGACATATCTTTTCCAGCAAATATTCATAGAGTTGGTGTTACAAATGCAGCAGATAGAGGTCTAGATATGTGGGGTAACTTCGGTTTAGCAATCCAGGTAAAGCATTTATCTCTCACCGAAGAACTTGCTCATGATGTAATAGAATCTATAAAGGCAGATCGAATAGTAATAGTTTGTAAATCATCTGAAAAAAATGTCATCTTATCCCTTCTTACCCAACTAGGATGGAAAGCACGAATACAAAGCATTATCACAGAAAATGATCTAATAGATTGGTATTCTAAGATTACCGAAAACAAAAGTTATTCTGCACTATCAAAAGAACTTTTAGATACTATGTTAAATGGAATTTATGAAGAGTTTCCCTCAACAAATAATGAGTTAGAAAAATTAGTTCAATCTAGAGATTACATTCTAGATAATGCAAAACATCTATAGGGTTAGGTTAGTTTTTATGAACACTAATACTAGTGTTCATAAGTGTTCATAAAACCAAGATTTAAGAAATGCTTTAAGAATGGTGCCCAGAGGTGGAATCGAACCACCGACACAAGGATTTTCAGTCCTTTGCTCTACCGACTGAGCTATCTGGGCATTAGGGATTAAGAGATTAGTGTTGATTTGTATTTAAGTCAATAGTTATTCAAGGGGTTTAAAACCCTCAGGCTTTTCATAGTCTTCATTGTTAAAGAATTTATCCATCTGATCTGCAATCCATTTTCTGTCTTCAGGTTTTGATGAATCAAG
>CEWK01004639.1_pt1 | contig 14440 bp, 14 predicted proteins | sample 531431 | NCBI WGS metagenome assembly CEWK01 (sample SAMEA2623059, study PRJEB7988) | marine metagenome | isolation source: saline water (ENVO:00002010), including
TAGGTCTCGAGTTACGTGGGAATCTAGCGATGCAGCCACCTGCAGGGAGGTAATCGCCTTCCTTAAATCGCCCAGACTAACATCTGCAATCGCTCTTGCAGCCTCCTCCTCCAGCTCAACCCCTTCGCTATTAGCTACTTCCATGACCTTCTCCAGAACCTTCTCGCTATCTAGAGGTCTGAATCTGAAGACTGCGCATCGGGATTGAATCGCCTCCACGATTTTCGATGAGTAGTTACAGGAAAGTATGAACCTACACGTCTCCGCAAATTGCTCCATTATTCTCCTCAGGGCACCCTGGGCGTCAGAGGTCAGAGCGTCGGCCTCATCGAGAAAAATTACCTTGAATGAAGTCCCTGGCATGGGTGCGGTTCTGGCGAATTGCTTGACCTTGGTACGTATCGATTCTAGCTTCCTCTCATCGCTGGCATTCATCTCCAGAAGGTTGTTCCTGAACCCATCACCGAATACATCTCTGGTCAGCGCCAGTGCAGCGGTCGTCTTTCCTGTTCCAGGTGGTCCAGCGAACATTAGGTGGGGGAATGTTTTGGATTCCGAGTAAGCGCTTAGCCTATCCACAACCGCCCTCTGTCCCTTCATCTCGCTGACAGAACGCGGTCTGTGCCTCTCAACCCACAACTCGCTCATGATGACCTAACTTTACCCGTTGGCGGGCGTCCTTGAAGGTTGGGGACGCAAATCCAGAATCAGTAACTCTCTTCTTGTGAAGGGAAGGAACCTCCCCTGACATCATCGATGTAATCCCTAACTGCCTTGTCAACTGCACCGCCCACGTCAGAGTAGCGTCTTAGGAACCTAGGTGAGAAATCCTTGGTAATCCCAAGCATGTCATGAAGGACTAGGACCTGTCCATCGCAGTGTGGTCCGGCACCAATCCCGATTGTGGGGATATCGAGGGTTTCACTGACCTTTTTTGCTAGGTCCGCAGGAATCTTCTCGAAGACTACCGAGAAACAACCTGCCTCCTGGAGGGCCATCGCATCTTCCATCAACTTATTCGCCTCGGCCTCCTCCTTCGCTCTGACTGAGTAAGTTCCGAACTTGTAAATCGACTGGGGGGTCAGACCGAGATGCCCCATTACGGGGATCCCTGCAGTTAGGATTCTTTTCACGGAGTCTACTATCTCCTTGCCACCCTCGATTTTTACTGCATGACCGCCGGACTCCTTCATTATTCTGATAGCGCTCTTAAGTGCAAGCTTCGAATCACCTTGATAGCTGCCGAATGGCATATCCACGACTACCAAGGCCCTATCCACGGCATTCACGACGCACTGAGCGTGGTAGATCATGTGTTCCAGAGTTATGGGAACGGTAGTATCATTTCCCGCCATCACGTTCGAAGCAGAGTCGCCAACGAGTATCACGTCAACTCCGGCTCCGTCAACAAGCCTTGCTAGGGAATAGTCGTAAGCGGTGAGCATTGCTATTTTTTCGTTCGATCGCTTCATTTCTTGCAATATGTGCGTAGTCACCTTCTTCGCTCTGCTTGAGACCACTTGCTCACCCTGTATTATCCCCAGTACGGTTGCTGACTTCAAACATACGCACGAAGTTTCAGCCCTCTGGCTCTATCTCACGAGCAACCTCAAGAAACTCCTCGATGCTAATCAGTCCGTCTTTGTCGGTGTCTCCTTTGCCGAAAACATCCCCGATCAACTGGTCTCCTCGGCGATTTCTGGTTTTCGAGAGAACTATGGCGTCGTCGGGAATGTTTGGCCCTCCTCCTTCGATGTATCCTAGAGCCTTGAAGGCGCTGACAAATTGGTCTAGATCCAACTGCCCATCTCCCTCTGCATCGGCATCGTAGAATGCAGCGAACAATCTTCTCCTCTCAGCTTCGTCTGCATTAGTAAGCATCAGCCTTACAGTTTCCCACGGAGTGATCTGTGCATCAACTCTACTTCTGCCATAGCCGTTGTAGATGATCAATCCCAGAACTATCGCCACCGAGGCTCCAACCAGGGACTTCGAACCCATCAGGTAAAGCAAGGCCCCCCCTCCGAAGATTCCAAACAACTGTACTGCGGGATATAGCGGCCAAGGTGTCTTCCACTGTGGATTGTACCATGTGTGGGAATCCGATGAGGTCCTAAGCACTATCACACATCCATTTATGAGCATAAATATCATAATTTTGAATCCAGATGCGAGTTCAGCGACATCATGAACAGGGAGGAATGTTATCGCAAGACCCATAGCCACTCCCGTCCCAATAATTGCCCAATGAGGAGTCCCAAATCTACGATGGACACTCTCAAGGAAGGGGGGAAGTAGATTGTCTCTAGACATCGCAAATGGGAATCTCGATGAGGCTAGAATACCCGCTAAAGCCATAGAAGTCATGGTCACGACAGCGAGAATTGCAGCGATCTTTCCAACGGTCTCGCCTCCTACTGCCTCAGCGAATATGTATACTGGATCCTCGCTAGCGCCGTGCTCACCATGCATGTATTCAGAGGGGGAAACTGCAGCCGCCATTACCATAGTCACCAGAACGTAGAGCAGACAGCTGAATAGCAACGAAAGAAGAATCCCGTACGGAAGGTTCCTCTCGGGGTTCTTGACCTCTCCGCCCACTGCAGCTATTTTGGTCACACCAGCGTAGGAGACAAACACAAATGCCGATGTAGCGGCAACATCCTCCCAACTCCCGAAAGAATCCTTGGAAGAAACGGCATTCCAATCTAGATCATGGTATGCAATCGCATAAACGCACAGAGCGAAAAGGTAAGTTGCGGAAAATATCACGATTGGAATCTGTACCTTCTTGATCTTCTTCACACCAAGGATGTTTATTCCGACAATGATTGCCAGGAGTAGGATTGCAGCCGCCTCAATATCAATATCCATCCCCAGCAAATCCTCTATTACCCAGAGATAAGCTTTGAAGCCAATTAATGCGAATGCTGACTTTAGCATGAAATTAGCCCACAAACCCAGACCTGCTATAGTTCCTATGAGGGGGCCGAAGGTCTTCTGCACGTAAACGTAAGAGCCACCCGATGTTGGCATGGCTGTTGACAGCTCTGACTTTGACACGGCACCAGGAATTACGAGAATTGCAGCAACTAGGTAAGCCAGCCAGACGCCCCCCAGTGGAATATCTCCGCCTCCAAGCTCTAGCATGGCGAGAGCAGGAAGCACGAACAGTCCAGATCCTATCATTGCGGACAAAGAGATAATTATCACCGAAAATAATCCTATTTTCCTTTCAAGTCCGTCAGACTCCGTATCCTTGGGAGTCAACACTATTCCTACTAGGTCATCTGGACCGTAGTGACGCATGATCTGACGGCTCCACACACCCCAGTTGAAGGTTCTGCATACCCAATGGTTAGATACTCTACCTAAACCGAGCGAACATGGTCGACACAATTGAACACGGAACAATTGCATCAGTGCATTATACTGGAACTTTCGCAGAGGGAGGAGAGTTCGATAGTAGCAGAGGAAAGGATCCCCTGGTTTTCATAGTTGGCTACGGGCAGATGATCACTGGCTTCGAGAGGGAGATGCTAGGGGCTAAGGTGGGTGAGAAAAGGGAGTTCACTTTGTCGCCTGAAGATGCTTACGGGGAGAGAATAGAGGATGCTATTCAGAAGATTGAGAGGGATAACTTTCCTGAGAGTATGGAGCTTGAGGTCGGAATGGTCGTAGGTGCCCATAGTGATCAGGGCCCGATTCAATTCACTATTGTCAAGATAGACGAAGAAGCGGTCACCGCTGACTTCAATCACCAGATGGCAGGTAGAACCCTAAGATTCGAGGTAGAAGTCGTTGAAATTCGGGCGGCTTCCGAAGAAGAACTGGCACATGGACATGTCCATGGACCCGGTGGCGTAGATCACTGAATTATTCAGAAGAGTTATCTTCCTCTCCAATAATTCAACCAAGATGAGGAGGCAAGCAGCGCTCGCAGTTACTCTTCTGTTTGTCACCTCCTTCACGGGGTGCTTCGGAGTAGAATCAGACGACAGTCTCTTGAACCAAGACGACGAAAAAGAGCTACTTCGAATTAATCACATACAGATGAAGGGAACTCACAACTCCTACCACGTGGAACCTTTATTTTCCCCAACTAGGGAATATATGTATACTCACCAAACTCTTGACCTGCAGGCCTCCCAACAAGGAGTAAGGCAGTTCGAACTAGATGTTTGGTGGGACGTAAGAGGTAGCCTCAGAGTCTACCACAACCAGTACGACTCCGGAACAACATGCCCGACATTCGAGGATTGCCTAGACACTTTGCTTGAATGGTCGAACGATAATCCTATGCATCATCCATTGTTCATCTGGGTTGAGCCCAAGGATTGGCCTGAGCAGGCTGCCGATGTGACAACCACTTTGGAAATCTCCGGGCTCCTGGGAGACATTGAGCAGGAAATATCGAATTTCTGGCCCCTGAACAAGACAATCACACCCGATGATGTGAGGGGAGACAGCGACAACCTCCGTGATGCGATCCAAGAAAATGGCTGGCCCCTGCTGGAGCAGAGTAGGGGCAAGGCCATCTTCGTTCTGTTAGCGAGGGGGCAGACTAGAGATTTGTACATCCAAGAATTTCCGGGATTAATCGGAGCTAGGATGTTCACCCTCTCAGAAGAAGGTAGTGACGAGGCTGCAATATTCTCCATTACTGACCCCGTAGGCAATGGGGAAGATATTACCAGATTGGTTGCCGAGGGCTACATAGTTCGAAGTAGGGCAGACAGCGGGGGCGAGGAGGCCGACAACAACGACACGTCCAGGAGGGACGCAGCAATTGCAGTCGGTGCTCACAGCATTTCCACGGACTATCCAGCCAAGGTCGATGGGCTCGAGTACTGGGTCTCAATTCCAGAAGGGAACCCGAGTAGATGCAACCCTATATCCTCGCCTGCCTGGTGTACTTCTGAAAGCATCGAGGACATAGATCAATGATCATGCCCTTGCAATGACCTTCAACTCAATTGCAATTGAAGTCGGCAGAGCTTCGACTGAAACGGTGGTCCTTGCCGGAAGAATCTCCGAGAAGTACTCCGCGTAAACCTCGTTATAACCCTGGAAATCTCTTTCCATGTCTGTGAGGAAGACTAGGACATCAACGATATCTTCCAGGCCCATATCATATTCTTCGAGAATTACCCTGATGTTGCCAATCACTGCGTGCGTCTGTGCTCTAATGTCATACTCCAGAGGATTTCCATCTTCATCTTTTATCGGTCCCCCAGGTATTTCGTTTGTCCCAGGCTGCCGAGGACCCATACCGCTAACGAAGACTAGGTCTCCTACTCTGCGTAAATGGGGGTAAGCTCCAACTGCCGCAGGTCCTCCCTCTGCGATGAAGGCTCCATCCTCACTGGTAAGCTTCCCAGCCGCCTTCCGTCCAACTACCGCCCCCAATACTCCTCCTACGGGGCCACCAACCGTCACGCCAGCAGCTGCTCCCAGAGCACCTCCAGCAGATCTCGCAAGCGACTGCCCGATCTCGTCGTAAACCTTCTCGACTGCGTCAGCAGGAGCAGAGACAATCCCTTCGACCATCTTCTTCCTTTTTTCCTCGGTCGTCATATGCTCCTCATCTTCCATCACAGGGACCCCGCATCCAATACTCCTCGATCACCATGGTAGTGTTCAACATCGTCCTCATCAAACTCCTTGTCTCCTACAGAGCCTTTCGATGGAGTCAGAACGACAACCGCACCTCCCGAGCCATGAAGTGCCTCATAGGACAAAACCTCGCCTGTGTAGTTGTTGTGTTGGCCCATTGTAGCGGACATCCACCAGGCTGGCTTGTAAGCCACGACCTTCTGAACTCTAATCTGCCCATGAATCTCTCGAGAAAGTTGACTTAGGTCCTCCAGCCTGCCGTCTCCGAAGAACTCTAGGATTTTCTTGTTCCACTCGTCATCCTTAGCAGAGTGTATCCGGTCCTCTGCAGGTTCAATGTGCTCCGTGAACATCCTGTTTGAAAGGCTGGAAACTACCACGACAACTGCCTTCTTGCCCTGAGCGGAAATCGCATCACGCGCAGACTTGCCCAGAACAATCGTCTCCGCCCTATTTGCATACATGTTACTGGATACGATGCAAGCAGGAATCCTGTTATCTGGGTTCAGAAGCTTGAGCGCAACAATCGAGCCTGTGTCTATCGGGAAACCATCGTAAGCCACCGTTCTAGATTGTAGCCCTCTCGACTCTGCACACTCTCTGAATTTCTCAGCAAACTCTGTGTCCATCTTGAACTTGTATGGCATGCTACCCAGGTAGTGGAAGTCATCGTCCACATGCACCCATTCCGGCTCGGGATGTCCCTGTATCTGGTGGCCAATGATGCTAGGCCAGGTTGTCGAGTATACCAGTATCAGATCTGCCTCGCTTTCCTCGATCCTTTTCCTGCATACCTCGAATGCATCTCTTAGCCTCCCATATCCCTCACTTGCTTCTGGTGACAGAAGTGGTTGTGGGTGGGGCGGACAGTAAATGCCGAAAAGAATCTCTGGATCCGACATTAAATCACCTCAGAGCACAATCTCTCTGGTTGCCTCTAGTGGATCCCACGCTGCAATCAGGTTACCTGTGCCTATCACCGACTGATAACCATAAATCTCGGCAGGATACTCGGGATACCCCATGGCTGCCATCATCCAAGTTAGCCCTCCGGCTTCAGTCTCAGCGATCGTCTGCTCCGTGAATTCGGGCATAATGTCGATCACTTCTTTCATCTTCCCGTCTCGCATTAGGTCTACCAGCTTCATATCCCAGACGTATTGGCTGTGATTGTATATGTGCTCCCTGCTCATATCCTCAGGGAGGGGGGACTCAGTCACGAAGTGCCTGTGGGATAGGCTATGGCTACTGATCAGTACAACTCTCTTCCCACTTTCTTCTATTGCCTTTGCACAGGCATCACCAAGGGCACTGGCCTGCTCATTCATCACTTCCGGCGAGTAGTAGTGCGCGTTTCGGTTACTACTTATCGTAACCAGTGGCTTGTCCCACTCAGGATTAAGCATGTGGCATGAAGTGATTGTCCCATAGTCGATTCTGAAGTCAGGATTTCGCATCATCTTAGTCACTATCCCGGATTCCCCAGCAACCTCACACATCTTCTCTGCCAGCTCTACATCAACTGAGATGTCGTAGTTGAACCGGAAGAGATTAGGGAAAACAGGGTCAACCGACTTTGACTTGAATTTAGGCAGCCCGAGGAAATGAGTTCCGATATAAGTCTGCCAGTGAGGGGTAAAGATGACCATTGCATCGTAGTCAATCGATTTCAGTTTCCTTGCGAGTCTGTTGTAACCCCATCTGAGTGTCTCCCATCCTCCTTCTGCGAAAGCCTCGTTCTGTTCCGGGTTCTCCGCATAAACCACATGCGGAGGGTGTGGAGCGAGGCATCCTAGTACTATCTCTCCCTTCGCCATATTCCTTCGAGGTCGAGAAATCTAAAGAAAACCTTCCGGCTCTCCTAGTAGAGTTCTTGGGACACCTCTTGGACGCTGTGTCATGAAGTGGGACGAACCCCCTCTTTGGCCAGTGGCGGTGCCGAGTCTAGTCGGATTCGCAGCAGCAGCCATTCCATACTTGTTTCCAAACACTCCTCAGCTCGTGGGTGGCGAACTGACAACTCCATTTATTCTACTGGTGATTATGAGTCCACTACTATACTTCTCTCCCGAGCCGACTGGGGGAAGGGCAGAGCTGATACTAGGAGCCAACATTGGGATGTTCTTCGCATTTTTTCCCCAAGCAATATTCTTCGTTTGGTTCATCATAATCATCCTGCTTTGGCTAGCCCAGTCAATGTATGTCTGGAGGAGGAATTACCCAGCTTTCAGAATCGGGACTTGGATCGGATTAGGAGCAGTTTCTGGATTATACATTGGAGGTCTGTTTGGACACCTCATCCTTGTCTGACCAAATCATCCTACCTACTACAAGTCCGCTTATTGCGAAAGATGGTACGGATGACAGGACTCCGGTCCAGATGAGATACCCATCCACGTACTCAATCGTGATCCTGACTTCGCCAACCCCATCCTCCCCTTGATTGGAAACCAGAACATAGTGTCCGTCGAATACCGTGGTAGTTTCAACCTCTACCCGGTAAGCCTCTCCCGGAGAAATGTTTTGAATGTCCCGATCAGAGAATGCTGACCAGTCGATCTTCCCCCCTCTGGCATGCTCTTCGACCATGTCCCTGTGAATTACTAGAATCTGTATATCCTCCAATCCTACATTTCTGGCCTCTACCTCTGCTGGGTGCCACAAACTGTGTACCTCAATGACATCAAGGTTAACATCTCCGGGCCCAACTCTCATCGTAGGCTCATTTTCATCGGTGCCTGGACCATCTACGATGACAAATACTAGCATCAGAGTCCCGATTACGGAGAATGCGACAGCGGTGTAAGAAATGTTTCTCGGATGAGCGAGTGAGCGGAAACCGTCAACTCTGAGATTCCTTAGCTTAGGTTGGATACCATGGGCGAAGAGAGCGCATATTACGGCCAGCATCACTCCTGGGATGACGTCCGAAATCCAGTGAATTCCAAGATATTGTATACTGAACAAGTAAATCGGAATATTTGCTGCCACAAAAAGGTCGAACTCCCTGTGGCGCCATTCCGCCATTTTGATACCTAGGCCCCTAACGTGTAGCCTATTGATTATCAATAGGCCAAGCGGGAGACCAACATGCAGACTTGGGATGCCGTTGTCCAGTGGGTCTACCTCAGTAAAGAAGAATAGGTTCCACGACTCGTGGTACATGATAGCATCCATTCCAGGAATGAAAGAGGATGTCACCTCGATGTTGAAGAAGAGGTATAGAGGGACTGCGAGTACGTAGATTATCGAGTAGTTTAGCACTGCCTTGTCGGCCATTACCTCATCCCTGCAGAGGATGTAGTAAATCGGACTGAACCAAATCAGGAACAGGTAGACGAACAGGTAATGGAAGGAAAGGACATCGCTAAGAATTTCGTTACGAAAACTTTGCTGGACCCAAAGAGTCAGCTCTCCTTCGAATCCGTGAACGTAATGTGTAAATCCCCCGACTCGAGGCTTTATGGCCTCGTTGTGTTGGTCAATGAAGAGCTTAAATCCGTACATTACTACATAAACAGAAATATGCCACTTGTACCCTTTTTCTTTGATTTCTCCAAGTAGTTCTGGTATTGCGACCCTCGTCTCAGGCTCATCCCTGGTTAGTATCCTCTGGATCGGAATGGTCAGCAGGACTATCGCACCCATTACCGTCTCGTAGGGTCCGAAGGGCCACTCCATGGTCGAACCGCCTACAATCGAGTCATGAAACTTACAGTCTCTGCGCAATCCTCCCCATCATTACTCGGTCCCCAATCCATAAGTCGAGATACTCGAGGCGCATTGCATGGATGGGCACGTCCTCTGGTTATCTCGGTGCGAGGAAATAGGCTTCACACCTGACCCGCGCAAGTACGATGATGGCACTCGAACGTCACAGGACGCTGCAGATCAACTGGGATGCGAAGTAGCGCATATCGCCAAGTCGATAGTATTCAGCGGAGAGGAAGGAGCCGTAATTGTGATCACATCAGGATCCAACAAGGTAGAAAGAAAGAGGAAACTGAAGCGAATACTCGGGTTCAAGCCCGGAATGGCTTCTCCTGAATACGTTCTCGAAAACACTGGTTACGGTGTGGGGGGGGTCCCACCATTCGGACACACAAGCCCCGTTACAGTACTGATGGACGAGGACTTGATGCAGTACGACTTGGTTTGGGGCGCGGCGGGGACTCCTCAAACAGTTTTCCCTATCGCGCCTGAGAAACTCAGAGAAGTGTCCGGAGCCAAGCTAGGAGACGTGAAACAGTAGATGGTGGGCGCGGTTTACGAACTCATTGCTGCTGCTTCCCGATTGAGGGAAGGTTCCCAATCGATAGCAACTAGGATGGTCTCAGAAGGAGTCGCCGATCTAATTTACAACCCTCTCAGTTATGCATGGGAAGTGCACGAGGAGTTCATTCGAAGGACCGGTGGGAGTGGCGCGAAGTGCATTCTGCTAGGGATGAACCCAGGCCCACATGGCATGGGCCAAATGGGAATCCCTTTCGCAGCAACATCAGTCGTTAGAGACTTGATTGGTATTACTGGCATAAGCGTTGCAAAACCCGAGTTTGTTCACCCTAGAAGGCCTGTAAACGGTCTAGAACACCCCAAGGAGGAGGTTTCTGGAACCAGACTGTGGGGGCTGCTCCAACACAGATATGGGTCGATAGACAAGATATCTAAGGAGATCTACGTGGTCAATCACTGCCCGCTAATGATTCTGAATGGAGACAGGGGGACCAACGTGACGCCAAACAACATATCTGGAAAGTCAGTAGAAGAACTGATGGATATTTGCGATCAACACCTGAGGGAGGTGGTGGACGCGTTAGATGCAACAAAGGTAGTAGGCATCGGGAAGTATGCGGAGAAGAGGGCAGTTTCGGCCCTTTGTGGGCTTGGGGTTTCCGTAGAAACCTGCTGGCATCCCTCCCCAGCGTCCCCCCTGGCAAACAGGAATGGGGGTGCCGATTGGAGGGCAAACATCAGCAAGGTCCTACCTTGAAGGTTGTTTTTGCAACACTTAATTCCCTAGACAACAGTTAAGTCTCGACCTTATCTGAAAGGGTACCATGACGTGGCCAACTTTACCACAAAAAATCCTTCAGAATGCCGAGGAGTTCGGAGAAAAACCAGCCCTTTCACAAAAAAAGGACTCAGGTGAGACCGAGACATTGACGTGGTCCCAATACTCCGATTACGTAATGAGAATTTCTCGTTCACTGATAGCATTGGGGCATGAAGAGGGAGACAGATTGAGCATATACAGTTTCAATAGGAAAGAGTGGTTTGCGTGCTATGCAGCCTCATATTTCACCAACGGGGCGGCCGTTGGGGTGTACCATACTTGTTCACCAGATGAAGTAGAGTGGATTGTCGGTAACTCAGGATCAAAATTTGTTTTCGTTGGACATAACCCCCAGTGGGGTAGAGATCCGGAAAAGCTACCCAGAAATAGGCTCTCAAAGATTCTGGAATCACTTCCAGAAGTGGAACACGTAATTATGATGGAGGACGAGGAAATCATAGACCACCCCATTGCGATGTCTTGGGATGATTTCATGACCAAAGGAGATACGATTGAAGAATCCGATGTCAAAGACAGGATTTCGAATATCCAACCCGATTCTACAGCGTCCCTGATTTACACTTCAGGGACGACTGGGAACCCAAAAGGTGTCGAACTCACGCATCACAATTTCGCATTCATAACAAATCAAGTAGTCGACCTGATTGTGCCATTGGATCGTCATGACAATTACATTTCTTGGCTCCCGCAGGCACACTCATTCGGACAGGTTTGTGATAACCATGCTTTCACCGTCATGGGGCTTAATATGACCACTGTGCGGAATCCCCTGGACGTTATTGACTATGCAAAGGAAATACAACCGGACTTCTTCGTTGGCGTTCCCCGCATCTACGAGAAGGTCTATTCAAATGTCAAAGCCGCGATTGACTCAAAGCCGGTCATAAGAATCGGGCTCAAGTTACCAGGAATCAAGGGAGTCCTAGCTAAAGCAATCCGCAAAAAGGCCGGTTTCTTAAACTGTAAACACGCTATCACAGGGGCGGCTCCTATCAATCCAGAAATTATCCAATTGTTCCATTCTGTCGGCATCAATATTTACGAGGCATACGGTTTGACCGAAACAACCGCAGGTATGACATTCAATTGGAAGGGCAATAACAAGACAGGCTCAATTGGAGTCCCTTGTCCAGGCACAGAGGTCAGAGTCGAGGAAGACGGGGAGCTTTCCTTCAGGGGAGATAATATCATGAAGGGTTACTACAAGAATCCCGAAGCCAACGCTGAGGTCTTTGACGGGGATTGGTTCAAGACCGGAGATCTCGGGAGAATTGACGATGACGGTTACATTCACATTACCGGTAGGAAGAAGGAAATCTATGTCCTATCCGGTGGGAAGAATGTTGCACCACTGGTCGTAGAGGAGACCATGAAGTCCATCCCTGTCATCTCCCAAGTGTTCTTGGTCGGAGACGGCAGGAAATTCTGCAGTGCATTGGTAACCTTGGATGTCGGTGTTATCTTGAGGGATAACCTAGGTATGAACCCGGATAGGGTCCCCAGGGACCCCATAGAACAAATCGAAGAACTCGAAAGAAGGGGGCACAAGCTTTCAGACTTCGTTGAGAGTGAGGAAGTAAGATCAGACATAGAATCACAGATTTCGGAATTAAATAAGCGCTTCATGAACCCAGAACAAATAAAGAAATTTACAATTCTTCCGAGGGATCTGAACATCGACTCCGGGGAGTTGACGCCTACCCTGAAGATTCGAAGAAAACAAATTCGTGAGAACTGGGCCGATGAAATAGAGGCTATGTACTCCGGGGCATAGACGGTTTTCTCGATGGAACTCGGTGCATGGGTCGCACTTGCCACGGTTTTCGCCCTTGGTGCCGTCAGCCCCGGGCCATCATTGGCTGTTGTTATTAGAAACACGGTGACTGGGGGCCGCAGTCAAGGGATTGCTACTGGATTAGGACACGGCCTCGGATTCGGAATCTATGCTTTCCTTGCCGCCGCTGGAATCGCAACCGCCCTGTCTACCAATACGCACGTAGAACAGGCTTTGAAGTGGGGAGGAGCGGTCTTACTACTTTGGCTTGGAACGTCTTTCCTACGACATGCTCTGGCAGAGAACGACAACATTCTTGATAGCGAAAAAAAATACACTCCTTCGGATAAAGTAGGTTTTTTTCAGGGATTTTCTATAGCCCTGCTGAACCCCAAGATTATGGCATGGATGCTGGCACTATATGCCCCCTTCATTGAAGCAGACCTCCAAATGAAGACTCTCATTGGGATGGGGCTTCTTGGGATGACTATTGATGGGGCCTGGTACGTGACCGTGGCTATGACCCTCGCCACAGGGGAGAGAGTAGAGAGGCTGAAGTCCAACGCTCATCTGATCGACGGAGCTATGGGCGTCCTAATGTTCCTGTTCGCGTACATCCTCGTCAGTGGTTTCTAGTTTCAGATGCCGCCGTTCCACATCACTATCAATGCGATAAATGCCAGGAAAATAACAGCGGGGACCCCTATCACAGTAGTCAGCATGCCAATCGCGAAGTACTTATTCCCCCTGGTAAAACTCCATACAATACCTGCAATCAAACCTACGGGCCATACAAGAAAACTAGCCAGCATGAACAAATTCTCTCCTGTATTCGAGAGCCCCATCGCAATTTCCATGAGTATAATTGAAGAGATCCACATAGCAGCAGGAGCCAGAATTAGACCAACGAAGAACCAGCCTAGGTTGGAGCCATTGCCCCTTTCCTGCTGGGATACGATACCTAGTGCACCACCGTTACTCGCCCCTAGTGAAGAAACGCTACCGCTTAGAATAGTTCCACGAGACTCCAGATTAGAAGTTTCACCTCCCCATGGATTCCCATCAGAAACCGAGGTTATTTCGACAGACTCTGGCCTATCTTCCACATACGTGCCTATTCCACTTCCGTCTTGAACAATGCCCTGGAATTACTAGTTCCATGTTTTTCTGACAGTCAACGCATTCTTGTGGAATCGTGTTTTCGGGGTAGTGTGGCAAGTAGAGCGGATAGCGGCGAACTCGACTCTGTAATTCGGGCTCCAGGGGGAAAAATGCCCATCCGAGTAATTACCGCCGCAGCCATCTTCGATGGGCACGATGCAGCCATCGGAATATTCCGCAGGATTCTACAGAGCCAAGGTTGTGAGGTTATCCATCTTGGGCATGATAGAGGTGCAGATGAGGTAGCACGTGCCGCTATACAGGAGGATGCGCATGCTGTAGCTATCACATCCTATCAGGGAGGGGCTGTCGAGATGTTCACACACACTAAAGAAATCTTGCAGGAAAACGGTTTCGAGCACGTTTTCCTCTTTGGAGGAGGAGGCGGAACCATCCTGCCAAAAGAGATCGAGCACCTCAAGGAGCAGGGGATTTCTAAGATTTATTCGCCGGATGATGGCAGGGACCTTGGCCTAGTTGGGATGGTCAGGGACGCAATGACCATCGCATCCGGCACAGATCTACTTGCAGAATCCAGATTCGACCAGGTAACGGACCAAGTAGATGCAGACGATCATGCTGCAGTATCTCTCCTACTGACCATGGCAGAAAACTCACCTCCCGATCAATTCTCAGACAAATTATCCCAAGCACGCTCCAGGGAAGTCGAAGCAGAGTGCCCCGTAGTGGGGATAACCGGAACAGGCGGGGCCGGGAAGTCGAGCCTGATGGATGAGGTCATGCTTAGAATCAGGCGAGACAATCCCGAAGCCAGGGTCGCACTGCTAGCAACCGATCCCACGAGGAAGAAGACT
>CEWK01088626.1_pt1 | contig 14435 bp, 12 predicted proteins | sample 531431 | NCBI WGS metagenome assembly CEWK01 (sample SAMEA2623059, study PRJEB7988) | marine metagenome | isolation source: saline water (ENVO:00002010), including
TAGTATTATTACTAACAACAAAAAAAATGCTGAAATTTTTTTAAAAGGAGTAAATAGCTCAATAGCTATGCACAATGTTTCAACCCAATTTGCTGATGGAGGAGAATTTGGTTTTGGTGGTGAAATTGGCATCTCTACAAACAAACTTCCACCCCGAGGTCCTGTTGGAATAAATCAATTAACATCATATAAGTATCTTGTTTCTGGAAAAGGAATTGTTAGACCATAGTTGATGGCAAGTATTCAAAAAAAATACATTGGTTTGTTAGGTGGTAGCTTTGATCCTGCACATAATGGACACTTAGGTATATCAAAAATTGCAATAAAAAAATTAAAATTAAAAAAAATTTACTGGATTATTACAAAAAAAAATCCTTTCAAAACTAAGACTTTTTATTCTTTAGATGAAAGAATTAAATATGCGAAAAAGATAACTAAAGCTCAAAAGAGAATTCAATTAATTTATGTAGATAATATTATTCAATCTTCTAGGATTATTGATGTAATAAATTACTTTATAAAAAAAAAAGGAATTAAAAACATCTTCTTTATGATTGGTTCTGACAATTTAATGCATTTTCATAAGTGGAAAAGTTGGAAAAAAATAGTAAATTTGGTAAAATTAATAGTTTTTTCTAGAAAAGGATATGATAGAAAAGGAATGAAATCAATTGTGGCTAAAAATTTTAAAAATAGAATTATCTTTATCAAAAATAAACCGATATCCATATCATCATCACAATTAAAAAGACGTACTAAATTTGATATAAAATGAGAATTATTGATATTAAAAATAATATTGAAAGAATATTAGATGATAATAAAGCTCAGAATGTAACATGCATTGATTTAAAAAATAAATCGTACATAGCAGATTATATGGTTATAGCTTCTGGAACATCCTCAAGACATTTGCAGGCATTATCTGATATTCTTGTGAACCAATTAAAAAAATTAGGAATAAATAATTGTCGTATGGAGGGGAAAGATAGTAACGATTGGAAATTAGTTGATACTCAAGATGTAATAGTTCATATTTTTCATCCAGAAAAGAGAGAATTTTATGATCTAGAAAAAATGTGGTCAGAAGAAATTCCTAAAGAAAAAGCGATGATATGAAAAAAATTATTATAAAATTTTTTTTTATTTTATATTTTTCTTCAACAGCGACGTATTCCAAAAATGATCTTTATGATAAAATTGACCTATTCGGTGAAGTATTAGAAAATATTCAAAAAGATTATGTTGATGATGTAGATCAGACAGAAATGATGGACTCGGCTATCAATGGTGTTCTTCAATCTCTTGATCCTTACTCAGCCTATATGAGTCCAGAGCTCTTTAAGGAGATGCAAACAGATACTAGAGGTGAATTTGGTGGTCTTGGAATAGAAATAGGTATGGAGTCTGGGGTCGTTAAAGTAATTTCACCTATTGATGATACTCCTGCAGCTAAAGCTGGTATCAAAGCGGGAGATTTTATTGTTAAAATTGGCAAAGAACAAGTTCAAGGAAAATCTTTATTAGAAGCTGTAAAACTTATGAGAGGACCTGTAGGTACTTCAATAGATCTTACAATAAGAAGAAAAAATGTAAAAAAACCGTTGAAGTTTCAAATCGAAAGAAAAATAATTGAAGTGCAATCAGTAAGTTCTAAAGCAATAGGTCAGGAAAAAAATTTAGGTTACATACGACTAAAGTCTTTTAACGAAAATAGTGATAAACAGTTTCTTAAATCCATAAAAGAATTTGAAAAAAAATCTAAAATTAAAGGTTACGTTCTTGATCTCAGAAATAATCCAGGAGGGTTATTAACTCAAGCGATTAACATAACTGATTTTTTTCTTGAAGATGGTGAAATTGTTTCAACAAAAGGAAGAAAGATCTCTGAAACAAGAAAATTCTTTGCTCGAAAAGGAGATGAAATTAAGGGTAAACCAATAGTTGTTTTAATCAATAATGGTTCTGCCTCCGCTTCAGAGATTTTTGCTGGAGCATTAAAAGATCACAAAAGAGCAATAATTCTTGGAGAAAATTCATACGGAAAAGGTTCTGTTCAATCAATAATCCCATTAAAAAATGGAGGAGGTATGAGATTAACTATTTCCAAATATTATCTCCCTTCAGGAAAATCTATTTCAGAAGTAGGTGTCACGCCTGATATATTAGTTGAAGAAGTAGGAGAAGATTTTCTAATTAACTCAGAAAGAGACAATCAATTAAGTTACGCTATTAAACTTTTTAATTCTTAAATTATGAGAAAGAATAAACTCCCATTACGAAAAGGGGTTGGAGTAATAATGCTGAATAATGAAAATAAAATATTTGTTGGTAAAAGAAAAGATAATCCATCAAATAAGTGGCAGATGCCGCAAGGAGGTGTCGATCACGGAGAAGACTACAATTCCGCAATGAAACGTGAACTTTTCGAGGAAACAAGTATTGAAAACTATAAGATATTACAAGAGTTAGAAGGATTTTATGAATATGAACTTCCGGATAATTTAATTGGTATTATTTGGAAAGGTAAGTTTAGAGGTCAAAAACAAAAATGGTTTATTGCAAAATTCTTAGGTAATGAAGAAGAAATAAATTTAAATACAAAACATCAAGAATTTATAGAGTGGAAATGGATTTTTCCAGATGAGTTACCTAAAGTGATTGTAGGTTTTAAAAGAGAAATGTATCTTAAACTTTTAAAAAAAATAAAAAATTTTATAAGTTGATATTTTTTAATGTTTCAATTTTATGTGAAAGAAGGTATTTTTCTTTATCTGATAACTTTGCATTGATAATGTCTGTCTCTGACTTATTTAAAAGTTGTTCTATATATGTTTTGCTAATTTCAGACAATTTATAGGCTGTAGAGGTAAGGATTAAAAGATTATTTTTTACAAACTCTACAGTGCCATCTTCGGCAAAAAACATTATCTCCATACTGCCTTTTATCTTTATTAATCCTGGTCTTAAAAAAGTGATAAGAGGAATATGATTTTTAAGGATGCCAATTTCTCCCTCGTATGATGGTAAAATAACCTCACTTGCATCAGTCTTCAAAATTGTTTTTTCAGGTGATATAATTTCTACTGCAAATTTGTCAGACATTATTTACTATCTTTAGCTAATTTTTCAGCTTTTTCGACAACTTCTTCAATTCCACCTACCATATAGAAAGCTGCCTCCGGTAAGTGATCATATTCACCCTTACAAATAGCATCAAAACCCTTTATTGTAGTTTCTAAATCAACTAACTTTCCTGGAGAGCCAGTAAATACCTCAGCAACAAAAAACGGTTGAGATAAAAATCTTTGAATCTTTCTTGCTCTTGCTACAGTTAACTTATCCTCTTCTGAAAGTTCATCCATACCAAGTATTGCTATGATATCTTGAAGAGATTTGTAAGCTTGCAAAATTCTTTGTACATCTCTGGCTACACGATAATGTTCATCTCCAACAACTCTTGGATCTAATATTCTAGATGTAGAGTCAAGAGGATCAACAGCTGGGTAAATTCCTATTTCAGCAATTTGTCTTGATAGTACTGTAGTCGCATCAAGGTGTGAAAAAGATGTTGCAGGAGCTGGATCTGTTAAGTCGTCAGCAGGGACATATATTGCTTGAACAGAGGTAATTGATCCTTTATCTGTTGAAGTGATCCTCTCTTGAAGATTTCCCATGTCAGTTGCTAAAGTTGGTTGATAGCCAACTGCAGAGGGTATTCTTCCTAGAAGTGCTGAAACTTCAGAGCCTGCTTGTGTAAATCTAAAAATATTATCAACGAAAAAAAGCACATCTTGACCTTCTTTATCTCTAAAATACTCAGCCACTGTTAGTCCTGTGAGCGCAACACGGGCTCTTGCTCCAGGAGGCTCATTCATCTGTCCATAAACTAAAGCAGCCTTAGAACCCTTACCGTCGGTCTTAATCACCCCCGACTCAATCATTTCGTGATAAAGATCGTTTCCCTCTCTAGTTCTCTCGCCTACACCTGCAAAAACTGAAAATCCTCCATGAGCTTTAGCAATGTTATTTATCAATTCCATTATTGTAACTGTCTTTCCTACACCTGCTCCTCCAAATAAACCAATTTTTCCACCTTTTGCATAAGGGGCCAACAAGTCGATAACTTTAATTCCGGTTACTAATTGTTCTGTTTCAGTAGCTTGATCTGTAAATTTCGGAGATGGTCTATGGATTGGCCATTTTTCTTTTGTTTTAACAATACCTTTTTCATCAATAGACTCACCAACAACATTAATAATTCGCCCCAGAGTCTCGGGTCCCACAGGTACACTTATTGGAGATCCTGTGTTTAAAACTTCATCTCCCCTTTTTAACCCCTCAGTAGCATCCATAGCAATAGTTCTTACATCATTTTCACCAAGGTGTTGTGCAACTTCTAATATTAATTTGTTTCCGGAATTATTAACCTCAAGTGCGGTGTAGATCTCAGGTAAATCTCCTTCAAAATTCACGTCCACCACAGCGCCTATTATTTGTGTTATTTTACCTTTTTTACTCATGATTATAAACTTTCTGCTCCAGATATTATCTCAATTAGTTCTTTTGTAATTGAAGCTTGTCTGCTTCTATTATAATTGATAGTTAATTTATCAACTAAATCACCAGCGTTTCTTGTTGCGTTATCCATCGCAGTCATCCTTGAACCTTGCTCACTAGCAGCGTTTTCTAGAAAAGCCTTAAAGATTTGTATTGAAATATTTTTTGGCAATAAATCTTCTAGTATTTCATCCTCCTCAGGTTCAAACTCATAAGAAATATTTTCTTCTTCTTTTTTTTCTAAATTTTCATTGTTTGCAGGAATAATTTGTTGTGCCTGAGGTATTTGTGTTATTACATTTTTAAAATTGTTATAATATAAAATACATTTATCAAATTCGTTTTGTTTAAATAAATTTAAAATTTCATTTCCTATAATCTCAGCCTCCTTAAAAGTAATTTTTTTCTTTTCCTTAAAGCTAAATTTACTAATAATATATTTTCCGTAATCACGTTTAATTTGATCTACCCCTTTTGATCCAACTATAATTATTTTTAAATCTTTCCCCTCATTTAAAATTTTTGCAAAATTTGTTTTAGCTAATTTACATATATTTGAATTGAAACCCCCACATAATCCTCTATCTGCGGTTAATACCACACATAAATAAGTCTGGTCTTTTCCAGTACCGACCAGAAGCTTAGGAGCATTTTCAATGTCATTTATTGATTTAGTAAGATTAAGTATTATGTTCTGCATTTTTTGACTGTATGGTCTTCCTTTCTCAGCGCTTTCTTGGGCTTTCCTTAACTTAGCTGCTGCAACCATTTTCATAGCTTTTGTAATCTTTTGAGTAGATTTAACACTTTTGATTCTTTTTTTAAGATCATCTAAACTCGGCATTATTTGAAACCTTTTTTGTACTCTTCAATAATTTGTATTAAAAGTTTTTCTGTATTCTCATCAAGCTTTCCAGAACTTTGAATTTGATCGACAATTTCTTTTTTGTTGGAATTTATTTTCTCAATAACTCCCTCTTCAAATGTTTTTATTTTACCTAGATCAATGTCATCTAGGTAACCCTTAACTCCAGTAAATACCGATATAACTTGTTCGGCCACCGTCATTGGAGAGTATTGATCTTGCTTAAGAAGTTCAGTAAGTTTTGCACCACGGTTTAATAATTTTTGAGTAGAAGCATCAAGATCTGATCCAAATTGGGCGAAAGCAGCCATTTCCCTGTATTGTGCTAATTCTAATTTAATCGATCCAGCTACCTTTTTCATTGCCTTGGTTTGAGCAGCAGAACCTACTCTAGATACTGATAAACCAACATTTACTGCTGGACGTATTCCTTGATTAAATAATTCTGTTTCCAAAAATATTTGTCCGTCAGTAATTGAGATCACATTAGTTGGAATGTAGGCGGAAACGTCTCCAGCTTGAGTTTCTATAATTGGTAATGCAGTTAATGATCCGCCACCATTTTTTTCACTCAATTTTGCTGCTCTTTCAAGAAGTCTACTATGAAGATAAAATACATCTCCTGGGTATGCTTCTCTTCCAGGTGGTCGTCTTAGTAATAAAGACATTTGCCTATAAGCAACAGCTTGTTTTGATAAATCATCATAAACAATTAAAGCATGCATACCGTTATCCCTAAAAAATTCTCCAATTGTACATCCAGTATAAGGGGCTAAGAATTGTAAAGGAGCGGAATCTGATGCTGTTGCAGCAACAATAGTTGTATATTTTAATGCCCCAGCCTCCTCCAAAGTTTTTGTTATTTGAGCTACAGTAGATCGTTTTTGACCTATTGCTACATAAACACAATATAACTTTTTGCTTTCATCAGAAGACTCGTTTATTTTTTTTTGGTTTATTATTGCATCGATAGCTACGGCAGTCTTACCCGTTTGTCTGTCTCCAATAATTAATTCTCTCTGACCTCTGCCGATTGGTATTAAAGAGTCTATAGATTTTAAACCAGTTTGCATTGGCTCATTAACTGACTGTCTAGGGATAATACCAGGAGCTTTAACCTCTACACGTTTTCTTTCTTTTGGAGATAGTGCTCCTTTTCCATCTATTGGATTTCCTAATCCATCAACTACTCTTCCCAGAAGTTCTTTACCAACAGGAACGTCCACAATCGCGTTAGTTCTTTTTATAGTATCACCTTCTTTAATGTTTCTATCGTCACCAAAAATAACAACTCCAACATTATCATTCTCCAAATTTAAAGCCATTCCTTTGGAGCCATCTTCGAATTCTACCATCTCACCTGCTTGAACGTTATCCAAGCCATAAACACGAGCAATACCATCCCCGACAGATAAAACTTTTCCAATCTCTGAGACTTCTGCTTTTTTTCCAAAATTTTTGATTTGGTCTTTAAGTAATTTTGTTACTTCTGAGGGATTAACTGTCATTTTAAATTTCTAACATTGCTTGTTCATATTTTTTCAGTTTATTTTTTATAGAAGTATCCACCATTAAACTTCCAACCTGTAATTTTAATCCTCCAATTAATGTTTTATCAACTTTATAGTCAAAATTAATAGTTGACCCCATATAATTTGATAAATCATTCCTTATTTCATCCAGTTGAGATTGGGACAATTCCTTTGATGAAATTAAATAAGCTTTAACTTCTCCTCTTTTCTTCGAACAAAGATGCAAAAAACTTTCTGAAATTTTTTTTATAAAAAAAATTCTTCTCTTTTCGATTAAAAGCAAAAAGAAATTTTTCAAATTTTTAGAAAAACCTAGTTTTTCTCCTAACAAATTCAAAACCTGCACTTGGCGGCTTTTGCTGATTGTAGGGTCTTTTATAAAATTGTTAAAATCAAGGTTAGTATCAGCTAATTTTTGAAAATTCTTAATGTCATTTTCAGCTTTTTCCAGCTCATTAGCTTCTTTTAAGACTTCAAATAGCGCGCGTGAGTACCTTTCTGAGGTTTCAGTTGAGAAAGATTTATTTGTGCTCATTTTAGTTGTATGAATTTATTGCGAAATAGTGTTGTGGTCGTACCATAAGAGTTTAACTTGATCAAGTTGCCAATTTCAGCTTAAGCAAAATTGATAGGATCAACATCAACCGTAAGTTTAATTTTTGATGAGATTTTAAGCCCATTTAAGACTTGTGATATTTTTTTTTGCATTAAAAAACGATTATTAAACCTAATTAATAATCTTGATCTATAATTATTTTTGATTTTCAATAAAGGTGAGTCTACAGGTCCTAAAACTTCAACATTATTAATTTGATTTAATTTAATTTTTATTTCTTTTGCTCCCTGATTGCTTAAATTTTTATTCTTAGAAGATATTATTATAGCAATATATCTCACAAATGGAGGTAAATTATTTTTTTCTCTTACAATAAGTTCGTTTCTTAAAAGTTCTTCAGATTTATTTTTGATAAATTCATTTAAAGTTGAGTCCTGGGGAGACAATGTTTGATAAATAATAAGAGACCTAGAACTAAATCTGCCCGCTCTTCCGCTTAATTGATGATATAATTGAATGTTCTTTTCAATTGTTCTCAAATCATATCCTCTTCCTGAAAAATCTGCATCTATCACCACAATGCAATTTAATTTTGGAAAATTAAAACCTTTTGAAATCATTTGTGTGCCAATTAAGATATTTACTTTATTTTCATTTATATCTTTGAAGAGCCTTTTTGCTTTTTCTTTTGTTTTTAAATAATCACTTGAAAATATACTAATTTTTTTATTTGGAAAAATTGATTTAACCTCGTCAAATATTTTTTCTACTCCAGGACCATACATTTTGTAGTCACAAGTTCTTTCAAACTTGCATTTAGTTACTATTTCTTTTTCTATTGAGCAATGATGACAAATAGCTTTATTTTTTAATTTATGAAACGTTAAATATATAGAACAATTTGTGCATACAAGTTTATATCCGCATCTCTTACAAATTAAATAAGGGGAAAATCCTCTTCTATTAATGAAAAATAAAACTTGATCTCCTTTTTCCAAATAATTTTTTACTAGTTCCTCTGATTCCTTTGCAATATATCTATTTTTGATTTTCCCAAAATTCAAATTAATAATTTTTGTTTCAGGTAAAGGATAATTATCGTATCTATTTAAGATTTTAATATGCCTATATTTTTTGTTACAGATATTATTATAAGTTTCTAATGAAGGAACAGAAGTGATCAAATGTATTGGAATTTTTTCAAAATTTGCTCTTGATATCGCCATATCCCTCGCATTATAAATTACCCCTTCATCCTGCTTATACGATGTATCATGTTCTTCATCTACAATAATTATCCCTAAATTTTTAAAAGGTAATAGTAAAGCTGATCTAGCGCCAACCAATATTTTTATTTCATTGTTTATTACCCCTTTCCAAATAATTCTTTTTTGTTTTGGAGTAATTTTTGAGTGCCAAATAGCTGGTTCAAATCCAAAAAAATCCTCAAATCTAGACTTAAATTCATTAGTCAAAAAAATCTCTGGTAGTAAAACAAGTGCTTGATTATTTTTTTTTATAATCTTTTTTATTCTCTCAAAGTAGACTAAGGTTTTTCCAGATCCTGTAGTGCCTTGTAATACTGAAACATCGAATTTATTGTTTACTTTTTCTAGAAAATTAAGTGCTTTTAATTGTTCTTGATTTAATCGATATGATGTAGTTTTAGTTTTCTTTTCCTTTATTGAATCATCTTTTATTTTTATGAATTTGTTTGTCCCTCCTATTACCATTTTTAAAACAAGGCCTATAGGTACCATGTTGTAAGATGAAAACCATTCAATGAAATCTACCAAATTGTTATTAATTGAGTACCCGGTTTTTTTTTTTATATTTTTTATTTTAATATTTTTTGGCTCTGAGTAATTTTTTTTCCATATAACGCCAATTTCTTTTTTTGATCCAAATGGGACTTCTACAAGATCTCCAATTTTGCTTGCACACTTTGAATTATAAGTAAAAGGGAAGTTAAAAATTTTTGGCAACATCACTTGTGATTTCATGAACCAATAGTATTAGAATTATTTTTAATTAAAAATGAATTGGTCTTTTATCAACAGCTAATGCAGCCTCTTTAATGGCTTCTGTGTGTGTTGGATGTGCGTGGCATGTTCGTGCAATATCTTCAGCGCTCGCGCCAAATTCCATCGCTAATGCCATTTCGGCTATCATGTCTCCACAATGTGGGCCAATTATATGGACTCCCAGAACCTTATCCGTTTTACTATCAGCTAGAATTTTTACGAATCCCTCTGTTTCATTGTTAACTTTTGCACGTGAGTTAGCTAGAAAAGGAAACTTTCCAACTTTATATGATTTACTCTCATTTTTAAGCTGTTCCTCGGTCTTTCCTACAGTGGCTACCTCGGGCGATGTGTATATAACTCCTGGAATGACATCATAATTTACGTGACCTGCTTGACCTGCTAAAATCTCAGCTACTGCAATGCCTTCTTCCTCTGCCTTATGAGCTAGCATTGGTCCCTTAATTACATCTCCGATAGCATAAATATTTTTAATTGAGGTTTGTAATTTTTCATTAACTTCAATTCTTCCTTCTTTATCTTTTTTAATACCAACTTTTGTTAAATTAAGTCCTTCAGTGTATGGTTTTCGACCAACTGAAACAAGTACTTTATCAAATTCTAAAGTTTCATCTTTTGAATCCTTTAAATCTGTGTAATTTATTGAAACACTTGAACTTGAAGATTTTACATTGTTAACTTTTGAGTTCATTTTAAACTTTATTCCCTGTTTAGATAAAATTTTTTTAAATTCATTTGAAATTTCTCTATCCATACCTGGAGTAATATGATCTAAATATTCGATCACTGTAACGTCTGAACCCAATCTTGACCATACTGATCCCATTTCCAAACCTATATATCCACCCCCAATAACAGCTAGTTTTCTTGGAACATTTTTAAGTGATAGTGCTCCTGTTGAGGAAATTATATTTTGTTCATCTATTTCTATTCCAGGCAGTGAAGCAACTGACGATCCTGTAGCTATTACAATGTTTTTTGATTTATAGTTGGTTTTTTTATTTTTTTCATACACTACAATATCATTTTTGGAAAAAAGCACTCCTTTACCTTTGATGTAAGTGACCTTATTTTTTTTAAATAAAAATTCAACCCCTTTCGTTAAAACTTGTACTGACTTATTTTTATTTGACATCATTTTCTCTATATTCAACTTTATACCTTCAATTTCTATACCTTGTTGATTAAAATCTTTTTTAGCTTTATGAAAATTTTCTGACAAGTTTAATAGACTTTTAGATGGAATGCAGCCGACATTTAAACAAGTACCTCCGAGAGTTCCTCTTGACTCAACACAAGCTGTTTTTAATCCAAGTTGCGCCGCTCTTATTGCGCAAACGTAACCGCCCGGCCCTCCTCCAATAACAATTAAGTCAAAATCATCCATTTTATATATTTAAAAATAACCTTTTAGGTTGCTCTAACGACTCTTTAACTATTTTTAAAAAAGAAACAGCCTCTTTTCCGTCAACAATTCTGTGATCATATGACAAAGCTAAATACATAACTGGTCTTATTTCAACGTTTCCATCAACTGCAATTGGTCTTTGTACAATATTGTGCATGCCTAAAACAGCTGATTGTGGTGGATTTAAAATTGGTGTAGATAGCATCGATCCGTAAATTCCACCGTTAGTAATAGTAAATGTTCCACCCTGAAGATCTTCAATAGTAATTTTACCGTCTCTAGCTTTTTGACCAAGATCAGCAATATTTTTTTCTATATCAGCAAATGACATTTCATCAGTCTCTCTTAAAACAGGGACAACAAGGCCTCTGTCAGTACCAACAGCAATACTGATGTTGTAATAATTCTTATAAACTATCTCCTCGCCTTGAATTTCTGAATTAATGGCAGGGAAATTTTTTAAACCGATCACACAAGCTTTTACGAAAAAAGACATAAATCCTAATTTTGCTCCATATTTATTAGCAAATTCATCTTTATATTCATTTCTCATAGCTATCACCTCGCTCATATTTACCTCGTTGAATGTTGTAAGCATAGCGGCATTTTCCTGAGCTTCTTTTAATCTTTTGGCAATCGTCAACCTTAGTCTTGTCATTTTAACTCTTTCTTCGGGACCATGTTTAATTTTTCTTTCAGATGGAGCCGGTTTAGAGCCCATTAAATCCATCACATCTTCTTTCAAAATGACTCCATTTTTTCCAGTGCCTTTTACTTTGTCTAAATCAATTTTTGCTTCATTTGCCATCTTTCTAGCAGCCGGAGAAACTTTCGTGTCTTGAATTGTTTTAGAATCTTTTACTGGATTTTTTTTAACTTGCTTAATATTTTCATGTACTTGATCTAAAATTAAGGGTTCATCTTCAATTTGCTCAACGTCTAATTTTAAGACTTGTTCCTCAGCAGGTGTTTTTAAAGTTTTTTTATTACTAATTATATTTTTTTCCTCTTCAAATAACTTTGGGGTCTTTAACATTTGTGCTTTTGGAGGGTTGTAAGTCTTAACTTCTTTTATTTTTTGAGTAACATCACTCGAACCTTCATTAATTGTTCCTAATAATGATCCAACATTAACAGTCTCGCCCTCTTTTACATTAATGCTTCCAAGAACACCATTGGATGGTGCTGGAACCTCAACATTTACTTTGTCGGTTTCTAGCTCAACTATTGGTTCGTCAGCAGTAACCTTATCTCCTTGAGATTTTAGCCATTTAGATACTGTTGCTTCAGTGACTGACTCACCTAAAGTAGGGACTGTAATTTTTTCTGACATTAGCGTTTAAATATCTTTTCTAATATTTCTTTTTGTTGTGCAAGATGTTTGTTAGCATTTCCGGTCGCAGTAGTTGAAGAAGCTGATCTGCCCACAAATTTGATGTTAATATCTTTGAAATTTATCATTTCTAAAGTTCTCTCTATGTAATTTCTTACTGTATTCCATGCACCCATGTTTTTAGGTTCTTCTTGGCACCATATAAATTTTGCCTTTTTATATTTTTTTAACACTTTTGCTAACGTTTTTGCTGGAAAGGGGTAAAGTTGTTCCAGACGAACAAAAACTATATCATCATTTTTGGTTTTTTCCCTCTCTTCTATTAAATCATAATATATTTTTCCTGAACACATAACTACTTTTTTAATTTTATTTTCCTTTTTGAGTGAAATAAGTTTTTTTTCTTTGTTGTAAGCATCATCTTCCAAAACTCTATGAAACGAGCTTTTTGATACAAACTCAGAAATTTTAGAAATACATCTTTTATGTCTCAACAAAGATTTTGGAGTCATTATAATTAAAGGTTTTCTAAATTCCCTATGCATTTGCCTCCTTAACACGTGAAAATAATTTGAAGGGGTAGTACAATTTACAACTTGGATATTTTCTCCTGCACATAATTGTAAAAATCTTTCCAACCTTGCAGAAGAGTGTTCTGGTCCTTGGCCTTCATAACCATGTGGCAATAACATAACTAGCCCACTCGCTCTTCCCCATTTTGCCTCTGAAGAAGTTATAAATTGATCTATTATTACCTGTGCTCCATTTGCAAAATCTCCAAATTGTGCTTCCCATAAAACCAGAGTTTCTGGCTCTGATAAGGAATAACCATATTCAAATCCAAGCACAGCAAGCTCTGATAATAAACTGTCAATTACTTCAAATTTTTTTTGTCCAATTTGAATATTATTTAATGGTATGTAACGATCATGATTTTCTTGATTTCTTAAAACAGCATGTCTCTGACTAAATGTCCCTCTACCAGAGTCTTGACCAGATAATCTTACTGAAAAACCTTCGGTTAAAAGAGTTCCAATAGCTAAAGACTCAGCTGAAGACCAATCAATTTGACCTTTAATGAACATTTGATTTTTTAACTCAAAAACTCTTTTAAGAGTTTTATGGGCATTGAAATTACTTGGGATTTTGAAAACTTTGTCTCCAACTTTGTGCAAAATATTTTTTTCAACACCACTTTTACCTCGTTTATCTTTTCCTAAGCCTGGTTTAAATCTTGACCAAACACCGTCAAACCACTTCAACTCAGATTTATAATTTTTAGAGGACAAAAACTCATTTTCTAAGAAATCCTTAAATTTTATTTTATCCTTTTGTAATTTGTCACCATCAGTCAAACCTTCTTCTGATAATTTTTTACCATAAATGCTAAGTGTGGTTGGATGAGATTTAATTTTTTTATACATAATAGGTTGAGTAAATGAGGGCTCGTCTCCTTCATTGTGTCCAAATCGTCTGTAACAAACCATATCTATTACCACATCACGATTAAACTTTTGCCTATACTCTGTAGCTATTTTTGCGCAATGTGTGACGGCTTCTGGATCATCTCCATTTACATGAAAAATTGGAGCTTGAGCAGTTTTAGCTACATCTGAAGGATAAGGGGAAGATCTTGCAAATCTAGGAGCAGTAGTAAACCCAATTTGATTGTTGACGATAATATGTATTGTACCTCCTATATTATGACCTGGTAATCCAGACATTGCAAAACATTCAGCTACTATTCCTTGGCCAGCAAATGCTGCATCCCCATGCATTAATACTGGAATTACTTTTTTTCTATTTCTATCATTATGAAAGAATTGTTTAGCTCTCACTTGCCCCAAAACAACAGGGTTAACAGCTTCAAGGTGTGATGGATTATCCGTAAGACTTATATGAACAATATTTCCATCAAATTCTCTATTAGAAGAAGCCCCGAGATGATATTTTACATCTCCCTCAAAATCTTTGCTTGCACTCATTGATTTACCAAAGAATTCACTGAAGATCGCTCTGAAAGGTTTGCCCATTACGTTCGCTAAAACGTTAAGTCTTCCCCTATGTGGCATTCCGATTTTTATTTCCTTAGCTCCAAGATTTCCACCTCTTTTAATAATTTGTTCTAATGCAGGT
>CEWK01106785.1_pt1 | contig 14389 bp, 21 predicted proteins | sample 531431 | NCBI WGS metagenome assembly CEWK01 (sample SAMEA2623059, study PRJEB7988) | marine metagenome | isolation source: saline water (ENVO:00002010), including
CTCAGAATCCATCTCCGGGCAATGTCTCCCAACACCCGTACGCGTTGATGGCTAGAGGGTACTTTACACCCCCTACAACCTGATACGGCGCAGGCCCATCCTATGCCGCCGGGGCTTTGACCCACTCACCGTTCCAGGCGTAGTGGGCTATGGGGCATTATTCTCAGTTTCCCGAGGTTATTCCCCAGCATAGGGCAGGTTACCCACGTGTTACTGAGCGGTACGCCGAGTCCCGAGGACTCTCGACTCGCATGGCTTAATCGAACTCCAATAGCGGTAGCCTCCGGCAGGATCAACCGGATTTCGCGTGAGCGGAATCACTGATCCTATCAGAGTCTGTTTGTCACAAGTTTCACTTATTGGTTATTGGCGCAGGTGCACTTCATTTCGTTACATGAAATACCCTGCTCTTGCACCCCCTATCGGGGGCCAAGTCATAATTGTGGTTAACCTCCTAAACCACGAAAAGTCTCGTGGCCGCACTTCCTCGGCTGCGTCATGCTTGATGGAAGACGTCATGGCACTAGGTGCTCGGTCTCCAACGCCAGCTCGACGCAGCGTCTTGCCGACCTTCATGCCGTATAAGAACGTGACGAGGGGGGATACGGGCGCTTCCCCGAAGTGCCCTAGTCCGCTCCGAAGAACTCTCGGAGGACAGGATGCATCTCCATTGCCTGCTCCTTCTGTATCTGCTCGTACGTCCTGAGGATGATACCGACGGCCAGTAGGAGACCGGTTCCCGTGGCGTTCCCGACAGTCCCTAGCAGGTCAGCCCCAGCCGCAAGTAGCCCGACGAAGGCACCGGAGAACAGCGTCACGGGGGGGATGTACCTCTCCAGTATCCTCTCCAAGACTACCGGGTTCTTCCTGAATCCGGGTATCTGCATGCCAGTCCTCTCGATCTGCTTCGCCACGTCCTTCGCCCCCATGTTGGTCGTCTCTATCCAGAACTTCGCGAACACCGTAGAACCGGCGGTCATGAAGAACACGTAGACGAAGACGTGCATCATTATCTGCCACAGGGAGTGCCCGTGGATGTCGCCCTGCTGGTTCAGCAGGGGTATCAGCCAGTCGCTCACCCCCCCTATCATGGAGCTGTACCATGCGAAGCCGTCGTGGGGCGTTGTCGAGCCCTCGTAGTAGGAGCCGAACCACTCTGATTGGCTCCATGCCCCATTGGATCCGAGAATCGGGACCGTGGAGAGGGTGGGGTGGCTGTGGAAGAGCAGTGTGAACATATTCACGTTCGCAAGAAGGGCTGCCATCAGAATCACCGGGATGTTGCTCGCGTAGACCAGCCTGATCGGGTACTGCCCCCTGTGGCCCCTGACCTTCCCGTGGGTCAGCGGCAGCTCCAGCTTGCTGGACTCCGCATAGGCCACCACTAGGAACACTATGATCGAGGAGATGAGCGCGACTATGGGGTTCGCATGCTCAAGGAGCATCATCTCGAACCCGTTCTCCTGAACGAGCTGCGAGTTACTCGCGGTCCTCAGCGTGTAGAATATCATCGGGAGGGTGCCGGACGGCGGATTCTCGAACGACAGGGGCTGCCCCTCGATAGTGGCCAGTGGGGACAGGGTTCCGACGAACGTCGATTGGGCAACTCCCGCCGCGATGAACAGGGAGATTCCGCTTCCTATCCCCCACTTGCTGACTAGCTCGTCGAGCAGGAATACCAGTAGGGATCCCAGGAACAGCTGGAACACGATGATCGCGCCTGCCCATCCCTCGCCGTAGTCAAGGATTAGCGAGGGCGAGGGGTCCAGGAATCCGTATACCTGTGGGATTGACTCTATTGGGATCATTATCAGGACCAGGATCTTCTGCACGCCCTGGTACAGCTGCTTGTCTGCCGAGTCCTGCAGGTCGAGCTGGATTATCTTGGCCCCTGAGAAGAGCTGCATGATAATCGAGCCCGTAACGATGGGCCCTATCCCTAGGTGCATGATTGAACCGGAGGCTCCGGCCATTATCGCTCGGAAGGACGAGAAGACGTCCAGGGTCGTGTCGGACAGCCCGTAAATCATCACGTTGGTCATCATGAAGTAGATGATGAGGACCAGGGTGGTGGTCCACAGCTTCTGGTTGAAACGGACGTGCCCCTCGGGCTTGGAGATGCTGGGGTAGACGTCTACTAGCCTCTTGAGCCCGTATAGCCTGCTTCCCCCTTCGCCTGTGTACAGGAAGCACGATAGCGCCAGACCTGTGGCGAGGCCGAACAGGACCACCCCCACCAGGAGGAATCCGAAGGCTGCCTTGTCGACCCATCCCCAGTAAGAGAATGAGATTACTATCGCTAGCCATATGTAGGCCTTGGCGTACTTCCCCACGACGGGTATCTCGGAGACCTGCTCTGGGAGGTCCGTCATCGTCCCCCACATTACGAATGCGACGTACGGTATCGATGTGGCTAGTAGTATCAGGGCCCTGCTCTGGTCGTCTCCGCCTGCGGAGAGCTCGTCACGCACCCAGTAGTACAGTGCCCCCCAGTATATCGCGCACATGGCGACGACGCCGAACCAGTTCGGGCCTTTGTTTACCATAGTCTAGCCTCCGTAGGGAGAAGCTACTCCTCTTCCCACTCACCCCAGTCTTCGCCATCGTCGCCTGTCTCGATGGAGCCGCCTGCGGCCTCCACCTTCTGAATCGCCTTTGCGCTGGCCTCTGCGACCTTGATTGTGAGTGCCCTGTCGATGCTCCCTCTGCCTAGGAGCTTGTCGAAGCCCATCTCTGACAGGTCTATGGAGTCGCCTTCTGCGATCTCTGCGACCTGTCCCAGGTTAATCGAGGAGTTGACTACTCTCAGCCCCGGGTGGCGGTTGAATCCGTGCATCCCCCAGTGGCCTGGCATGTACTTCAGGCGGGTCATGACCCTGTGCTTGTTCAGTCCGGCGTTTCCTCTGCCGCCCCTCTTTCCTGCACCTCTGCCTGCTTTCTTTCCACGACCGTGGTACCGGCTCCTCCCTCTGAATTTGTTAGTCCTTGAAACCATGAATATCCCTCAGTACATCCTCGCCGCCAGTTCGACTATGTTCTCTCCTCTGAATCCCAGGGCTCCACCGACGGAGTAGGCCCTCTTGATCCCGCCCCATCCCTTTGCCCCTCTCGGTGGGTGGAGTCTGAAGACCGGCTTCATGCCCTCTACGTCCTTGGTCGTAGCTTCGCCTGAGGCGATCGCCTTGGAGAGGGACTTGACCGTTGTATGGTCGCTGCAGGACTTTATCTCTGCATCTGTGACCTGCTTGTCTCCAGCCATCCTTCCCCTCTCGTTGATGAGTGTCTCGATGGTGTCCGCGTCGACCTCCCCCCAAGTGACGTAGTCCTTGGCCTTCTGCAGCATCCCCTCGTATGCGGGGGTCTTGGGGACGAGGACGGCGTGATTGACCCTGGTCAGGTTCAGCATGGACATCGTGTCCCTGATCTTCTTGGTCACGCCACGGTCGCTGCGGACCCGGATTACAAGGTAGCTCATGCGTTTCTCCTCCCTATTGTGATGTGGAGCCTCTCTCCGACCTGGTCGCTGACCTTGGTCTTGCTTAGCTCCTCTAGTGCGTTGTATGTGGCCCTCGCGAAGTTGATCGTGGACCTGGTCTGTCCCGAGGACCTCGACCATACGTCTTCCACCCCTGCCAGGGTCAGTACCCTTCTGCCGTAGTCCCCGATAACCAGTCCCTTACCGGATGGTGCGGGGAGGAGTGTGACTCGTGTCGAACCCGACCTTCCTGTCGACTTGAACGGGATGCTGTTCCCTGGGCCCTCTGCAGACTCCCAAGAGCCGTTTCCTCTGAGGACTGGGACCAGCTTGAGTTTTGCCTGGGTGATTGCCTTCTGGATTGTGCTGGCTACCTCCTTGCCCTTGCAGACGGATAGTCCGACGTAGCCGTCCTTGTTACCTACTGCGCACAGCACATTGAACCTGACCCTCCTCCCGGAGTCCGTCATCCTCTGTATCATGTTCACGCTTAGCACGTCGTCCTCCATCTCCGGGAGTAGCGCGTCGACTATCTCGACCTCCCTGATTGGGTAACCAGTTGCGAGAGCCTGCTCGTAAGTCAGTATCTCGCCGTTCATCACCATCCTGCCCAGCCTGGTCCTGGGTTGCCAGCTCCTGAGAGCGGCTAGCGGGTCCGGGCCACGCCTTCGGAAACCGTCATCTTGGTCCACAGGGGCGTGGGCCAGAGCCAGTCCGGGTGCGATCTGCGTATCTTCCTCTTCCACTTTTGGTTCCTCGGTCATCACTTACCACCCTCTATCGACTTCTTGGTTGCGGCTACAGCCTTGCTAATGTTCTCCCCTATGTGCTCTCCGTTGACTCTCTCGTCGCTTGGGAGGACTGTGTCGGAGTGAGGAATTTCCATCCCTGCCTCGACCATCCCCCTGAGTGCTGCGTAAACCCTGTTTCCGGGCGTGGAGGCTGCTAGACCTATGTCCAGAATGGCCTCGGAGTGCCCCTTTGAAAGGGCCGAGGTCGCCAATGCGAACCCGGCTAGATAGCACGCTGGGACCGACTTCCTTGAGGCGTCTGCAGGCCACTTGAACGAGTCCACCAGGGACTTTCCGGTTACCGATGCCAGAATTTTGTCTCCGCCTTCCTCGTACCCGACTAGTTGGCACGTTACCTGGGTGTTCGACACTCTCACGACGGCTCTCGGTATGCCGCTGCGCAGCATCCTTGACCTCCTGTGGTAGTCTGTCTCTGCGTTTCTCCTCCTCTTGAATCGTAGTCTCTGGTTCTTGCCCTTTGCCATCACTCTTCACCCCCCATTTCTATCCCATCTGTCCCTATGTTGCTCTTCAGGTGGGAGATGGATCGGTAGGAGCCGCCCTTCGCCTTCCTGTAGAAGTGCCTGTACTGCGAGGGCGTTATCTCTCCCGTGCCCCTTAGTTCCTTGAGGGTCCTCCTCTGAGCCCTAATCTTTGACATCCACCTCTGCTTGCGTGGGCTTCTCGAGTTGGCGCTGCCGCTTCTAGAACCCTGGCCCTTCCTCCTTCCTTTCGACTTCTGGAATGCGGACTTCCTGGCCCTTGAGCGGCTGGTTCCCTTGATTGGCTTGGCCTTGATTATGCCGTCCTCTATGAGCATCCTGACGTCGTCCTTCTGGACTGCGTCGGCTACCTCGCTCAGGTAGTCGGGGTTGACCCATATTCTGTGGATTCCTACGGGCTTTCCCTCCTTCTTGGAGAAGATAGCAGCGGCCATTCTCTTCTGGTTTGATATGAACATCAGAAGTCCCCCTTCCCATCTATCTGACGGCGGTTTAGTACCCTGAGTCCTAGCTCGTCCGCCCTCTCGTGAATCCTTGTCCTCTTCCTGTTGCCGACGCTGGAGCCGATCCTGACGGCCTGCGTCTCTGGGTCTAGGCCGTCCAGTTCGGCCGCATTGTGGACCAGGACGTCCTCGAACCCGGAGGGATGGAGGCCTCTGGCCGCCGCGATCTTTCCGTAGCCGACTCTTGCCATGGGTGACCGGTACTTCCGGTTCTTCCGCATGCTCGAGTCGTCCCCCTTGGGCTTCCGGTATCCCGTCTTTGACAGGCGTCGGTACCTGAACCACTCCTGCCTTCGGAACTTGGGCTGCTTCTTCTTCTGCTCGGACCTCTTCTTGAGTGCCTCCTTGGTTGAGTCGTCTAGTACTGGCTTCTGCCTCGCAGTGTGCAGGTCGTCCCACTCCTCGAAGTCCCCCTCGTCCTCGTCGTAGTCGTCTTCTTCGAATCCTTCCTCTGATTCTTCCTGGGGCTCCTCCGCCTCCTGGGGATCCTCTGCCTCCTGGGGCTCCTCTGCCTCTGAGAGCCTGACGATCAGGTCTGCCTTCTTGCCCGAGAGGGGCAGTCCGCGCTCCCTGAGCAGGTCCTTCAGCTCCGGTACAGTGAGATCTTCGTATGCCATTTTCATGCCCCCTTGGATGTAATGTAGATCCCGTCCTGGAAGACTCGTGGATCTCTCTTCTTGACCTTGCAGGCCCTCTCGATGTTGGCTGCGGACTGTCCTACCTTCTCCCTGTCCGCTCCAGTTACTATGATGTCTGACTTGCCCTCGATCTTGACCTGGACCTCCGAGGGAGTCCATGGGAGCTTGGCTACCCTTGGGACCTTCTCCCCGAGCATGTTAGTGATGGTGAACTTGTTTCCATCCACCTTGAGTGTCATAGGGAAGTGGCTGAAGACTGCCTTTAGCCTGTACTCGAAGCCCTCGTCTAGTCCCTTCACCATGTTCCTAAGATGAGCGGCCCATGTCCCTGCTATCGCCTTCTCCGATCTCCTTGGGAGGCTGCAGAAAACCTCCAGGCCGTCCTCGGCCTGGTTTACTGAGACCCTGTTGTGTGTGAATTCCCTGGAGAGGTTGTTTCCCTCCTTGGAGAGTGTCACGGTGTTCCCTTCTATGCTGGCCGCCATCCCGTCGGGAAGTGCGATATTGTGGGACACATTTGCTTCTCTTGGCATGCATTTTCCTCCTAGAACACGTATGCGAGCAGTCTTCCGCCCACCCTCTCTTTCTTAGCCTCGAAGTGATCCATTATCCCCTGATTCGTAGTTAGAATCAGCAGGCCGAAGTCCCTTGCTGGCAGGTACCTAGACTCCCACTTGTCGAAGTCGGACCTCTTCACTGAGTGTCTGGGCTTGATCACCCCGCATCTGTTGATCGCCCCTATCAGTGAGACCTTGTAGGAGCCTCCTCTTCCGTTTTCGAGTTTCTCGAATCCGCCCACGTAACCGGATGTCTGCATGATTGATAGCATGCTCCCGAGTAGCTTGCTGGCTGGGCTTACCGTGACTTCGTACTTGCCAGCGGTCTCTGCGTTGTATATCGTCGTGAAGGCATCATTCAATGGGTCAAACTGCATCTTTCATCACCTCATGAGTATTTTTTGAATCCTATATCCGGGGCCACGTCTCGGAAGCACTGCCTGCATAGTCTCAGCCCGTGTCTGCGGATCATCCCCCTCTTCCTTCCGCAGCGCCTGCATCCCAGGCTCCTTCCAATTCTCTCTCCATGATCACGTGCCATACTACTTATTCCTCCACAATTTTCAGTTCGAACTTCTCGGTGAACCATGCCTTGGACTCTTCTCTGCCGACCCTATGGGGCATGGAGATCTTCGACTTCCGCCTTCTCCTCCTGGAGACTCGGTGCCCTGGCCTCTCGAGGACCACGTTCACGTCCATCCCGAATATCCCGATGTCCGGGTCGTACTTCTGGTCAGGGAAGTCAGTGTAGTCCGATATCCCGAAAGAGAGGTTACCCGAAGAGTCGAAGTTGTACGAGGGGAGGGTGTGCTCCCTTACCCAGAATGCGTCCTTTAGGAATGACTGTACCTTCCCCGCGTCTCGGATTGTCACCTTGCACCCGATTGGGGCGCCCTTCCTCGTCCCGAGGTCTCTGTTGGTCTTGGTGGAAAGCGTCCTCGATGGAGTCATGCCTGTCAGCACCTCCAGGACCTTCTCGGCCAGCTGTAGTCTCCTTCCTCCTTCTCCTACGCCTATGTTGACGGTAACCTTGGTTATCGCGGGCGATAGCATTGGGTTCGCTGACTCGCTCATGACTCAGCCTCCGAGGGGATGTCTGACTCCTTTCCGATCACGAATACGTAGTCGGTGATTGTTCCGAAGTCTTCGAATGATGTCTCGTTTGGCTTTGGGGATCTCTTGACCTCCTGATCCTTGATCTTGGCGATCTCGCCGGTGTGGCTTCCACCGGTGAGGTATGCGGTTGCCCCCTTCTTCATCTCCAAGTGGGACGAGATCTTCTGGTCGGGCAGGGATATCACCAGAGAGTCTCCAGTCTTGTAGTCTGGAGACTCGTCTAGGAGAATGTTCCTGCCATCGTGCAGGTGCACCTGGGTCTTGCCCCCTTTCACCGTCGTCTTACCCATGACGCGGCAAATCTTGCTTCCAGCCGCCTTCTTGGCGATGGGCCTGTATCGGAGCTTCCCGTTTTTGTCGAGTATGCATCGGTAATTATCGTCCCCTACGGTCAGTACGTCCATGATTCCGACCCCACGGGCCCTGTCGGTCTCTATCCTGCCGTCTACCATCACGATTCGGGAGTGCAGGATCCTCTTCGCCTCCCTCATATTGTGCGCGACTCCTAGAACGTCTCGGAGGACTATTCCTAGTGGCATGCACATCTCGAGTTGGTGCCCGCTCGGGTTGGGCTTCTGTGCCCAGATGTTTGTCTTCCTGGTGAGTGGCCATGTTCTTGGCATACCCAGCCTCTTGTGGTGGCTTCTGCTCATTCAGTTGCACCTCCTGTGGATCTGTCGACGATTCTCTTGATTCTCTCTGGGTCGCCCTCGAACAGCTTGGTGACGATGACGTTTGATGGGTTGACTGGGACCGCTTCCTCCTTCCCGTCGGCAGTAGACTGTGTTAGCCCGTCCACGAAGATGAATCCGCTCTTCGTGTCGACAGACGCGACCTTCGCCTTGACACCTGCCCTGCCCCTCGGCTGGCCAAGTCTCTTTCCTCGGGATTCGGCTTTCACGCTGTTGGGATGGCTGAAGTCGCCTCTTGTGACTTCCACTTCGTCACCCACTCTGACTGTGACCGAGCGTACCTGCCTCAGGTCCGGGTCGTCCGAGATCAGGCGAGCTCGCATTCTCTTCCTTTTCACGTGGAGGGGTGCGTCCCTCTGGGACGTTCTCTGCTTTCCTGCCTTCTTACTAACCATCTCTTTCACCTACACAATCTGTTTGGCCGTAGCCGCTATCCTTGGCCATCTCTCGGCCGCTTCTCTGCTGACAGGTCCCTTGATGTCGGAACCCTGAACGTCACCCCTATCGTTAGTGATGACGCATGCGTTGTCCTCGAATTGGACCCATGTCCCGTCAACCCTTCTGAATGGCCTTGATTGCCTAACTACCACCGCGGTGTATATCTGACGCCTCGTCTCGGGGGTGCCTCTCCTAACGGTGACCCGAATCATATCCCCCACTCCGGCAGAGGGGTATCTCCTGGCTACTCCTCCCTTCTTGAGGACGGTGATCAGTTGGACGACCTTGGCGCCGGTATTGTCTACGCACTCCAGGCGAGCCTGCGTAGGTAGGCCGGAGGTCACTCTCCCTGGTATTCCCTTCATTGCCCGGCCCCCTTCTCAATGACGCAGAACTTCACAGTCTTGGACAGTGGTCTGCATTCCATGATTCGAACGCTGTCACCGGGGTTGAGCTCGCCGATGCAGCTGGGGAGGTGCGCGGAATAGCGCCTGGTCCTCTTCTGGTATCTCTCGAACTTCTTCATGTACCTTGTAGTCTGCCTCTCGACTACTACAGTGTCCTGCATTCCCTCCGAGGACACCACTCCCGTGATTATCTGCCCGCGTAGCCTCAGCGTTCCGTAGAACGGGCAGTTCTTGCTTCCGTCCCACTCCCCCTCGGGCTTGTTAACGTCTACGCCTATGTCTCTCATATCAGGACCTCCTGTATCTCTTGCCGATTCTTTCCTCTGGCCTCTGGCCGACCTTGGAGCCGTTGATCTCCTCTTCTTCGATAGTGAAGCGGATCGTGTCCTTGGCCATGGTGATCTCGTTGTTGCCGGTCTGGATGATGATGGTTCTCTTGGTCTCGTCCATTACCACTCCGGAGACGCCGATAAGGGTCGGGTCCGTTGAGTCGATGACCTCGAGGTTGCGGGATAGCCAAGGTAGGTTGATCATCTGGGCCATCTAGCGCACCTCCACCTGGTATCCGTTTTGCTCGAGTACCTTTGCTGCCTTCTTCTTGTGGTCTCCCTGCAGTTCGATTGTCCTGCCCTTGACGGTGCCTCCGCTTGCGCAGGCCCCCTTGAGTATCTTGGCTAGCTGGCCGATGTCGATTGCAGTATCTTCTATGCCCTCCACCATTGTGACCATCTTTCCGTATCTCCTTCTGACCACTGAAATCACCGCCTTCTGCTGTTCTTTGGCTATCTCCTGACAAATACATAGGTCATATGGAAGCGCACACATGTTGCAAATTCCCGCCAAATCACTCCTCCTTTTCCTGGTTCATCTTAGTCAGGAGCCTTGCTATGCTCCTCCTAGTCTGCTTGTAAGATCCTGAGTTCGATGCTGACCCTCCAAGGGCCTGCTGGGATCTGAGTTGGAGCATCTCATCGCGGAGTTCCTCCAGGGTGGTCTCGCGCTGCTCCTGGTTCATCTCGTCGATCTCCTTGGCGCTTACGTGAGTCATGTCATTCCTCCTCCCTTGCTGCCCTTTCCAGGGCCTCCTCTAGTTCGAGAGGGACGAAACCTGAAGCCTCGACTAAGTCGGGCAGGCCTGATTCGCTTCTCTCCTGGATTGCTATCTCGTGAGGCAGCTTTGTCCCGGGCCTCATGATCCTGACCGTGCACCCAATGGTGCCGAGCTTCTTCACTGCCGTGGAGAAGCCCACGTCCATCAACTCCAGGGCTGTCTCGCCGCAGTACTTGATGTGCCCCTTCTGGAACTTCTCGACTCGGTGTCTGGCGCCTGTAATCTTTCCACTTAGGATCACGATGCACCCCCTTGCGCCCGCGTCCATGATGTTCTGGACTGTGCTGTGACCTGCTCTTCTGAAGAACCAGCCCCTCTCGAGAGAGCTTGCTAGTCTGCTAGCCATCACCTGTGCATTGGTTCTGGATTCCTCTATCTCCTCCACTTCGAGCTGTGGGTTGTCTAGGTCGAAGTCCTCTTGGAGTCTGCGCTGCAGGTCGTGGATTACCTTCCCTCTCCTTCCGATGACCCTTCCGACCTGTTCCGCTTGAAGGGTAACCTTGGTGCCCTCTGGGGTTCTGTTGAAGCTTAGGCCTCCGAAGCCTGCCCTCTCGGTCTCCTTTAGCAGGAACTCTCGTACGAGTTGTCGGTCCACGTTTCTTCTGATCATCTTGTGAATGTTATTCTCCTTCATGCGATCACCTCAGAACTCGTCTTCTCCCATCTCATCGTCCTCATCGCCGAAGTACTCCAGGAAGATTTCCAGGTTAACTTGGTAGTGGTTGCTTGGTGTGGCCCTTCCCCTCGCCCTTGGCCTCATGTTAGTGGCTACTTGTCCGCGGTGAGCGGCGACGTGGGTGATGACCATGTCTTCGGCGTCGATGTCGTCGAATCTCTGTCTGGCGTTGTCCATGGCGCTGTTAATCAGCTTGATGAATTCCTTCGATGCCTTGTTCGGGAACTTTCCTGGGCCCATCTTGCCCTTTCTGTGTCCCGCCATGGTGTTGCCTCCTCTGCCCTTTCGGGATCTGCGCTGGTACGGAATCGCCCTCTTCTTGGCGACCACGTCTTCCAGGTAGTCCCTGGCTATCTCGGCGTTCATCCCCCTGATTGCCTTGGCGATGTGGTAACAGTGCTTGTGATGGCAGTCCAGGTTGACGGCCCTTGCAGTGACTAGGTTCGACCCCTCCAGTAGCTGGGTGTATCCGCTCTGTGGTCTTCCTTGTCTCCTGCTCACTTTCTCACCTCACTTTAGCGCCACGTGCTGGGAAGATCGGGTTGCACCCACACCTGGCCCGGTGTGCGTTACCGACTTCCTAGTCTTGGCAAATTCACCCAGAGAGTGGCCGATCATTGGCGGAATTATCTCCAGGGTAACGAACTTCTGTCCATCGTGGACTCCGATGGTGGAACCTACCATCTCAGGGAGTACGTACATCCCCCTACAGTGGGTCTTCACGGTCTTACCGTTGCTTTCCCTAACCCTCTCTACGAACTTCTGGCACTCCTCTGTCAGTCCCCTCCCGAGGGTTCTCTTAACTCTGGACGGCATCAGGGTCGCGATTGATAGTGCATCGGGGTCATAGTCCTCGTTCTCTGGCTCGAAGCTGTTCCCCCAGGGGTAGAGCGGGATCTCCTTCAGCTCTTCAATTGTGTAGCCCCTCCACAGGAACTCCTTCTTCCTTCGCTCGGAGATCTTCGATCGTCTCTTCCTTGCCTGACGCCTGGCCATCTTTGCTGACCTGAACACCTTCCTTTTCCTCGCCATGATATCTACTCCTTCTTCGACCGGCCTCTACCGGTTCTTCTCGGTGCTATGTTACCGACCTTCTGTCCTGGTGGTGCGTTCCTAGCAACTGAGTTTGGCCCGTGGACTGCTTGGTGGTTCCCGCCTCCATGGGGGTGATCTACGGGGTTCATTGCAACTCCGCTGACCGTGGGGTATAGCTTTCCTCTTGCTTTTGCCCTGTGGTGAGCGGCTCCTGCCTTGAGTAGGGGCTTCTCGGTTCTGCCATGTCCTCCGAGGACGCCGATTGTGGCCCTGCAGTTGGCAGGTAGATCCTTCGTACTGCCGCTGGGCAGCTGGACTCTAACGTAGTCCCCCATCCTGGTGTCAATCATTGCTGAGTTGCCTCCGGATCTGGCGATTTTCCCGCCGTCACCTGGCCTCAACTCAACGTTGCTAATCTGGGTCCCCTCTGGTATCTGTGCGAGAGTTGTCACGTTTCCTGGCCTCAGGGAGACCTTGTCTCCGAAGGCTAACGGCTGTCCGATGGCTATTCCCTCTGGGGCTGCCAAGTGGGCGATTTGACCGTCCTCGAACTTGACCTTGGCCAGTGGGGCGGTGTGTGCGGGGCTGTGGACAAGGTCCACGACCTCTGCGATCTCTCCGTTGACCCTTGGAAGCCTGTTGGCTGCAGGGAACCTGTGGCTCGAAACGCGGTTTTTGGGGCTCGACCCCTTCCTCTGTGAACGTGTCCTCTTGCCCATAATCTCACAACCTAGAACGCTCCTAACTTGAGCGCAGCCTCCTCTGCATCGTATCCGTCGGCCAGGCGAATGCTTGCATGCTTCCCTGTCCTGTTGATTCTAACGTTGACCTTGGCCACCTTGACTTCGAGGAGGGTCTCAATTGCCTCCTTGATGTCCTTCTTGGTGGCCTCCCTCCTAACTATGAACTCGATTCTATTGTTGTTCTCCATGTATCCTCCCTCCGGATCTGCTATTCTCCTGGCGTCCAGAGTCTTCTCTGTTATCCAGGGCATGATAATTACGTCATATGGGTCCATTTTGAATCACTCCAGTGCCTCTACTGCCGACTTTGTCCAGACTGTCAGCCTTCCAATGTCCCCTCCTGGGGCGAGATCCTCGGCGCACAGGTCCTTGGCCGTAACGACGTCGACGCCGGGTAGGTTTCGAGCGCCTTTGTCCAGGCCTCCCTTCTGTGCGACTACGAGTAGGATGCTCTTCGGAGTGCGATATTTGCGTCCCCGCATTGTGCCCTTACCTGCCCTGATTGTTCTTCCGCTCTTCGAGCGTTCTAGGTCCGAGGAGAGACCGAGTCCCTCCATCATGGCGACGAACTTTCTGGTTGAGTATTGATTAGGGATTGACTCGATGTCGTACTTCTCATCCGTCTTCCCCCTGGATTCGACGTAATCGTCGATGATGATGGGGAATCTGATACCCTCTTCGAACCTGTGCCCTCTGGACGAGACAGTGTCGGGGTCGCATGATGCAGCAATCGCGGAGTCGCGCGCTATCCTCTTCTCTCTGGAATTGATCTTCTGTGACCACTCCTTCTCCACCTTTGGCCCGTGAGCCCTCCGTCCACCTCGTGTGTGAGGGTTCTGGGCACCGGTCTTCTGCCCTGCCTTCCTCATGATTCTGGAGACTCCTCGTCCCTTGCCCCACCATTCCACTGAGTGCTTCATACCAGGTTGTGGTGAACGCTTCCCGCTGTGCTCTCTGTGACCGTAGGACTGCCTTCTGTTCGCTCTCGATGCCAGAACGGCTGATCGGACGAGGTCTTCTCGAATTTGCGATGTGAATGGGTCTGGGAGTTGGACGGCCTTGCCATCCTTGGCCTCTACGGAATAAGTCTCGGCTAGAAGCCCGGCATCCATTTCCTCCTGGTCTACCGAATTAACTAGATTGTATGCCTTTGTCTTCAAAATATCACACTCCCTGCTTGCTGGATGTACTGACGTAGGTTACGTCTACCTCGCCTGGGATCTTCCTCGGGCGAGTTGGGTCTCTGAATCTGATTAGTCTCTTTGCTGGCCCTGGAAGGCTCCCTTGGATGATCATGTAAGGATTGGTGACCTCACCGTAGTTTAGGAAGCCGCCTGCAGGGGTTATCTCGGACTCCTCTGGATTAGATATTCTCAGGATCTTCTTGTTAAGCTCGGTCCTCTTGTGGTACCCAACCTGCCCTGCCTGCCTGATTGTCTTCCTGACGTACCCTGTTCCGAAGTCTCCCATGTTTCCTCCCTGACGCCTCCTCTTGCTGTTTTTATGGCTGAGAAGTTTCAGACCGAACCTCTTGATCGAGCCCTGCCACCCCTTGCCCTTTGTCACGCCCACTACGTCGACCTCCTGCCCGACATCGTACACGTCTTCGATTCCTATCTGTCCGCCGAGGCGCTCTAGAGCCCACTCCAACTTGGCTTCGGTGTCCCCTCCGGTTAGTCCCATCTCCATTATCTCGGGAGTCTT
>CEWK01001125.1_pt1 | contig 14327 bp, 25 predicted proteins | sample 531431 | NCBI WGS metagenome assembly CEWK01 (sample SAMEA2623059, study PRJEB7988) | marine metagenome | isolation source: saline water (ENVO:00002010), including
CAGACAAGACGTTGCACTACTGGACAAGCTGGACAAAAAACTAAGATTCATCGATCTTAGTAATGAATTGGCACATGCGAATACTGTTTTGCTACAGACCACTATGGGTGCTGTCGCAGTTACAGAACAAGCTATTGTGAATGAAGCACACAGGCGTGGTATGCGAGTGCCTAATAGGCCGAAACGTGATCCTGAGTCTTCGACAGCGGCTGGTGCCTATGTCGCTTTTCCTAAAAAAGGCTTACACAAATGGATAGGATCAATGGACTTGAATTCACTGTATCCATCTGTTATTAGAGCATTAAACATGGATCCAGCAACTATTGTTGGACAACTACGCCCAACACTTACTGATGAATATCTAAATGAAGCTATGAACTTACAAAAGAAATCCTTTGCTGGTGCTTGGGAAGGAAAGTTTGGCACATTAGAATATGAAGCAGTAATGGATCAGAAGAGAGATGTTGCTATTACTGTTGATTGGGAAAATGATAAAGAAGATGTTCTAAGTGGAGCAGAAATTTACAAAATAATTTTTGAAAGCAACAAACCTTGGATGCTTTCCTCAAACGGAACAATCTTTACAACTGAACATGAGGGTGTAATTCCAGGATTGCTTAAACGTTGGTATCAAGAAAGAAAAGAATTACAAGGCCAACTTAAAAAGGCAAAAGATGCTGGTAATTCTATTGAAATAGAATATTGGGATAAAAGACAGTTAGTAAAAAAGATTAACCTAAATAGTTTATACGGTGCTATTCTAAATCCTGGTTGTAGATTCTTTGATAAACGTATTGGTCAATCAACAACACTGAGTGGTAGAACTATTGTTAAACACATGTCAGCAGAAGTAAACAAAGTAATTACAGGTACATATGATCATGTAGGTGATGCGGTTATATATGGAGATACAGATTCTGTTTATTTCAGTGCTTTTCCTATACTTAAAAAAGATATTGATGCTGGTAAAATTCCTTGGAGCAAAGAAAACGTTATTACACTATATGATCAAGTAGCAGAGGCGGCAAACGCAACATTTGACAAGTTCATGGCTGAAGCTTTTCATTGCCCTAAAAGTCGAGCAGAGGTTATTGCGGCTGGTAGAGAAATCGTAGCAGAAAGTGGCTTATACATTACAAAGAAAAGATATGCGGCATTGGTTTATGACTTAGAAGGATTTAGAACTGATACAGAAGGCAAGCCTGGTAAAGTAAAAGCAATGGGTTTAGACTTGCGTAGATCAGATACTCCGGTATTCATGCAAGAGTTTCTAAGTGAACTTCTACTAATGGTATTAACTAATAAAACTGAAAAAGATGTACTAGACAGAATTACTGAATTTAGAACTGACTTTAAACAACGCCCAGGTTATGAAAAAGGTTCTCCAAAGAGAGCAAACAAGATAGGACACTATCAGAGACTTGAACAAAAGCAAGGAAAAGCTAACATGCCTGGACATGTAAGAGCAAGTATCAACTGGAATACACTAAAACGTATGAATGGAGACAAGTATTCGCAGGAAATCGTAGATGGTATGAAAGTAATTGTTTGTAAACTAAAACAAAATCCATTAGGATATACCTCCGTTGCTTATCCAACAGATCAACTACGTATTCCAGATTGGTTTAAAGAACTTCCGTTTGATAATGATGCGATGGAGGAAACAATAATTGACAATAAACTAGGAAACTTAATAGGTGTGTTGAATTACGATTTAGAAAATACAAAACAAAACAACACTTTCAACAGCCTATTTGACTTTGGAGAGTAATATGATACACACTATACAACAACTAATGGACAAAGTAAGTGCTATGCATGGCTTGGCTGTACAAGCACACAGAGAAAAATACAAAAGTCACACAAAAGAATACAATGTTGACCTTGTTACACACTTGGTCGAACAGATTCAAGCTATGGCTGGGGATATCTATAACGACAGGACACCTCATCCTAAGCTGGTAGCAAAGAAGAAGGAGAAGAAATAAATTGAATATGTTTGCTAAAATTAGTAGCCGATTGCCAGAGTTTTGTTTGAGCCATTGGTTATTTAGAATACCTTTAGCGATTGTTTTTATACAACAAGGGTTAGATAAAATACCTGTTGATATAGAAACCGCTGAATCTTTTGGTTTACCTTATCTCGTGTGGTGGTTCGTTGCTTATGGTGAACTAGGTGGAGGTCTCGGCTTGTTAGCAGGAGGCTTGATGAACAACAAATGGTTAAAAAGATGGCCTTGGATGGGAGATACTGTTACAAGGTTCAGTGGTATTACTATCTGTTGTATCATGACTGGAGTAATTTGGATCGGAGAGCCTGAAAGTTTCTGGGACGTAATATTATATGATAACCTACATGTATTTTTATGGGTAGGTGGATTGTTTTTTGCTTTGAGAGGTAATAGGACGTGAGTAATGTAAAAAAAGTAGCACAGGAACAAGCCGAAGAAGCATATGATATATTTTTTAAATTTATGAAAGGCTTTGCTTGGGTATGTGGGTTTATTATGTTAGCATTAGTAAGTTGTAATTTTGGTGTAGATGGTACAGGTAGTAAATCGGATCCTGCTCTTTATGAAGAATATAAAGAACGTATGGAAGAAATGACAGAAGAAATTAAAAGGAAAAAATATGAGCAATGAACCGTATCATAATCAAGGCTTTGGCGTAGCTTTTTTATGGATTATATTAGTTGTGTTTCTATTTCCATTGGCGGCAATGATGACCGTAGATGATACATGGGATAGATTTTTGAGCAAGTATGGAGACCCAATTACGACAGAGTGTTGGGAAAACAGTAAGCATGAAAAAGTTTGTAAAACAAAAAATAGTTGTAAATTTTTAAGAAACTTTTGTATAGAAGAAGTATATAGATGGAGAGCAAAATGATGATATCAGATACAGAAACAATGTTATTAACATTAGTACTAGGTGGACTATTTTATGCCTACCTATGCTGGAAAAATTTATGAAACTTACACTAATAGGATTTGGCTTCGTAGGCAAAGCAGTACATAACTTACTACAAGAACATTACGATGTAAAAGTAGTGGATCCTCAGTATAATAAAAATACAATTACGGATGATTCAGATGGTTATATTGTTTGTGTTCCTACTCCAAGTTCACCTAACTTACATGCTTGTGATATGAGCATTGTTTGGGAGGTAGTGAAAGAGTGTCCTGACGATAAACCAATTTTAATTAAAAGCACAATTAGTTTAGAAGGTTATGAAGAAATCAAGAATTGGAACAAAAGAATTACTTTTAGTCCAGAATTTCTAACAGCCGCAAATGCTAATGAAGATTTTAAAAATCAAAAAGATATGTTGTTCGGTGGATATGACACTGACTTTTGGTATGACATATTTATTTTAGTAAAAGGATTCAAACCAACGTATGGTACAATAGAAGAACTTATTATGGCAAAGTATCTACGTAATAGTTTTTTAGCTACTAAGGTAGCCTTTTTCAATGAAGTATATGATTTTTGTAAAGCAACAAATATTAGTTACGAAAGTGTTGCTGAACTAGTGGGAATGGACAATAGAATAACTAGAAATCACATGAAGGTTCCTGGTCCAGATGGTAGTAGAGGATTTGGTGGTGCTTGTTTTCCTAAGGATACTAAAGCACTCTTACATACTTTTTCAACTTACAATAAACCGTTTACTATACTTAAAGAAGTAGTAGACTCAAACGAAAGGACAATTGATGAACATTCTGATAACAGGACATGAGGGATTCATAGGAACCGAGTTATGGAAAAAACTATCCACTAAACATGATCTAATGGGATTAGATATAAAGAGTGGGGACGACATATTAACCTGCGATTTGCCTCACCCTAGTGTTGTAGAAGTGGTAATACATTTGGCAGGCATAGGAGGTGTGAGAGAAAGTCTAGCTGACCCACAAAAGTATTGGAATAACAATGTAGAAGGCACTAAAAGACTGCTCAATTACTATCCTAATGCTAGAATATGTGTTGCTGGATCAAGTTCGCAATATGAACCACATCTAAATCCTTATGCGGCAAGTAAGAATGCTATAGAATATATTCCACATGATAATTGTTGTTTTATGAGATTTCATACAGTATACGGTCCTGTACCAAGAGCAAACATGTTTTTTGATAAACTGCTTAACAACAAATTAGAATACGTAACACATCACAAAAGAGACTTTATACATATTGAAGATTTATGTGATGCTATAGAAATTATAATGAACAGTAAAACTGTAGGATCATTAGATGTTGGAACCGGAGTATCTGTAAGTATCCAAGACATTAGGCCGGATCTACCTGTAAAACTAAATACTGTTGGTGAAAGAAAAATCACACAGGCAAATACAAAACAACTTCGAGATTTAGGTTTTAGATATAAACACACAGTAGAAGGCTTTTTAAAAGAAAGAGGCATAAAATGAAAATAGGCTTTACTTGTTCTACATTTGATTTACTACACGCAGGCCATGTTATAATGTTGAGAGAGGCAAAACAACAATGCGACTTTTTAATTTGTGGTCTACAAGTTGATCCTAGTTTAGATAGAAAAGATAAAAATCCCCCCGTACAAACACTAGTAGAAAGATACAGTCAACTACATGCCTGTAAGTATGTAGATGAAATAATCCCTTATCAAACAGAAAAAGATTTAGAAGATATTTTGGAAATGTATGCCATTGACGTAAGAATTTTGGGTGAAGAATACATAGAAAAAGAATTTACAGGTAAAGATATCTGTGAGAAAAGAGGTATACAACTATACTTCAATACAAGAGATCACCGTTTTAGCAGTAGTGATCTAAGAAAAAGAGTAAAAAACTGTTGACAAATAATGACAAATATCGTATACTATAAAATAGGAGAAGCAATATGAAAGATATTTTACAAGATGTAGTCGCAAAAACACATGCCCTTGGGTTCCTTAACTTGGTTAAGGTGACAGGCGATGACACATCAACAACAATTGAATCAATGGCTGAAGACAGAAGTGTGATTCTCACTGCCAACACTAAAGACAAGGTAGAAGAGTTTGGTGCTAATGTTTTCGGTATGCCTAACATGGATAAGTTGGCTTTACATTTAAAAAATCCAGAGTATCAAAAGAACAGTAAACTTACAATTACTAAAGCACAAAGAAATGGTGTTGAAGTTCCTACTGGAATACATTTTGAAAATGAAGCTGGAGACTTCCAGAATGACTTTAGATTTATGGTAGCAGAAATCATAAATGAAAAACTTAAAAGTGTTAAATTTAAAGGGGCGTCTTGGGACGTGAACTTTACTCCGTCTTTAGCATCTATTACTAGAATGAAATTACAGAGTGCGGCACACACAGAAGAAACTGTGTTTACTGTAAAAGTAGAAGACAAAGACTTGATGTTTTACTTTGGTGATGCTAATACACACGCAGGTAAATTTGTTTTCCAGAATGCTATTGAAGGAGATCTAAAACATACTTGGGCTTATCCGGTAGCACAGGTACAAGCTATACTTAATCTGGATGGGACAATAACAATGTCGCTCAGTGATCAAGGAGCAATGCAGATTGCTGTCGATAGTGGAATGGCAACTTACAATTACATATTGCCAGCACAAAGTAAATAGGAGGTTTATGACCGAAACAGACGAAAACTTAAGATCAGAAGATACAAGTTATGAAAATGAACAAAGTATGGTAACAATACCCCTAAAAGAATATGACAAGTTGAAGGGAAGATCTAAATACATTACTGATAGAGATCTTATCAGTTGTATAGACAAGATAGAAGAACTTGTTAGAGCTTTAAGGAAACACATAGTAAGGACGGACTTAGATTGAATACTAACCTAACCAACGAACAAAAGGACTACGCAATATTTTTGCCAGCATTGAGCGGCTTTTTTGCGACCTTTGTCGGAAAACAACGTAAGGAAGAATACGTAGAAAAAACACGTATTCCTAAATGCTTCCCCAATGAGGTTGAAAGTTTAAACTGGCTTAACCCTAGTAAGTCTATGTTCAATTATCATTGGAGTTTGTATTCAGCGGGTCATGCTGATCTTGACGTAAACAAAGATGCTCCCAAGGAAGATATGGTTAGAGATAGAGATCATAAGAACAGTTGGTTGTTAGGTGACTCGGGTGGTTTTCAAATTGGTAAAGGTGTATGGGAAGGTGACTGGAAAGATCCTAATTGTCCTAAGGCAAAGAAGAAACGTGAACAAGTGCTTACATGGATGGATGCCTATATGGATTATGGAATGATACTTGATATTCCAGCTTGGGTATCAAGATCAGAAGCAGGACAAAAAGCAACAGGAATAACAACTTATCAAGAAGCAGTCAATGCCACACGTATAAACAATGATTACTTTATGAAAAACCGTAATGGTAACTGTAAGTTTTTAAATGTTTTACAAGGTGAAAATCATGCTGATGCTGAAGATTGGTATCAACAAATGAAAGACTATTGTGATCCTGTAAAATATCCTAACACACATTTTAATGGTTGGTCCATGGGAGGACAAAACATGTGTGATATTCATCTAGTTTTGAAAAGATTGGTAGCACTACGTTTTGATGGTTTACTGGAAAAAGGTGTACATGACTTCATGCACTTCTTAGGCACATCTAAGTTAGAATGGGCTACCCTATTAACAGATATACAAAGAGCAGTTAGAAAATATCACAACGAAAACTTTACAATTACTTTTGATTGTGCTTCTCCATTTCTTGCTACTGCTAACGGACAGTTATACATACAAACAGAAACACAAGACAGAACAAAATGGGTCTACAGAATGGTGCCTAGCATAGATGACAAGAAATATGCCAGTGACACAAGAATATTCAAGGATGCTGTTTTACAAGATGGTATATTTAAAAATTTTACAGACAGTCCTGTGACTAAGGACTTGTTAGTAAAAGACGTTTGTATATATGCTCCAGGTGATTTGAATAAAATAGGCAAGGAAGGAAAGACTAGTTGGGATAGTTTTAGTTATGCTATACAAATGGCACACAACGTTTGGAGCCATATAAATGCGGTACAAGAAGCGAATAGACAATATGACTCAGGTATAACTCCAGCAATGCTTATAGATGAATCCTTTGATAGAATTTTATTTAGAGATGTTATTGAAGCAATTTTTGCTACATCTAATAGAGATGAAGCTGAAGCAGTAATAGAAGAATTCAGTAGATTCTGGATATCAATTATAGGTACACGAGGTGCCGTTGGTAAAAAGACAGTGAATGCTTCTACACAATTTGGAAACCTATTCGAGGAGGTATAATATGGGGACTGGAAGAGCTAGTAAAAGAGCTAAGAAACTACAAAATCTACACAACTATTTCCACAATAAAGTAGAACAAGTAGAGATTGAAAGAAACGGCGATAGAACTTGGCAAACAAAGGAACATCTTATTAGATTAAAAAAACAAAAATTAGCAATCAAAGATAGGTTACAGAATGAATAGAGATTACGAAAACGGACAACAAAACGATATAGATTACTTTGTAGGAAGAGAAGTAGAAAAAACTCCAGCCTATGATAAGAATACTTTGTTTGTAGTAGGCATAAAACCTGTGAAAGATGTGTTAAAATTAGCAACAAGAAATGATTGCGATCATGTTTATTTAGGAGCAAATCAAAGTTTTCATCTTACAGGAGAATCTGGTACAGAAGAAGAAAGCCAAGGTTGGGACAATTTGGTCACAGAACTACTTAAAGCAGGACTTTGGGTAACATTGGATTATGATGTAAGATATCATGATTATGTAATAGAAAGCGGATACAACGAAAATGACAACTTTATAAGCATGATATCAGTAAAACTACCACACGTTAACCAATTGAACTATAACGCATGTATTAAGTTAGATGATGTTGATTTCAAAGCTACAAATCCAGGTGTTTGGGTATCATATGTACAAGAACATTTGGATAGAAAAAAATTTACAGATTGGGAAAAATATACCAAAGATCTGCCAATTAAGGTTGACAGTGAGCATTAAAGGTAGTATACTATGTTTGGAAATGTTGAATATTCAGAACCAGAGCGATATTATGATTGGATGCTTTGGAAAATGAGACAAGAAAGAGAAGAGGCAAATATGAAAACAAAAGCAAAAAGAATGATTTGGGTAACTTTTAGAAAAGAAGGTATCCACAAATATCCGGCGGCATTAGATGATCCTAAATTAGCTACAGGTGACGAGTATGATGTTTCATTTTTAGGATATCCACATAGACATATATTTCATTTTAAAGTAGGTATTACTGTAACACACAACGATAGAGATATTGAGTTTATACAATTTAAAAGATGGATGGAGAAACTTTACGCAGAAAAAACACTAGAACTAGATTATAAGTCATGTGAAATGATGGCTGATGATTTGTACGATAAGGTTACAGAAAAGTATCCTAACAGAGAAGTACATATTGATATTTCAGAGGACGGTGAGAACGGTGCTCACATTGAATACCCTAGCTACTAGAAGGAGAAACAAAGTGAAACAGGGTGACTACTTCGTTAAGAATCCAGAGATTGTAAAAATCTTTGACGATTTAGAACAATACAAAAAGTTTTGCCAAATTGCTTTTGGCTATGGCCATGACGGCTATGTTTTTAATGAGAAAGACCTTTACAATGACAAAAGTCGTGCCTGGCGTGCCTTTTGTAATTTTAGAAAAGGCAAAAAACGTCCTTACTTTAAAAAGTTTGATAAAAAATTTCAAGGACGTTATTATAGTAAAAGGAGACACTAGTGACGATTTATATAGTAGATATTGAAGCAGTTGATACACGTTATACAAAACAATGGAAAGAGCATCTTCCCTCTCAACTAAGACAATCTACTAACCATAAAGTTGTTACTATAAGTGGCGGAGATACTCCCCAGGCAACAACACCTGGGGCGTTTCTTAACTTTGGTGGTACTAACGTATACAAAAGTAAACAGTTAGAACAGATAGGAGAAATGTTTTGTAAAGGTGAAGTTAAAAAAGGTGATTACTTTCTTTATACTGATGCTTGGAATCCTACTGTTATACAATTACGTTACATGTCAGAACTATTAGGAGTTCCAATTAGAATTGGAGGACTATGGCATGCCGGTTCATATGATCCACAAGACTTTTTAGGTAGATTGATAGGTGATAAACCTTGGGTAAGACATGCTGAAAGAAGTATGTATGCTTGTTTTGATGATAACTTTTTTGCCACACAGTTTCATATTGATATGTTTCTTGATACGTTTAAACATAAAGGAAGTGACCTCCAATGGATACAAGTAGATGAATCTAAAGTAAAGAAAGTTGGCTGGCCAATGGAGTATCTAAAAGATAGTTTAACTTCTTATAGAAAGATGGACAAAATAAATTCTATAGTATTTCCACATAGACTTGCTCCAGAAAAACAAATTGACATTTTTAAAGATCTAAGAGAAAGTATGCCAGAATATGAGTTTGTAATATGTCAAGAAAGACAACTGACAAAGAATGAATATCATAACATACTAGGCGAAGCTAAAATTGTTTTTAGTGCTAACTTACAAGAAACTTTGGGAATAAGTTGGTATGAAGGAGTAATAGTAGGTGCCCTTCCACTAGTTCCTGATAGATTAAGTTATAGTGAAATGGCTACACAAGATTTTAAATATCCTAGCATTTGGACTAAGAACTTTGAACAGTATCAAAGATACAAACCGCAGTTGATAGCAAAAATAAAAGACCTAATGGAATACTATGATGAATATTTAGGGCCATTAGAAAAACAACGTTTACAACTTAAAAAGTTTTTTGATGGTGAAAAGTTATACGGGAGTATAAAGTAATGGGCGACGATCATAAAATTACAATTAATATTAGCAATCCGGAGGACAACTATTCTACTTATATTACTAGTGGAACCTCAACGATCGCTCCTAGTTTTAACATAGATGATTTAAATGATACTGGCTCAGAATATGCTATAAACACAGATTACACTTATACTACAGACGGTTTTGATATTAGTATGCCTGGTATAGACAATAGCCCAGACACTTGGCCTGCTGAGTATAGAGTAAAGGAAATGATTGAAAAGTATCCAGCTTTGAAAATACAATATGAAAAATTTTTAGAGATTTATAATTTAATTAAAGATGACCATAAGGACAATTTGGATGACATTCTTAAGTAAGTTTATGGATAAAATAGGAAGACGCAGAGTAATTACAGATAGGACTGGGAAGATTCCTTATCTTATAAGATACTATGTGTTTCTAAAAGATAGAAAACATTTTCCGTTCAACATAACCTTACATAAGGTTTTAGTAAGTGATGAACCTAAACTACATGACCATCCTTGGAACTGGGGAGCAGTAATATTGAAAGGTGGTTATTGGGAACACATTCCTATTAGATCAATGGAAGGAGCAGTAGTTGGTAGCACAAGAGAATGGAGAGGTCCTGGGCACATTAGATTTAGAAAAGCAGAAGACTTACATTGGTTAGAATTAGAAAAGGATAAGGACGGTAATGAAATACCTTGTGTCAGTTTATTCTTGATGGGTAAGAAACGTAAAGAATGGGGATTTGTAGACTGGTTTCCAGCAACAGAGAAAAACTGGAGAAACGCAGGTTATAGATGGGTACATAATGAAACATACTTAAAGGAAAGGCAGAATGGTTAAAAAGCATTACTACACTTGGAAAGATGTAGAAAGAAGTTGTATTAGCATCGTTAATCAAATGTATACTGACCAGTGGCGACCAGATTACATTGTTGGTATTACAAGAGGTGGTAATATTCCTGCTACGATAATTTCAAACATGACAGGAATACCATGTGAAGCAATTAAAGTAAGTCTTAGAGATGACAGCAAATTAGAAAGCAATACTAGAATGGCAATGGATGCCTATGGCAAATTTCAACAAGGACAAAACAAAAACGAAGGAAAAAACATTTTAATTGTTGATGATATAAATGACACAGGAGCAACGTTCAATTGGATAGTAGATGATTGGGAAAGAAGTTGTAATCCTGGTGATACAGAATGGAGAAACGTTTGGTGTGAAAATGTACGTTTCGCAGTAATAACAGATAACTCAGCAAGTGATTTTAAATTTATGGTAAATTATTCAACACATGAAGTGAATAAAAAAGAAGAAGACATTTGGTTAGTTTACCCTTGGGAAAGGGTAGGCACATATGATTGAACATCAATTAATTTTTCCTACACAGGTATTTAGAGCCCAGTATCAACCTGCTAATGAATTACAAAGGACTGTGGTACCAATATTATTAGAACAAGAGAAAAATGATCAAAAACCTTTAAAGTATACTGCTAACGGATATACTGACTATGGTAGAGAAAACTTATTAGAAAGACCCGTGTTTAAAGACTTGAAAGAGTTCATTGATGATGTAGTGGTGCGTTGTCATAAACAGACAGGCTTACAAAACACACCGTCACTTAAAAGCAGTTGGTTTAGTATTAACCGTAAATACACATATCACGAAGAGCATAATCATCTTCCAGACACATGGAGCGGAGTATATTATATACAAGCAGATAGAGATCATCCAGGGCTTACTTTGGTTAATCCTAACATGAAATCAAACTGGCCTGGTACATATGGTAGAGCAGAATTGAACGATGTTAATTCATCAAGTGTTACTTGTGCGGCATTTACAGGAAGCCTAATAGTATTTCCAAGCCATTTACATCACAAAGTAGAACAACAAACAGTAGATAAAGAACGTATAATGGTGGCATTTAATTATGGATTCTAAACCTTGGACAGATATTTTGATTGATACGAGAGATTATACAGTTTATAGAGACAAGTATCCAGTAACAGAAGGACACATACTTTTTGTACCCAAAGAACAAACCTTTGAAGCAATACAAAAATGCTATAAAGCCGCATACGGCTGGGGTTATGAATGGGTAGAAAAAGGTTACTGTGATGCTTATAATGTTGGACAAAATGTAGGCAAGGAAGCAGGTCAAACTGTTCCTTATCCACATATCCATCTCATCCCACGTCGCAAGGGTGATATGGAAGATCCAAGAGGAGGAGTGCGACACGTGATCCCTGAAAAGGGAAGATATTAGGAGGTGAAAATGAAGCCAGGTGATGCTCTATTAGTTGCGGCTAGAAAACAAGCAGAAGGTGAAATTGCGGTACATCTTGCTAACATTGAAGTTTACAAAACAATGCCAGCAGGTATTGGTGAACATTCAGATGTTACAGAAGCAGTTATCGCAGAGCTTGATAAGTTAGCGGCGGCTGATGACCGGTTAGAAATGCTTGACAAGTACTTCAAAGATAATGACTAAAACATTATTCTTGGGTGACAGCCATTCACATGGTTACTTCGAAATGGGTGGAAAAGTCCACGCATGGGAAAGCAATAACTATGCTGAAATATACGCCAGAGATAATGACAAACAAACTGTAATTTACAGTATTCCAGGCGGGTGTAATAGAAAGTATCCTGCCTGGTTAAAATCAATGCTTGATAGATATCAAGACATAGATGAAGTATTTGTTCAATCAACTTACTGGAATAGATTTTTATTATCCTGCTCAAGAGACTTAGGAGTCGGAGAGGAAACTGATTCTAGCCTGTACCTGGACGAAGACCAACCTAAAGACGAACTAATTGATAGATACACAGATCATAGAATAACAGATGGTTATATAGAAATGATCGAACAAACAAGGAAAGAAAACTATGAAGAATTCAAAGGATTTGCTTTTAATGATATGAAAGTTGGACATGATTTTAAAACATTCCATGAAAAATATTCTTATACAAAACTATGGCATGAATTGGTTACACCATTACAGTATAAAGACTATTGTATCGATCTTTATGCCATAGATAATATGTGTAAGGAAAGAAACATAAAATGGTATCTTTGGAGTATAAATGATAGGGTATTCGTTCCTGAAAATATCAATTACTATGGAAAGCTATCTTGTATTAGAGCGCCTATGAGTGCTGAATCTTTTTTCAAAACTAAGATGGATTTGGATATTGAAACGGATCATTATAGACTTGATGGTGAACATTACATTAGAGAAATACACAATAAGATAGCTAGAGACTATATTGGTTATTTAAAGGATCCTAATTATGAAATTAAGACTTGACAAAAACCTAAATAAAGTATATAATAAACAGAAATGGCAATCCACTGCCTTAACATCGGAGATGAAAATTGGATAAAAGTGAAGAAATTATTAAAAGACTGCGTGATGCCAACATTAGGTATTGGGCAGGTGATAATATTAGTGAAGTACTAAAACAAGGTGACAAGGAAGCCTTAATTGAAGAACTTACTCCAAAGTTTGAAACAGTACTAGACAGTTTAATTATTGATCGTTATAATGATCCTAACAGTAAAGACACTGGTAGACGATTAGCAAAAATGTATATCAATGAAATAATGAGTGGTAGGTATGAGCCTATGCCAAACGCAACTGCTTTTCCTAACCACGTAGATGATGGTTACAAAGGAATGTTGGTTGTGCGAAGCGAAATAAAAAGTATGTGTTCGCATCATCATCAACCTGTAAATGGTGTGGCATACATAGGTATCATTGCCGCAGAAACACTAATAGGACTTTCTAAGTATACACGTATAGCTCAATGGTGTGCTAGAAGAGGAACATTACAAGAAGAACTAAACAATGTAATTGCTAACGAAATACAAAAAGCAACAGGTAGTTCAAACATAGGTGTCTATTTACAAGCAACACATGGTTGTTGTGAAAATAGAGGTATAGGTGCTCATAGTAGTTTAACACAGACTACTGTACTACGTGGAGCATTTAATGAGGATCCAGGAACTAAAAAGGAGTTTATGGACAATATTAAACTACAACAAGAATTTGCTTGTGGAAAATAGAAAGGATAACATGAATCATTTTTCAGTTAGTATAGTTAAAAGTATTTTTAGAATCGTAGCAGGTGGATTATTATCCTATGGAGGCTACGTTTTTTGGTCGGCAAATATGTACAGTGATATCTTTATAGCAGACAGTGGGTTTGTAATAATGTTATCAGGTGGAGCATTTGTCATAGCAGAAGCATTAGGTATAATAGAGGAGATAGTGTAATGAAGTTAAGCGAATTTAGAAAAAAGTTCGGTGAAGGTACAGATTTTGATCTTGACTATGGTAAACTTTTTATTATAGCAATTTGTATTTACATTGCGATTAAGGTCAGCTAAGATATGGACAAGGCAGAAAAGAAAGTATATTACAGTGAAATATTCCACTCTATTCAGGGAGAAGGACACTATACAGGTGTGCCTACTGCTTGGATACGTTTC
>CEWK01000344.1_pt1 | contig 14297 bp, 23 predicted proteins | sample 531431 | NCBI WGS metagenome assembly CEWK01 (sample SAMEA2623059, study PRJEB7988) | marine metagenome | isolation source: saline water (ENVO:00002010), including
TCGGGTGCTTTTTTTGTGTACAAACTGTTATAAATAGTGTATAATTCTATTAAACAACTATGGAGTTTAATATGGAAAGATTTAAATCACATTACATGAGGCTAGATGAAATGGCTACTCAACTTTTAAAAGACTTAGACAGAGACTATATTAGAAAAGCAATGGCTATCAAGTCTATCAATATCAAAGCAAAAGATTTTGGTAGTATTAAATATAAAAAAGAAATACAATATATGATTGCTCAACATTGGTTTCCTAAGTTTCCTTTAGAGTTAATACAGGAAAAGCTTACAACTTCAAGTAAAAATACAGTAAATAAATCAATTAAGTATTTAAGAGATAATTATTACAACACTTTTATGCAACTATGGAATTTTCCTGCCGCAGGTATTGGACCAGGTGAAGCTATGATTTACTTTTTAGTAAATAAAGCAATAGTTGGTGGTGGAGGTAGTGCTGGAATTGATATCATGATTTTAGATGGAGATAAGTATGAACTAAAAGCAGCAACAATATCAAAAGATAGAATTGCAGCCGGCTTTAGATTAGGTGGAACTGTTAAAGTTTCTGATATGGTAAGAGAAGTTGTACAATTTAAGAAAGACTTAGGTTTAAAATTTGGTGGAACCGGTGAGGAAGAAGTTAACAAAGCTGATTTAATTGAAATTAGAAAGAAATATCCAACTCAAATGAGAAAAATAGAATCTGATTTTGTTAATAAAGCTTATGGTTATCTAGCAAAAAATAAGTTACTACTTTTTAATAATAATAAAGTATCTGGTACAGCAAAAGACGAAGACGCAAGAGGTAACTTGAAAAGAGACGTAGGTGGTAATATTGAATTTATTGGAACTATTAAAAAAAATCAAGTTAGGTTAGGGCAAATTACACAAGGTAAACCAAAGCCAGAAGTAAAATTATAAAATGAACTTTAAAGAATTTATATCAGAACAAAAGAATACTCATATGACTCACATTGAGGATAAAGTTCTCTATGGTGGTGTCGATGGTACTCGACAAGCGATACTTGCTCTTCGTTCTCTCAGAGATATGTTAGGAGGTGTCAAAGATGGAAACGTTAGCGTCAAATGGGATGGAGCTCCAGCTGTTTTTGCCGGTACTGATCCTCGTGACGGTGCATTTTTTGTTGCAAAGAAAGGAATTTTCAATGCCACTCCAAAGGTATATAAATCTAACAATGATATTGATGACGATACTTCTGGTGATCTCAATGCAAAATTAAAAGCAGCACTTAAATACCTACCAAATATTGGTATTAAGGGCGTAATACAAGGAGACTTTTTGTTTGGACCTGGTGATTTAAAAACAAAAAAGATAAAAGGCAAACCATATCTTACGTTCCATCCAAATACAATAATGTATGCTATACCAACAAACACAGAAGCAGCAAAGAAGGCGAGGGCCGCAAAGATCGGTGTTGTTTGGCATACAACTTACACTGGTAGAAAATTTGAAGACATGAAAGCTTCTTACGGTGTAAACACTTCTAACTTTAAATCAAAAGACGTTTGGTCACAAGACGCTATGTTAAGAGACATGACTCGATTCACTATGACTAAAAAAGATACGGAGGAAGTTAATGCACATCTTAGTAATGCTGGCAGGATATTTAATAAAATTTCTGGTACTACCTTACGTACTCTCGAAGCTAATCAAAACCTTGCTCAAACTATTGAAACGTTTAATAATACGTTTGTACGAAAAGGTCAAGTCATTGGTAACACCAAAGCCCACGTTGAAAAATTGATAAAGTACATTCAACAAAAGTATCAGAAAGAAATAGATAAAAGAAAAACTGAAAAAGGTAAAGCCGGACAACAAAAGAAACTTGATGAATTATTAAAATTCTTTTCACCGCAAAACAAAACAAGTCTTACTATGATGTTTGAGATGCAAAAAGTTATTGTTCTAGCGAAGTTAAAACTTATAAATATACTTAATAAGTTAAATAGCACTAAAACGTTCTTAAAGACAAGAAATGGTTATCAAACTACAGGTCAAGAAGGATACGTTGCTATTGACAAACTTGGTGGTGATGCAGTGAAAATTGTGGACCGTATGGAGTTCTCATACGCAAACTTTTCACCAGATATATTAAAAGGATGGGACAAACCAGGGAGGAACTAGTATGACCCAAATGAAATCTTTTTTCGACTTAGTCAACGAACTGTCTATGAAGTCGGACAAGAAACTTCCAAACTTAAAAGTACCAGTTAAAGGTAAAAAAGGCGTAAGTAAGTTTATGCGTAAGAAAGTTATTACCAAAGCCAAAGATGATTTAAGTGCTGGATTTAAAAGCGATGCAAATCGAAAGGCAGCTTTTGCAAAGATGAATGACAGCACGCATTCAGCGGATAAAAAACCAGAAAAATATATTGGTCCGGACGGTAAGACAAGAATTAGAATGGTACCAACTGATAAAGAAGTTATTAAGAAAGAAGAAATGCAGGCTTATAGGATCGGTCACAAAAGCATGGCAGGCAACGTTCATGCTAAAAATCCAGACGATGCTATGAAACAACTTAGAAAAAAAGGTGTCAAAGGTGATATCACATTGACACACCGTGGACCAGTTTCCAGTCTTCCTAAAAGAAGAATTCCAACTAGAGAAGAGTTAGACAAAGCAAAGAATGAAGCTTCAGTTCTTAAACCGAAGAGTGCTATGGATATTGTCAAACACGCCAGAACTCTCGCAAAGAATCCAAGAGACTACATGATGAATAGAAAAAAATATATAGACAAAGCTCGTGCTAAAGTATTCAAAATGTACCCTAAAGAAGCCATAAACCATAGTGATGCACATCGCGATGCTCAAACACACTCTGATGGAAGTATGAGTGTTAAAAAAATTCCAAGTATGATTAAAAAGCCAGATGATAAACATTTACACTTACACATGAAGAGTTATCACAAAGAGAAAGACGGACAAGACTTTGCAAAGAAGCATGGTTATAAAGTAAAGAATTATGTCAAGACTCCATCAGGAACAAGAATGGATATTCATAAAGAAGAAGTTAATGAAATGATTGATCCTATGGATCTAAGAGGAAGACCAACAAAAAAAGATCCGTATCATGGCAAAACTAAATACGGCATGAAACATCCACTTCATCCTTTAAATATACAGAAAAGAAAAGAAAAAGAAGCTAAGAAAGCAGCTGCAAAGAAAGAAGATGTTGATGAAGCAAGAGTTACAAGTACAGCTTTTAGACGAAAAACTGCACTAGTTAATCCTATGGTTAAGAAAAACATAAGTGACATGTCCAAGGATAAAAAATATAAAGGAAATACAAGTGCATTTATGAAAGCTGTAAAAAAGAAATATCCTGATGAACATCATAGTGATATCGTGCAAAACATGTACAAAAAACATGCAGAAACAAACGAAGAAAAAAACGTTGAAGAAGCACTAACATTACAGCAAAGAATGAAACGTGGTCGTTTAATGAAACGACTTAAAGCAAGAATCAAGATAGGTCGAGATAGAGCCAAAAGAAAAATGGCTAATAAGAAGACTCTCGAGAAAAGAGCAATGAGACAGGCTCGTAATCAAATTGCAAAAAAGTTAACAAGAGGAATACCAAAAAGAGAACTTACATTTGCAAGAAAACAAGAGATAGAAAAGAGACTTGATAAGCCTGCCTTAAAAAGTAGAATTCAAAGAATAGCAAAAAGAATATTTAAAGACGTAAGAAAAGCAGAAGTACAAAGAAAGAAAGGTTAATGATAAATTCATTTAAATCATTTTTGATTGAGGAAGACAAGACCATATATTTTACTTTTGGTCGTATGAATCCTCCAACATCTGGTCATGAAAAATTGATGAATGAACTATCTAAGAAGTCTGGAAAGAATCCTTATAGAGTTTATTTAACACAAAGTACTGACAACAAAAAAAATCCGTTGGATTATAATTTCAAAGTTAAAACTGTTAGAAGATTTTTTCCTAAGCATGCAAGACAAGTAATTCTTGATAAGAAAGTCAAGACGGTTTTTGATGCAATGACTAAATTAAATAATGAAGGTTATAAAAATATTAATATGGTAGTTGGTTCTGATAGAGTTAATGAATTTAAAACGCTCTTAAACAAGTATAATGGAGTTAAAAGTAGACACGGACTTTATAATTTTAATAAAATTAATGTCGTGTCAGCCGGGGAGAGGGACCCTGATGCTGATGATGTCTCTGGAATGTCAGCTTCAAAAATGAGAAAGATTGCAAGTGATGGTGACTTTACACAATTTTCTCAGGGATTACCAAGAAACGTATCAAACTCAGATGCAAAAAGAGTTTATAACGAAGTGAGAAAAGGCATGGGCCTTAAACAACAGAAAGAATATTATAACAAAATAAACCTCGACCCCGTCTCAGAAACGAGGGAGAAATATGTTAAGGGAAATCTGTATAGTATTGGTGATTGTGTTGCTATCTTGGGGACTGACGAGTTGGGTCATGTTACCAAGCTTGGAAGTAATTATGTCATTATTGAGTCAGGTGATAAACTTTATCGAAAATGGCTTGATGCTATAGAGTTAGTAGAAAAAGATTTTAAAGATAGAGTAAGACAAGACAAAGATATAAAAGATAAAAAAGGCTCTCAGCCTGCACCTTATTATAAAGGACTAGAGAAAGCTACTAAGAAGAAGAGGTTAGCACACTTTAGAAAACATGCAAAAATGGATGATGATAATCCTGCTGCTTATAAAAAAGCACCAGGCGACGCGAAAGCAAAAACAAAACCAAGCAAACATACACTTAAATATCGAAAGATGTTTGGTGAGGATGCTGTTCAACTTGCTAAGAAAAAAATTGAACGTGAAAAAATGGTCGATAAAATAAAACATGCTCGAATGTTAGATCGCGCTAAAGTAAGAAAAATAAAAAACAGGAGTAAACAAGATGCTTAAATTTTCATCTTATTCAGAATCCTTCGATGAGTTACTTGAAAACGAAGGCTTAAAGAAAAAAGCAGCTAAGTCGGGTATATCTCTCGGTACATTAAAGAAGGTGTATAATAGAGGAATGGCGGCTTGGAGAACTGGTCATAGACCAGGCACTACACCACAACAATGGGGAATGGCTCGAGTCAATTCTTATATCACAAAAGGTAAAGGTACTTACTACGGTGCTGATTCTGATCTTAGCGGCAAAGGTAAGAAGAAGAAAGATAAGAAAGAAGGTTACGTATCTTACGCTCAGCAAAAAGCAGCGCATGCATCTATGGCCGAAAGAGGTAAGAAGAAAAAAAATAATGAAGCTGTAACAAATGATTTAATGAATAGTGTAAATGAGATCTCAAAAAAGCTAGCAAAGAATTACATAAGTAAAGCTGCAAGAGATGTATTTCAAAAAGGTAGAGATGATGAAAGACAAGATGCTATTAGCAAACTTGGTGGTACGCATCCTGACCAAGATTATCAAAAAGGTCCTGAGAGAAAAGCATCGATGAGAGTACGTGGCATTGATAGAGCTACAAACAGACTTTCAAAAAAAGAAGCTATGTCTGATGCAGAGAAAGCAGCACATCAAAAAGCAATTGATGCTTTCAAAGCTAAAGGCGGAAAGATTAAAAAACTAAAACCAGGGTATGCACAAGGCTATCACGGTAAGTCTGATCCAGCAGCCGGTATGAAAGGTATGATGGATAAAGGCGATACTAAAGCGTTTGGTACTCGTAAAAAAGTAGGGAGTATGAAATGAGTTTAAGAAAAGCTATTTTTGAAGTATTACAGCCTGAAAAGATTGAAGAAGGCGAAGACGTTTATGATAAGTTTGGAATACAAATCACAAAAACACGCCTTAAAGGTGGTATAGGTTATCAAATCAATTATGGTGAAAGAGGTAGATATATTCAAGTTCTTTCAAAGGATATGAATAATCTCATCAAAGCCATGCAAACAGCAATGAAAGCAAAGTAATATGCCATTAGATCCAAAAGATGGAATAGGTTCCTACATTAAAGACTTTAAAAAGTCAAAGGCACCGCAGTTTAAAGGTAAGAGTAAAAAGAAACGTCAACAAATGGCTGTTGCTGCATACCTTGACGCCAAGCGTGGACCACAAGAAGCAAAGTTTGCAGGTAGTACTTTAAAACTTTTTGGTCAAAATAATAGAGACGGTAGTAAACCTGAGTTAGATAGAGATAAACCAACTTTTGCAAAGCTTAGAAAAAAAGTAATACAAAAGAAAAACATTAAGAAGGCTCAATCAGCATTTGATAAACATAATAAAGATGACGTGTTATCAAAACATGGCTTTAAAAGACCAGTGATGGATGACGTTAACGAGTTATCAATGAAGTTAAAGACAAAAGCAAAATTGCAAAGAGCACTTGTAGGACCAAATAGAAAAGCTATGCCTGATATGTTTAGAACTACTGGTAAGCGTGCAAAAGAGATTGAAAGAAAAGCAAATATACTTACTACAGTGGCTAAGCGTGACGATACTAAAAAGGAACTTATTAAAAGAGCTCTTAATATGAAAAATGAAGGAAGCTATAAAGTTTCTATTGCAGGATTACCTGATATGTATATGGATGATAAAACACCTGGTTCATTGTTACAAAAATTAAGAAAGATCGTTAAACAGCCTTCTCTAATACAAGATGTTGAAAGAACTACTACTGCAAAAAAAAGAAAAGCATTTAGACAAAAAGCACAAGGTAGAGAAGTTGCCGAATACAAATATGATTACGGTACACCTGAATCTGTAAAACTAATGAAGAAACAAACACCCGGTCAAAACGAAGGTACTGATGCGCCAAAAGGTCCAGAATCTTATGAAGCACAATATAAAAGAAGATTGGTAAAAACTACAGATCCAGAACATAAAGCAAAAGGATTTAAGTACAGAATAAAAGGTAAAAAAGACAGTAGCCTTACAAAGAAACTTTATAAGAAGAAGCCGGGCCAAGGTGAGTTCAACGCACAAATGAAAAGGATAGCTGGACATGAGTTTGGTTAGATTTAAAACTTTTATTGAAGAAAAAGGTAAAGACTCTAAAGGTCATTTTCGTGCAACTGATAAAGGCGCAGGTATGACACAGAAAGGTGTCGATGCTGTAAATAGAAAGACAGGTGGAAATTTAAAAACTGCTGTAACTACAGAACCATCTAAGTTAAAAAAAGGTTCAAAAGCTGCTAATAGAAGAAAAAGTTATTGTGCAAGAAGTGCAGGACAAATGAAAAAGTTTCCAAAAGCAGCAAAAGATCCAAACAGCAGATTAAGACAAGCAAGAAGGAGATGGAATTGCTAATGATTAAAAAATGGATTAACAATAGAATTAAAGAAAGAACATCTATGGACGGAGCAGTGTGTATTGCTCTTGGTCTTATGATTTTATTTCTATCGCCATTAGCTAAAATTGCAGCAGGTATAGCGATCGCTTATGGTATATGGACAATATGGAAAGCTGAGTAATGGCAAAGTTGTTTCGTTCAGTAACAGTTCATGAACCAAAAAAACATGGTACAACAATTGGACGAAAACCAATAACTTCAACTATGAATAAACATAAAAGAAGAAGTTTTAAAAAGTATAGAGGACAAGGAAAAAGTAGATGAGTGTCAAGAATCTGACAGTTAATTATAGACAAATTATTGTAGGTGTCAATTTTTTGACGAGCAATAAATATATTTATGGACAAAGACCTCATAGAACAAATATTAAAGGATTACAGTAAGATGGCTCAAAATGAGACAACTGAATCACGATTAGATAGAATCGAAACTAAGATTGATAAACTTGCAGACGCTATGATCTCTTTGGCTCGAGCAGAGGAGAAAATCATAGCATTACAAGACGATCATGAGAATATGAGAGAACGTATGAACAAGCTTTCAGTAAAATTAGACGAGATACAGAAAGCTGTCGATGATAATTCAAGAACCGTAAGTATTATAAATAAGATTGTATACGCTGCAGTGGTTGCAGCGGTAGGTGCCTACGTGGCCCATATGTGGATGTAAGGAGAAAAAAAATGTTTTTAACAGAAAATCCATTTAGTGATCACGGGCCAAATAAACAGGGCCTAAGCGAATCATTTAAGTATCATATACCTGAAGATATTCCAGCAAACGAAAGAACTGCTTTTCATGGTGCAGCAGCAGATGCAGCTAAAAAAGGAAAGAAATCTTTTAACTTTGGTGGGAAGACCCATCCGGTTACTATGAAGAAAGATTTAGCAAATAAGATCGCAGATCAGAAAGAAGCTGATGATTATCATTATTCGACAGGTGAAAGAGTTAAGAAAAAAGAGAAAAAAGAATCAGTAGGAAAAACAGCAGGTGATAAGAGTTATTTTCATTTGCAAAAAGCAAAAGAACTTGCTAAGAAAGACGGTCATGATTATGATAAGTTACCTCAGTATAGCAGAACTGATAACAAACATAAAGACCATTATCACGACATGGCTAAAAAAGAATCAGTAAAGAAAGAGAGTACAATGACTTTTAGAGAAAAATTAATGTCACTGTTTGAAGGCGATAGAGCTGCACACTATAAAGGTGCCACAGAACCAGAGCCGATGCATATGAAGTCAATGTCATCAAAGGGCGCAATGGATATGCTTAATACACCAAAGAGTGTTGAAGCAGATGGAATGAAAGCTGCAAAAGATACTGCAGACGCTATCAAGAAAAGTGCACCTGGTAAGAAGTTAAGAAAAGGCGATCAAAATAAAGGTGATCTTACAGTAAAGCCTAGCGCAACACCAGTAAAAGATCCATCAGCAAAGATGCAAACTGCAGAATCAACAGTCAATGAAGATCAGGCTTATCATAAATCAATGGCAGCCGCTCATGGACATCATGGTGAAAGACACTCAACTGAGGCAGGTAATAGCGATAGTTCTGCACATGACTATGCCGCAAATGCTCATGATGAGGCTGAAAGATTGCATAAGGTTGCACACGATGCACATAAAAAACACGGCGGTGATTCAAAACAATATAAGTCTGCAGCAGATGCAGCTCACAAGCAAAGTACCGAAGCTCATGATAATACTAAAGACGCTGGTAGATTCAAGGCAATTGATAAACCATCTATGAAGATGTTTCCAAAAAAGCCATCAATGAAAAAAGAAGACTATGGAATATCAGGAAATAAAGTTTCTAATACTTTACTTGATGCAATAGAACAAGTAACAAAAGGAAAATAATTATGGCAATAACACCACCAAATTTTAAAAAAGATGCGATACCTACACCTCAAGGTTGGAGAGATCCAAGAACTAATGAATTGTTAGTATCAAGACCAATATCACAAACACAGATTGATGAGTACTTAAACGTTGAAACCAAGGCAGAAGTTAAGGTACTAAAAGAGTCACCGACAACTGCAGAGGAAGCTGAAGCTGAACTAATGGATGATGATGATCTTGAAGGTATGACAAAGATTGAACTTGAAGCTCTTGGCAGAGAACACGGTATTGAACTTGATAGAAGAAAAAATAAGGCTGATTTGATTGAGGAGTTGAAAGAAGTAATTTAATTCTTAATATATAATTTTATGTTAAGAAAACTTAATGAGAAAAATTTACTTCTTTACGCGGCTCAAAATTATAAAAATCCGACTTACTCTGATATCGAAGAGTTTTATGAAGATTTAAAAAGATTTAAATATATTAAAAGACTCTTGAATAGATACCTTGAAACTGATGATTTGGCAGACAGGTTATTACTTAATCATTTTATTGTAGTTTTTAATATGTTTGGTATAAAGGCTGCTTTAAATATACTTGATCTCAAACTTGAGGATAAACATTGGCCAGTTGTAAAACCTTTTTTAGTGTTTTTAAGATATATTAAAAATGATCAATATACTGGAATTACAATGGATCCAACAGTCGTAAATAAGTTAAGGAAATTAAATGGGATTAGTTAAAAGAGCAGTAGATTTAACTTATGCATTTCGGTTCATAAGAATGATGGTTATGGATTGGAAAGATTGGGATGCCTATAAAGAAGGTATTATCGATGAAAACGGAAAGAGAAATAGGAACGTGAAAATTGACACCGATGAAAAGAAGTCTGCTTATACTCCTTTTGTTCGTCTTGCCGCTAACATTAAAAGGCTCATTGCAAAAGTTCCAGGAGGTGGAAGCAAACTCGGATCTTTTGCGTCAGCGCTCTATCTTATCAAAGAAAAATTTGGAATTAGCGAAAAAGGAATAAAAGATATTTGCGAAAAATGTAATATCGAAGTATTAGATTTTTTAAATGAAAAAAATGAATGGTTTTTATTAAATAACAAACAACTAACACCCGGTAGATATAAAGTAATAAATCCAAAACTTTTAAATATAAGTTGTGATGAAATGGTTTGGGCTAAAGACCAAGTACTTGTTGAAGATCACTGCTTTCCAGTAGGTGACTTGTTTGGCGTTGACATATACGAAATAACACACATTAATACTGACAAGAAAATATTTGTAACAGCAAGCGAGTTAGTTAAGTGAGATATGCAGGTAGACAAAAAGGCAGTAAGATCAAAGCTTACACTCATGTCGTAGTTAACCCTAACGCTCCAAAGTCAAGGTATACCTTTAGTATGCACAGTTCAGAAGCACGTGCAAAGAAAGCTGCAGAAAAATATTCACCACTGGTAGGAGATGATTTAAAAGTAGTTAAACAATCTGGTAAGAGTCCAAGTACAGATATGTTTGAAGCTACAAAAAGAATACCAAGAAAAAAAGGACAGCCAGCTAATTCAGATAAACACAGTGACTTATATACAGATGAGAATCCAAAAGGTACGATTCACGGTTTGAAGTTTGCAACAGTAGATGATGCAAAAGCATCAGTATCTAAAATTAAAAATTCTGGTAAAAAACATGCTCACCAGATACAAGCAGCAATTGCAATGGAACAAAGAGCGAGAGTTATGGGCAAACCTGGTCCAGCTGCAGTATATAGAGCTTTTATAAACAAAATGAAGAAGAAAACAAAAGCTATGCAAAAAGAATCATTAGAAGAAAAATCAAAAGGACTATGGCACAATATTCATATGAAACGTAAACGTGGTGAACGTATGCGTAAGAAAGGTGAAAAAGGTGCGCCTACCGCAGATGCATTAAAATCAGCACAAAGAAGTGAAGATGTGCCATCAACAAACACAGCATCAATACCAAATCCTGCCACGACAGCAATGGGGCCAAGATTAAAAACTACTACTATGCATGATAAACGTAGAAAGAAAGATAAGTTTCCAGTATTACTAAAAAGATTTAGAAAATACATAGAAGATAATTATGGCTAGGCTCTATATTTTAATTTTTATTCTAATTATTTTAGGCGGTATAGGATATGGTGCATATTACATATATAATGATACTATGCAACGAATGTCTGTATTAAGAGATAATAATGCAAAACTTGAAGTTGCAGTCAAAGCAAAAGATTCGACAATTAAAGCTCTCAAAGAAAATATGGAAAATCAAATTAAGTTAACTAAAGACTTAAATAACAAGTTAACTATTGCTGAAGAAAATAATAAAAAGATTGCAAATATACTTGCAAAAACTGATATAATAAAAAATAGTATTGCAGATCCAATAGCATCAGAAAAGAAAATAAATGAAGAAGTTGTTAACATGTTTAATGGTATCAACACTGCTACTAAGTAGTTGTAGTTGGAAACCAGAAAAAGAAATTGTTACTGTTGAGAAAGTAATAACACCAACCATTGCAATTGCTCAAAGGCCAAAAGCAGTTAAAATGTTAGAAGCAAAAATTATTGTAATAACTGAAAAAAACCTACCTGAAGTTATTAAAAAGGTAAAAGCCGGTATGGGTGAGTTTGTAATATATGGATTAGATCCAGCATCTTTTAAAAATTTAGCACTTAACTTTGAAGAAATAAAGAGATATATAGAACAACAAAAAGAAGTTATATTTTACTATGAACAAGCAGTAAAACCAAAAGAGAATAAATAATGTTTGAATCAATTGTGGCATCATTAATTGCCAACATGTTATGGGATGAGATAAAAGTTAATAAAATTGAAAACAAACTTGAAGTTATAGAAGAAGTCGTAACACATAATAATAATGGTATAAAATGGTTAATTAAAAAGGAAAAGCAATGATTTGGTTTTTAATAGCAGCTTTAACATATCCAAATACAGATTTAATTAGTTTTAAAATAAATCAAAATTTTATTTTTAACACAAAAGAAGAATGTGTCGAATATCTTAAAACTTATAATCAATATGTAAAAGCTGGCATTAAACTTAAATTTCCTAATATGAAGTTAGTAGAAATTGCATGCATTGATAACGAATCAGCGTTAGAGATGCAAGAACAAATGAGGAGTAAAAAATGACAGATTTAATTTTAGGTCTAGCCACTCAATTTTGGCCAATGACAGTTTTTATTATACTAGTAATTATTGGATTCATAATCAATCTATTTGATAAGAAAATAGATAATAGAGTAAATTTTAAATATAAAGAATTTCCACACATGAAACCTATTCCTATTGCAACTAAAGGAAAAGGTTTTTGGGGTGCATTATTATTATGGTCGTTTAGTTCAAGACATTGGGAAGTAGTAAAAGACTTTAATTATTCAATGAATGGTAATAATTTTATAATACCAAAAGGATTTAAATTTGATGGTGCTAGTGTGCCAAAATTTTTAGGTCAATTTTTATCACCAGTTGGTGTATTATTAATTGGCGGTCTCATACATGATTATGGATATAAGTATGAAACATTGTTGTTAAAAAACAAAAAGACAATAGGTATTAAGACTCAAAAATGGATGGATAAAACATTTAGAGACATTAATATTGAAGTAAATGGTTTTTATTTCTTAAACTATCTTGCTTACTGGGCATTAAGACTCGGTGGGTTTGTAGCTTGGAATAAACATAGAGACGTGAACGCAAAAATAGGAGACTAAAATGAAAGCAGGCGATCATTTATTATTTGCAGCTAAGAAACAAGCTGAAGGAGAACTTGAAGTACATAAAGCAAACATAAAAGTATATCAAACTATGCCGGCTGGTATAGGTGAACACAGTGATGTAACTGAGGCAGTTATCGCAGAACTCGATAAGATGTCTGCAGCGCATGATAGAATTGAAATGATTGAAAAATATTTTTCAAAAAATGATGATTAATGCCTTTACAAAAACCTGTTTTTAATATATAATAACTATACAATCAAAAATTAGATAGAGGAAAAAAATGCAACAACAAGTTGACACAAGAGATTTTTTGTCTCAAACTAAGTTTTATGAAGGATATTCTAGATTTAAAGATGATGATGGTAGATATGAAACTTGGGATGAGGCTGTCGATCGTGTTATAAACATGCACGACGAAAATTATATTAACTATAATAATGAATTAGCTACTTACTTAGATGAGGCGCGTACAGCTTATAAAGAACAAAGAGTTCTTGGTGCGCAACGCGCTCTACAGTTTGGCGGCGAGCAATTAATGAAACATCAAATGAGAATGTATAACTGTACGTCTTCTTATGTCGACAGACCAGCATTCTTTGGAGAAGTGTTTTATATTTTATTATGCGGTGCTGGTGCAGGTTTCTCTGTCCAAAAGCATCATATTAAAAAATTACCAAAAATTCAAAATAGAACAAAGCAAGCGAAAGGTTACATAGTTGAAGATTCAATTGAAGGTTGGGCTTCAGCATTAGACATATTAATGTCTTCTTTTTTTGTTGGAGGAGGTAAATATCCAGAATACGAAGGAAGAAGAGTTTATTTCGATTTATCACAAATAAGACCAAAGGGTGCTTATATATCAGGTGGATTTAAAGCACCAGGACCGAACGGTTTACGTAGGTCCTTAGACAAGATAGAACATTTATTACAAGGTATTGTATTAGATTCCAAAGAACCAATAGAAATCAAACCTATTGATGCATATGATATCACTATGCATGCAGCAGATGCTGTATTATCCGGTGGTGTAAGAAGATCTGCAACAATATGTTTATTCTCACCAGATGACGAACAGATGTTGAACGCAAAAACTGGGAATTGGTTTATGGAAAATCCGCAAAGAGGTAGGTCAAACAACTCTGCAGTTATTGTTAGAGACAAGACTACACCTGAAGAGTTTGGCAAGATTATGGAATCTGTCAAACAATTTGGCGAACCCGGATTCGTCTTTGTTGAATCAAAAGAGCATACAACTAATCCATGTGTTGAGATTGGTATGTATCCTCAGATTAATAAAAAGTCAGGTTGGCAAGGCTGTAACCTGACTGAAATCAACGGAGGCAAATGCAATACCGAGGAAGACTTT
>CEWK01268353.1_pt1 | contig 14281 bp, 13 predicted proteins | sample 531431 | NCBI WGS metagenome assembly CEWK01 (sample SAMEA2623059, study PRJEB7988) | marine metagenome | isolation source: saline water (ENVO:00002010), including
ATTTTTAAATACATCAATAGTATTTCCCTTCTCAACAATATGTCCATTTTGCATAACACATACTTGATCAGAAAACTCTCTTACAAGGCCAAGATCATGCGTTATAAACAGAATAGACATTCCAAGCTCTTTTTTAAGCTTAGACATGAGGTCAAGTATTTGTGCCTGAATGGTTACATCAAGAGCAGTTGTTGGCTCATCTGCAATTAGAAGCTTTGGTTTATTTACTAAGGCCATGGCTATCATAATTCTTTGTCTTTGACCGCCAGAAAGCTCGTGAGGATACGAATTAAATCTTCTTTCAACATCGTCTATTTCAACAAGCTTCATTAAGTTTAATGCCTCATCTTTTGCTTCTTTTTTCGATACTTTAGAATGAAGCAATACTGACTCTGTGATTTGATTACCAACCTTGTGATAAGGATTTAACGAAGTCATTGGCTCTTGAAAAACCATTGAAATTATATTGCCTCTTAAGGATAGCAAGTCTTGCTTAGATGCATTAATGATTTCTTTACTTTCAAATTTGATAGAAGAGTTTTCAGAATAAGATGCCTGTGGCATAGGTAGCAGTTGCATTATAGACATTGCTGTTACTGATTTACCAGATCCTGACTCACCAACCAAAGCTAGCGTTTTATTATTTTGGATATCAAAATTAATATTATCTACAGCTCTAAAAGTGCCATTTCTAACTTTAAAATCGATAGTCAAATTTTTTACTTCAACAATATTTTTCATAAAATTTCTTTATATTCTTTAAGAAAGTCGTCAACCGCCAATTTTGCCGATTTCAACCTTGTCATGGATGCAAAACCATGAAACAAAGATGGATAATGCAGTTGAATTACTGTATTGTCATTTTCATGAAGCAAAAATGCAAATTCTTCTGCCTCATCCACTAAGGGATCAAACCCAGCAGTTACTAATATGGTTTTAGGTTGTTGTATTTTAGTGTCCTTAATCATTAAATTAAAAGTGCTGTCTTTGATGTCAGACTTTGCGGAGGCAAACTTTTCCCAAAACCACTTCATTGCTTCATGAGTTAGAAGATAACCTTGCTTGAATATTTTGTGAGATTCAGAATCACATTTAGGATCGCACATAGGATAAATTAAGCACTGGCTGTGCAGTTTAATATTTTCATTGTCTTTTAGATATTTGGACAAGGAAACAGCCAAATGTGCTCCAGCACTGTCACCACATAAACTAATATTTACAGGGTCATGTCCTTGCTTTATTAACCATCTTAAAGCTAATAAACTCTCATCTCTTGCTTTAGGAAATTTATTTTCAGGTGCAAGACTATATTCTAAGGAATAAATTCTGGTTCTAAGTTTCTCAGAAAAATAACAAACCATATCATGATGAGTGTCAACAGAATTTAATACATACCCGCCTCCATGAAAAAATAATATTACATTTGAGTTATCAATCGTGTAAGGAACGTATTCTCTAAGAGACAAGGAATCATTTTGATTAATTAAATGATCAATAATGTTGATATTTTTTTTAATTTTTCTACTTAATCTTAAATTATTTCTTTTTTCATGAATTTGATTCCTGATTATAGAAATGTCTTGGTCCTCAATTAAATGGATCTCAAATTTGGGCATAAGCGCTAGGAAGAATTTAGCTTGTGGGTCAAAAATAATATTTCTTTTTACATCTCTAAAAGGCAAAGCAACCAAACGAATCAACCATACAGGTATCAAAAAAAATAAATTAATTAATAAATTTCTAATCATTAAACTTTATTATAGAAAAACTTATACTTCACTTTATATTTGTTGAAGTTTATCCTAGTTATCAATGAAAAACTTATTTATTTTAGTAGCTATGTTAAATGTATCATCTATCAACATTAGTGCTGAAGAAGAATTATTATTTAACCTAAAAGATAATAAAATTCTTCCTGCTAATGAAGCTTTTGAGCTAGAGACTACTGTAGTGCAGGATGCATTACAAATTAAATGGATCATCAAAGATGGATATTATCTTTATTTTGATTCGATTTTAGTCAAAGCAAATAATCAACTTATAAAATATAAAGTTTTAGATTCAAAAGTATTGGATCATGAAGATATTTTTTTTGGTAAAACAAAAATTTTAAAAGATAAGTTAGTGATTTCCGTTAAAAATGCTCCGTTTAAGGTTTTTGAAGTAAGCTATCAAGGTTGTTCTGAGCAAGGCTTCTGTTATCCAATTCAAAAAGTTAATGTTTCTTAAAATGCGTTAATTTCTATTAAATTCTGTTAAAATCATATAAATATGAAAATTTTAGTGTTAAATGGTCCAAATCTTAATCTGCTAGGTATGAGAGAAAAAGATATATATGGGAATGAAACTCTTCAAGATGTGGAGCATAAGTTAAAAGAAATTGCTGAAGAAGTAAATGCTGTAATATCTTTTTACCAGAGCAATGCTGAACATGATTTAATTGATGCAATTCATAATGCATATAAAACTGATGTTGAATTGATTATTTTTAATCCAGCTGCTTATACTCATACAAGCGTTGCCTTAAGAGATGCACTTCTCGGAGTTGGCATTCCATTTTATGAAGTTCATATTTCGGATATTAAAACTAGAGAAGAATTTAGACAAAAATCTTATTTTAGCGATATTGCTATAAAAGTATTTAGTGGTCATGGCACTAATGGATATTTACTTGCGTTAAAGGAGGCTTTAAAAATAAGCTAAAGATATGGATATTAGAAAAATTAAAACTTTAATAGAAATGCTTGAGGAATCTAATCTAAATGAAATTGAGGTCTCTCAAGGTGATGAATCAGTAAGAATTTCTAAAGGTAGAGGTCCAGTAGATCTGGTCGAAAACGATCAAGCAAATGCAAGCATCTCAAATCAAGAAAGCCTAAGCAAAAATAAAGATGACACTAAAAATTTAGTTGGAGATCAAGTAAAAGCTCCTCTTGTTGGAACTTTTTATAGAAAACCTAGTCCTGATAGCGATCCATTTGTAAAAGTTGGAGACGATGTGAAAAAGGGTCAGGTGCTTTGTATTATCGAGGCAATGAAAATGATGAATGAAATAAAATCTGAATTTGATGGAAAAGTATCTTCTATTGAAGTAGAGGATGGGCAGCCAGTTGAATTTGGTCAAATAATTATTGTTATTCAATAAATAAATGTCATTTAAAGTCTTAATAGCTAATAGAGGAGAAATAGCATTAAGGGCTCTAAGAGCTTGTAGAGAACTTGGCATCAAAACTGTTGGAGTTTACTCAGAGGGCGATCGAGATTTAAAACATCTCAGATTTGTAGACGAATCAGTGTGTATTGGTCCTCCATCACCTATCGAAAGTTATCTAAATATACCCTCGATTTTATCAGCAGCGGAACTGACAGAGGTTGATGCTATATATCCTGGTTATGGATTTCTTGCAGAAAATCATGAATTTGCTGAACAGTGTAACAAGAGTGGATTTAAATTTATTGGGCCAAGCTCAGAAACAATCAAAACAATGGGGGATAAAATTACTGCCAAGAATTTTGTTGAAAAATTTAACATACCAACTGTGCCTGGTTATTCAAAGGATTTGCCAGATGATGAATCAAAGTTAAAGAAAATTGTTAATGAAATCGGATATCCAATAATTTTGAAAGCCACAGCTGGTGGGGGTGGAAGGGGAATGAGAGTTGTAACTAATGAAAATGATTTATTAGATTCATTAAGAATAACAAAACAGGAAGCGCTGAATGCATTTGGAAATGATAAAGTTTATATAGAGAAATTTATTCAAAAACCTCGCCATATAGAAGTTCAAATTGTTGGAGATGGAAAAGGAAATGCAATTCATTTAGGAACTAGAGACTGCAGCCTTCAAAGAAGGCATCAAAAAATCATTGAAGAGGCTCCTGCATTGGATCTTGATGTTTATAGTCTAAATATCTTGTTGGATGCATGTGTAAATTTATGTAAAAAAATTAGTTATGAAGGCGCAGGAACGCTTGAATTTTTATATGAAGATAAGGAGTTTTATTTCATTGAAATGAATACGAGAATTCAAGTAGAGCATCCTGTTACTGAAATGATAACTGGATTTGATATTGTAAAAGCTCAAATAAAAATAGCGCTTGGTATAAATTATGATTTAGACCAAGAACTTATAACATTCAAAGGTCACTCAATTGAATGTAGGATAAATGCAGAAGATCCTGAAACCTTTGAGCCTTGTCCAGGACAAATTACTAGGATGCATACAGCAGGAGGCTTTGGAATAAGGTATGATTCGCATATCTATGGAGGTTACAATGTCAGTCCTTTCTATGATTCTTTGCTTGCAAAAATAATTACACAGGCAAATTCTAGAAAAACTGCTATAAAAAGAATGCTCTCTGCTTTGGATGAATTTTATGTTGAAGGTATTAAAACTAATCACTCTCTTCATGAAAAGATATTAATAGATGAAATATTTTTAGAAAATAAACATACGATTAATTACCTTGAAAAAGAGTTTTTAAAGAAAAAATGAGTTCCACATATAATCCAAAATTCATTGAAAAAGAGATTCAAAAAAAATGGGATCAAGAAAAAAGATATGAATCAAAAATAGATAATAGGGAAAAATACTATTGTCTTTCTATGTTTCCTTATCCATCTGGTAAATTACATATGGGCCATGTTAGAAATTACACAATTGGTGATGTAATTTCTCGATATAAGAGAATGAAAAATTATAATGTATTTCAGCCAATGGGTTGGGATGCTTTTGGTTTGCCCGCTGAAAATGCTGCAATAGCTAACAAAGTTAGCCCCAAAGAATGGACAGATAAGAATATCGAAAATATGAAGGCTCAACTAAAGTCTCTAGGTTTTAGTTATGATTGGTCAAAAGAACTAAGAACTTGTGATTCAAAATACTATAAATGGGAACAACTAATATTTAAAAAATTTTATGATGCAGGCTTAGTTTATAGAAAAAAATCACTTGTTAACTGGGATCCAGTCGATGAAACAGTACTAGCAAATGAGCAAGTAATTGATGGTAAGGGTTGGCGTTCTGGCGCTCAAATAGAGATTAAAGAAGTTGATCAGTGGTTTATCAAAATAACTAAATATGCTAATGAATTGCTAAATTCACTTGATGATCTTGATTGGCCAGAAAATGTAAAATTAATGCAAAAAAACTGGATTGGGAAATCTAAAGGTGCTGAAATTAAATACAAGATTGAGAACTCAGATGATTGCCTAACAGCCTTTTCTACAAGACCTGATACTATTTTTGGAGTTTCATTCCTTGCAATAGCTCCAAATCATCCTATTGCTATTCAGTTATCAAATAAAAATAAAGAAATTGAAGAGTTTCTAAATAAATGCAAAGAAATTAAAGCAGCCGAAGCTGATATTGCTAAAGCTGAAAAGCTAGGAATAGATACCAACATGAAAGTAATTCATCCATTTACAAAAAAGAAAATACCATTGTGGATCGGTAATTTTGTTTTATTAGAATATGGAACAGGTGTTGTCATGGGTGTGCCTGGTCACGATTCAAGAGACTATGAGTTTGCAAAAAAATATGAATTGCAAATTAATCAAGTAATAGATACTGGTGAAAAATCTCTGCCAATTCTTGAGAAAGGAAAACTTATAAATTCTCAAAAATATGATGGCATGACCTCTGATGAAGCAATTGTAGAAATAATAAACGATCTTGTTGAAATAAATTCTGGCTCTGAACTCATTCAATTTAGATTACGAGATTGGGGTGTAAGTAGGCAAAGATATTGGGGCTGTCCTATACCGGTCATTTATGACGAGGAATCTCCAAAAGTTATTAAGAAAGAGGAAATGCCTATAGAACTTCCAGCGGTTGAGGAAGGCTCTCTCCCAAAACCTTTAAGTCAAAATAAAAGCTTTATTAATTTTGAGAACAACCTTCGAAGAGAAACTGATACTTTTGATACCTTCATGGATTCATCATGGTACTATGCGAGATTTACTTCAGCTGACAACGATAACGATATTTTTGATCAAAATACAAAATATTGGCTTCCAGTCGATCTTTATATAGGTGGCATTGAGCATGCAATACTTCATTTGTTATATTCGAGATTTTTTCATAAAGCTCTAAGGGATATTGGCCTTTTAGAAGGTGATGAGCCCTTTAAAAGATTACTCACCCAAGGAATGGTGTTAAAAGATGGAGCGAAAATGTCAAAATCTAAAGGTAATACTGTAGATCCGCAATCATACATAGAAAAATATGGTGCAGATACAGTCCGGCTATATATGATGTTTACATCTCCTCCAGAACAAAGTCTTGAATGGAGCGAATCATCTGTAGAGGGAGCCTCAAGATTTTTAAAAAAAATATGGAACCTGGTAGATGGAAGAAAATTTGAAATTTATGATATTGATAATAATTTTTCCAAAAAGGAATTAAATCTTCGAAGAAAATCACATGCAACTCTTAAAAAAGTAGAAAACGACTTTGATGTTAGATTCTCATTTAATACTGCAATTGCAGCAATTATGGAATTGATAAATTTTATTCCTGAGGATTTTAAGAGTGAAAATGCTAGTGACACTCAAAAATTTTGTTTAAATGAGGCAATAGTTTTTACCTTAAAAATGCTATTTCCAATTGCTCCTCATATTAGTGAATATTTATGGAATACTTTCAAAATGGAAGGATCAAATATTGAATCCTCATGGCCTAATTTTGATGCAAACCTTATAGAAGCAGAGGAGTTTGAACTTATCATTCAAGTAAATGGAAAAGTTAGAGGGAAAATAAATCTTGATAAAAATACCTTACAAGAAAAAATAGAACAAACTGCATTGACAGTAGAAAATGTTAAAAACTTCATTGGTTCCTCTGAAATTAAAAAAACTATATATGTAAAAGAAAAAATAATTAATTTTGTTATTTAATTTTCTTCTCTAAATATTTTTATGTTTAATGTAAGATAACGATAGTAATGAAGATTAAATATTTTTTATTTCTTTTGTCTTTGATATTAGTAGTATCGGCATGCAGCACAAATCAATTTCAAAAATTAGATTTAGATGATAGTTACTATCAACTTACCTTTGGAAAAAGTGTTCCTTTGAAATTAAAACAACAAGCCATATCTGTATTTACAAAAAATAAGCAATCTCCTTTTATACAAAATAACAACATTGAAATAAATAACTATCAGTCTAAGCAATACGACATATATGCGGGAAATGCATTGAGGGCGTTAGAAACTGAAATGAGTGTTTCAATTAATATTAAGGTTAAAAAAAATAATAAAATCATTGAAAAAACAATCGTATCAACTAAAAGATTTAGTGCAATTGAACTTAATTCTTTAGCTGAAAAAGAAATGTTCAATTTTATTGAGGAGCAACTCATTAACGATTTAATTGACAAGCTTATTATTGAGGTAAACTTAATTGATATGTAACGCTACTTCAGTAAAAAAATATTTTAACGAATCAATAAAACTATTTTTTCTTTATGGCTCAGAAATAGTACTTATAAACGATTCTGCTGATCAGATTAATAAATTTTTCATAAAAAAAGACTTCTCTGAAAGAATAATACTTACAAAAGAAAATTTCAAAGATGCTCAAAAAATTATCATGCAAAATGCTGGAGGGTCTTTATTTGATTCAAAAGTTATAATTGAAATTATTCATAATGGTTCTGGAACAACTTTACCAAAAGATGTTCTGAGCGTTTTTGATACTCAAAATTTTAATAATATTGTAATTATTGTTAGAAGTACGATTAAAAAAATAAATAAAAATTCTGCATGGGTCAAGTTAATTGATAGCAAAGCATTAATAATTGAATGTAATAAACTTAAAACATATGAAGAAAAAGCTTGGGTAAAAGGTCGTCTTGATTTTATGAACCAGAATGACACCGAAGAATATACTGAAAGACTGACAAGCATGTTTTCTGGGAATTTGGTTGCACAAAATAATGAAATTAATCTGCTCAAACTTACCTACTCAAAAAATGCTGAAAATCAGAAAATTAATTATGACGATGCTGAGTTTATGCCTTATGAGCTTGAAGATAAAATCATTGAGCTTGATACTAAAAATGCATTAAGAATTATCCATACAATTAAAAAAAATGAAGATCACTATGCGCAGTATTTAGTTTCAATTGTTGGGAGCATTATTAACACTTCAATATCTATCTTTCAAAATAAAAAATTAAGCCTAGAAGATTTAGGTATATGGAGAAGTAAGCTTCCAGGATATAAAAAATTTATATCAAAAAGTAACATTAAAAAACTTATGCCATTGCAAAAACAAATATATCATCTTGATTTAGCATCAAAAGGTCTTGCAGGGATTTCAAAAGAACAATTTTGGTATGAACTCGAAAATATGGTTGTTCAACTAACCTCTAACTAAGATATTTATTGTTAAAGCTTCTTTCACATTCCAAAAAAAGCTTATGATTTGTTATCAAATTAGTATTTAGATTTGCTATTTCTGTAACCTGAGCTAAACCCTTTGTTGAGCTGGTAAGCCATATTGATTTTGCATTAGATAATTCATCAAGACTATAATCGCCCTCTTCAAAGTTTAATCCAAGATTTCTTATCTCCTTGATAAGTAAGTCTCTGGTAATGCCTGGTAAAATATTATTAGTTAAAGATGGTGTGTATATGCAGTCATCGGTAGCAAAAAATATGTTTGAAGCTCCTCCTTCGGTAATAAGATTTGCTTTATGCATAATGACTTCATTACATCCATCTTTTTTTGCTTCATTCATACTCAATACATTTCCAAGCAAAGAGGTAGACTTGATATCACATCTTTGCCATCTAATATCCTCACATACCGAAACCTTTAGAGTTTGGGGATTAAAATTATGTTCTACAGCGTATCCAAAAGTTTCTACATCAAGTGAGTCTTCATACATATGAGATCGTAAAGCATCTATACCCCTTGAGATTTGATAATAAACATAACCATTTTTTAGATTACTGTCTTTTATTAAAGATGCAATTTCTGACGAAATTACATCAATATTGATTGATATTCCGAGAGCGCTACAACTATTTTGTAGTCTGTATATATGCTTTTTATAAGCAATAGCTATGAAATTATAGAAAGGAATGACTTCATATACGCTATCTGAGAAAGTATAAGCTCTACTTAGTGGTGAAATTTTAATATCTTCAAGACTACTAAAGCTGCCGTTATATACAGCATAAATTTTTTTCATCTACGTCATTCCAAACAAACTCATAATCCAGAGAACGAATCTAGACCAAAGTCTTCCAAAAAAACCTTTTGCTTCAATATCTTCAAGTGCAATCAGATCTGAAATTAGAACAGTATTATTGTCACTAATTAATTCTAAAGTACCAATTTTGTCTCCTTTGTTAATTGGTGCTTGAACATTATTCTTCACAACATAATTAACTTTTAAATCTTTAAACTTTGTTCTTGCTAAAGTTACAGAGATATCATTTTCAACACCAAGACTGATCGTGTCATTTTTTCCACCCCATACTTTTGCAGATGCATATTCTTTGCCGACATCAAAATATTTCTCTGTAGCATAAAATCTAAAGCCATATTCAAGTAATCTTTGAGTGTCTGAAAAACTATTGTTAGCTGAATCACTTCCAGCCACAACGGTAATCAACCTCATATTTCCTCTTTTTGCTGAGCCTATCAAACAATATCCTGCAGAAGATGTATAACCAGTTTTTACTCCATCAGAGGTTTTATCTCTCCAAAGCAACTTATTTCGATTGAGTTTATTGCTTGAAATACCTCCATATTCAAACTCTTTCTCTTTGAATAAAGAATATATTTCTGGGAATTTTGTTATAAAGTTAGATGTGAGTATTGCCAAGTCTTCAGCAGTAGTTAAATGATTTTCATCAGGCAAACCAGTAGAATTCATAAATAAAGTATTGTTCATCCCTAATGAAGCTGCATAAGCATTCATTAAATCTACAAATCCATCTTCAGTGCCTCCTACATACTCAGCTATTGCAACGGCAGCATCATTCCCAGATTGAATAATTATTCCTTTTAGGAGATCTAAAATGCTTACTCTTTTATCTACTTCAATAAACATTTTTGAACCACCCATCTTCCAAGCTTTTTCACTAATTAAAACTTCATCATTAATGCTAATAAGATCGTTTTCGATTTGGTCTGCGACCACATAAGCAGTCATCACTTTTGTCATGCTTGCAGGCTCTATAAATCCGTCTGAATTTGATTCTGCAATAATGGTATTTGTCGTTGGATCTATGAGTATGTATCCTTTTAAATTTAGTTCAGGTGCATTTGGAACAAAACTTTGCCCCAAGATTATATTTGAAACTAGTAATGTAAATAATATTAGATTTTTCATTTTTTAAACTCTTCTGCTAAATAGTAAACCGCCATGGCATACACATCACTAATATTATATCTGGCAATTGCTCGAAAGTTATCATCCCCTATGAAATGTAACTCCTCTCCTTTTTCAATAAAAGTTAATGGAATGAATTGTGTTAATGATTCGTGGGGTTTATAGAACTTTCTTACATTATTTGGATAAACCTTAGTCACTACTTTTCCTTCTTTCTTCCATCCATGTCTTTTTAGATAATTTGCGATACTCCCAATTGCATCCTCTACAGAATTGAATAGATCTACATACCCATCGCCATCATAATCAATAGCATATGCTCTGTAACTTGACGATATAAATTGAGAATATCCCATGGCCCCAGCGTATGAACCTTTTGTTTTAAGAATATCAATATCATTCTCTCTTGTAAGAAGAAAGAATTGAATTAACTCACTTCTGAAGAATTTGGATCTTCTTGGGTCATCAAAACCTAATGTTGTTAAGCTATCAATGACTCTAAAACTTCCCATATTTCCACCAAAATTGGTTTCTACTCCAAGGATAGCAGTAATTATTTCTTTAGGAACTCCAAATTCAGCCTCAGCCCTTTCTAAGGTATTAATATTCTCTTCTATAAACTTTTTACCATCTCTTATTCTTTTTTTCTTGATAAAGATTGCTTTGTAATCGTCCCAAGTTTTAGTTTTTTCAGCAGGATTTGCAACTTTCTTAAGCATTTCATCTCTTCTCTTTGCATTTTGAAGAACTTCAATGACATAAGCTTCCTCAAAACCATATTCATTCACAAGCTCATCAATTAACATCTGACTATCTTTATGTGTTGAATAGTCTGCTTCTAAAAGAAAGCTAAATGTTAGAATAGTAATAAGTAATAAATTTTTCATTTTTGCATTAATTTTTTATGTGATGCCATAGAAATAATTATTCCAAAGGCAATATAGAATGATAACAAAGATGAGCCACCTTTGCTTATAAAAGGCAAAGGCATTCCAACAACTGGGATAATCCCAACTACCATAGAGAGATTTATTAAAACAGTTGATAAAAATATTAGGCTCAATCCTCCTATTGTTAGTCTGCAAAAGCGATCTCTTGCATTAAGTGCAAGATATAAACATCTAAGTAAAATAAATATAAAGACAGTTAGAAGCAGGCATACTCCTATAAATCCAAACTCTTCTGCAATTACAGAAAAAATAAAATCTGTTTCTGTTTCTGGTAAAAAATCTAAGTGAGCTTGCGAACCCATCTGATAACCTTTTCCTTGCAAGCCACCAGAACCAATTGCAATCTTTGATTGTGTGATATTCCAACCTGTTCCATAAGGATCTGCTGATGGATCTAGTAGAGTTAAAATTCTTTGTTGCTGAAAAGGCTCCAAAAAATTATTCCAAAAAAAAGGTAATGATAAGATAAATGCGATTGATGAGAATCCAATGAATTTCCAGCTTAATCCAGCTAAAAATAAAATATATACCCCCGACATAAGAATAACTAAGCTTGTACCTAGGTCTGGTTGAATCCTAACTAAATTCACAATAATTAGAATTACAATTAATGTGATAAAAGTATTTAATAAGCTTATTGGCAGTTTCTTATCATAAAGATATGCAGCCAAAAAAACTGGTAATGTTATTTTTATAATTTCAGAAGATTGAAGTGTAAAGAAACCAAAATCAAGCCATCTTTTTGCGCCATTCGCTTCCTTGCCAATGAATAGGGTAAGCACAATTAATATTACAGATATTCCAAAAAATATTAATGAATTACTTTTATAAAAATTGGGATCTGGTTGACTTAAGAAAAACATCAGCAACAAGCCAAAAAGTACAAAAATTGATTGCTTGAATACGACAACAGTATTTGCTTGAGATGCGCTATATAAAAAAACTAAGCCCATGATTGAAAGCAAAGATATTGAAATAAATAAATATTTATCAAAATAAATAGTTTTATTTCTTAAATTTAATAAATTTTTCATTTTTTTAATAATGCGTTTAGAACTTCAATTGCAACAGGTCCAGCAACTGATCCACCACTTTCACCATTTTCAATGACCACACTAACAGCATATTTCGGATTTGGCATTGGGCCAAATGCAATAATAATTGCATGGTCTCTTTGGCCTTCGATTTCTCTTACAATTTTATAATCCTCTTTTGTTTCAGTACTCACGAGCTCAACAGTTCCAGATTTTGCAGCAATTGTATAGTCTTTAAGGGCTCGCAGTCTGCCTGCAGTTCCTTTTGGATTTTCTATCACTCCAATCATACTTTCATGAAGTTTTAACCAGTCACTTTCATCAATATTATTATTTAAAAAAATATTTTTTTTAACTTCCTCGTTATCATTATTTTGGACAAAAGAAAATTTATTTAGTTCTCCTTTATTTGCAAGAAAAGATGCGTAGTACGCTAATTGAATTGGTGTTGCACTCATATAACCTTGGCCAACTCCTAGATTTACTGTATCTCCCTTAAACCAACCAAAGTTAAGGTTATTCATTTTCCAAGATGGATTTGGTAGAAGGCCGGAGTCAGGCAAGAAACAATCAAGACATACAATCTCACCAAAGCCAAAGTTTGATAAATGTTTAGTTAAGTCCTCTATCTCTGATTTATATGCTAATGAGAAAAAGAAAGTATTGGAACTTTCTATTATTGCATCATTGAGATTGATATTGCCATGACCACCTTTTTTCCAACCTCTATAAATTCGACCATCTTCAGGCAAGATAAAATATCCGGGATCATCTAAAGTAAAATCCCAATCAATTATATTATTCTCAATTCCAAAGAGAGCAATAGCAGGCTTGATGGTTGATGCAGGTGAATACCTTCCTTGCGCTGCTCTATCAAAAAATGGCTTATCATCATCATTGATTAGAAGTTTAAACTCCTTTTGCGTCATTCCATTAGCAATTTTATTCACTGAAAATGCTGGCGAACTTAAATATGTAACTATTGCTCCAGTGTTTATATCTACTGCAACAACAGCGCCTCTTCTTCTATTGAGCTGTTCATATGCGACCTTTTGACTCTCAAGATCTAAAGAAGTAAATAAATCTTTTCCATGTATCTCATCAACAACCTTCAATTCATTAAGAAACTTTCCAGATGCATCTACCTCAAATATTTTTTTTCCAAATCTACCTCTAATAAACTCATCGTAAGTATATTCAAGACCAGTTTTACCAATAAGATAGCCATTTGAATAAGCAAATATCATTTCTTTTGATTTAAGATTTTGATTTAAAAATATTGCTTCAAGATCAGACTCTTCTGGACTCCCTGTATATCCAAGTGAGTGTGAAAAAAGGAAAGGATATAAATTTTCTCTGGAATATCTTTGATCGATAAATGTATTTGGAAATTTATATTTTCTAACTTTAAACCTAGATCTCTCATCAGTTGAAAGATTTTTCTTTAAAACTAATTCTCTATTTAGTTGGGCTAGCCTAGAAAAATTCTCTTTTGCATAATTTTCTTCATCTTCGGTTAAATTTATTATTTGGTTAATTTCATTTAAATGATCATCTATATTTTCAATTGATGAAGGGTTTATTATTAAATTAAAACTGGGCACATTGTTAACAAGAATATTCCCATGTCTGTCATATATAATGCCTCTTCGTGGTTGTATTAAAACCTCTCTTGTTTTATTTTCTAACGACGCAATTTCGTAATCAGTGTAGCTGGAGATCTGAAGCAAAAACGTCTTATATAAGAAATACAGAAAAAGGCCAGCAAAAAAAATATAAACTATTATTAATCGATTAAAAAAACTTTTCTTTTCAGATATTCTTTCCTCTAAATTAATCATTTGTGATATGGCATATTTGCTAATATTGTATGCGCTCTGTAAATTTGTTCCACTAAAATTAATCTAAATAATTTATGAGGAAACGTTAATAACGAAGCTGAAAG
>CEWK01130661.1_pt1 | contig 14254 bp, 14 predicted proteins | sample 531431 | NCBI WGS metagenome assembly CEWK01 (sample SAMEA2623059, study PRJEB7988) | marine metagenome | isolation source: saline water (ENVO:00002010), including
ATGGATGGCAATGGCCGTTGGGCAAAAAAACGTGGCAAATTACGTGCTTTTGGCCACGAAAAAGGGACAAAAGCCGTCCGTAAAATTGTTGAAACCTGTGTAAGACTTGGCATCAATCATCTCACCTTATATGCATTTTCAACAGAAAACTGGAATCGGCCAAAACTTGAGGTTAAAACGCTGATGCGTCTTTTAATTTCTTCATTAAAAAATGAAATTGAAACCCTTCAGAAAAACAACATTAAGCTCAACGCCTTGGGTGATGTGGCTTCAATGCCCTCAAATGTATCTAAAGAATTAAGGCATGTTATGCAGGCGACCAAATCTAATTCTAGAATGACGCTTAACTTGGCTTTAAACTATGGCTCTAGAGATGAATTAACGAATTGTATGAAAGAAATTGGGGAGAAAATTAAAAAAAATATAATTTCTCCTGAAAAAATTGATGAAACCGTAATAAATCAGCATCTTTACACCCGAAATTTACCAGACGTTGATTTATTAATTCGAACAAGCGGTGAACAGCGAATAAGTAATTTTCTTTTATGGCAAATTGCTTACGCGGAATTGTATTTTACTGATGTTTTTTGGCCAGATTTTACAGACCATCATTTGTATGAAGCAATCGAAAATTACCAAAATAGAGAACGAAGATTTGGAAAAACAAGTGAACAACTTAATTAAGAACAGCCTACGCCTTATCCTGAACACTACCTGCTTATTACTACTTAGCAGTTCATTGTATGGACAAATTTTAGATAATTCCAAAAGAAAAGATTACACCATAAATTATATTTCGATTGAAGGGCAAACGGTTTACAGCGCCGAAACAATTATTACATATTCTGGTTTAAAAAAAGGAGATGTCGTCACAATACCTGGGGGTGTAAAAATCAGTAATGCCATAAAAAAACTATGGGATTCAAATTTATTCAACAACATAGACGTCTTCATTTCTAAAATTGAAGGATCTCAAATATCCCTTAAAATTAAGTTAGATGATTTACCAGAACTCAAGGAAGTTAAAATTAGTGGGGTTAAAAAGGGTAAAATTAGTGGGATCATTGAGGAAAACAAACTCAATCCAGGGGTAAAAGTTACTGAAAACTTAATCACTACAACCAAAAACTACCTTGAGAGTAAGTACAGAAAAGACGGGTTTTTAAAAGCAAAAACAATCATCAGCACAACGAAGGTTGTTGATTCTGTTAAAAAATCACGGGTCAATATGACCATTCATATAGACCGTGGAGACAAAGTTAAAATCAATGATATTGAATTTCATGGCAATGATAAAGTAAGTAAACTGCGATTACTCAAAGCCATGAAAAAAACAAAAAAGAAAAATCCCATACGTTTTTACAAGCGCTCAAAATACATTGAAGCTGACTATAAAGAAGACCTCACCAATGTGGTGGACAAATTAAAAGAAAAGGGGTACCGCGATGCGCGCATTATTTCTGATTCTCTTTTCATAAACAAAAATGGAGACATCAGCCTAAAAATCAATGTAGAGGAAGGTGAAAAATACACCTATGGTACGATCAATTTTTTAGGGAATACGGTCTACTCCGATCAACAATTAAACCAACTACTTAAAATTAAAAAGGGAGACACCTACAATGGGGTTGAGCTCGAAAAACGGATTGCAGATACTTCCGACCCAGATGCGTTTGATCTCACAAATTTATACCAAAACAACGGTTACTTATTTTCGACCATTACACCGGTTGAGGTCAGTGCCGATGGTAATATAATTGACATGGAGATTCGGGTTACAGAAGGCAAGCCTGCCTATTTCAACAACGTTTCGGTTAAAGGTAATGACGCGACGAATGACCATGTTGTTTACAGGGAATTAAGAACACGTCCTGGACAGCTCTACAGCAAGAGTAATGTTGTCAGAACCATCAGGGAGCTTGGACAGCTAGGTTATTTTGATGCTCAAGAAATTTCCCCCGATCTGAAAAATGTAAATCCCAACGACGGAACCTTAGATGTAGAATACGCAGTCGTCGAAAAAGGAACGGGCCAATTTCAATTACAGGGCGGTTATGGCGGCGGCGGATTCATAGGAACAGTTGGCGCTTCCTTCGTAAATTTTTCAATCAAAAACCTTTTTAATAAAGAAGCGTGGAAGCCTGTACCAAGGGGAGATGGGCAGAGCTTATCTCTAAGACTTCAAACCAGTCGCTTCTTTTCTAGCTACAGCCTTTCTTTCTCTGAGCCTTGGTTAGGTGGTGAAAAACCTGTACAATTTTCGACCTCTATTTCTCAAACCAAACAATATTTGTACAACAGAGCAACACGATCTGCAGATAAAGACCGAAGTTTTAATATTACTGGAATCACCCTAGGAATCGCCAAAAAACTAAATGTTCCTGATGATTATTTTGTACTTTCACAAAGTTTTCAGTTTCAATATTATGATCTAAATAATTACAACACAGGGCTTTTCTCATTTGGAAACGGAAGTTCAAACAACTTGGCTTATACCATTGGATTGAGCAGGAATAACACCTTTAATGATCCTATTTATCCTATTGGCGGTTCAAACTTTAGCCTTTCTGCAAAAGTGACATTTCCTTATTCTGCTTTCAATGGCGTAGATTATACCGCCCTTAAGGAAGAGCGCGAACAAAAATCCCAACGCATTCAAGAACTTAGTACAAGCACCGATGACAATGATATAATTGAAAGAAATGAAGCCAACGAAAGAATCATCGAAATTGACCAAGAGCGCTACAAATGGCTTGAATTTTATAAAATTAAGTTTTCAGGGGACTGGTTTGCAAAAATTAAAGGCAACTTGGTGCTGAGGCCAAGATTCGAATTTGGCTTTTTAGGGGCTTACAATAATGACCGTGGTGTCATTCCCTTTGAACGTTTCTTCGTAGGGGGTGATGGCATGCAACAATTCAGCCGTTTGGATGGTCGTGAAGCAATTCCCTTGCGTGGATACCCCAACCAATCGCTTTCAGACAACGACGGGGGAAGTATTTATAATAAGTTTTCATTGGAGTTGAGACACCCTATAACACTCAAAGGACAAACTAAGATCTTTGGAATGGCATTCTTGGAAGGAGGATCTTCTTACAACAACTTTAGAGATTTTAACCCATTTAGCATTAAAAGATCTGCTGGAGTAGGAATTCGATTGTTTATGCCAGCATTTGGGCTTTTGGGAATAGACTTTGCGCACGGTTTTGATCCAATTCCGGGGCAAGTCGGGAAAAGTGGATGGCAAACCCACTTTGTTTTGGGGCAGCAATTCTAATTTTTTAAATACAAAATTCTCTTGTCATTACGAATTTATACGAATTTAAAATTTATTTCGTTATTTTGGAAACTCATTTTTTTTAAATTTAATGCATCTAAAGATGAATCTTATTTTAATCGCCATGTCAAAGTCTTATAAAGCCTCGCTTTCTGGAGTTTTAGTGTTGCTCTTTTTTGTCTCCTTTTGTCATGGACAACGCGGGGTAAGAATCGGCTACATTGATACGGAATATATTTTAGAAAATGTGGATGACTACCAAGCTGCTCAAAGCCAATTGGATGCGAAAGTACAGCAATGGAAATCGCAAGTGGACCAGCAGTTGGCAAAATTGGAAACCCAAAAAAAGCAATTAGACAATGAACGTGTATTGCTAACCGATGAACTCATAAGAGAGCGCGAAGAAGAACTTCAAATCATTGAAACTGAAATTTTAGACTATCAACAAAAAAGATTTGGCCCAAACGGAGATTTAATGATTCAGAGAAAACAACTCGCCCAACCGGTACAAGACCAAATATTTACAGCTGTTCAAGAAATCGCGACCAGCAAAAAATATGATTTCATCTTTGATAAATCTGCAGATGTTGTTATGCTTTACTCCGCTGATCGTTATGATATTTCTGAACAAGTTTTACGAACGATCAACAGAACATCTAAACGCGAACAACTAAAAAACAAAAAGGAGCGCAAAGCCGCCAAGGAAGAAGAAGCCATTGTGCAGGTTGATAACGATCGAGATGAGCGTCAAAAATTAATTGATGCCCGAAATGCCACGCGTGCTGAAGCGCTTGCCAAGCGCAAAGCTGATCTAGAAGCCAAAAGAGCGGCAAGAAAGAAAGAAATTGAAGATAAAAAAAGACGGGTAAAGCAAGCAAGAGAAAAAGCACGAGCAGAAAAAACAAAAAAATCTTCTCCGACTAAAGTCCGCCAAGAAACTACCCCTGAGGCGCTAGACACAAAAGAAGAGAAGACCCCTTTGAGCAAGAGAGATGCTAGGAAAAAAGAATTAGAAGCAAAAAAATTGAAAATAGAAGCGGAAAGAGAAAAAGCGCTTTTAGAAAAAGCTGCTGAATCGCTCCCAAAAGAAGATAAAGACAGTGAAGTTCAGAAAAATCAAGGCGAAGCTGAGGTAAAAGACGATGAAGAAACGTCAAAGAAAGAAAAAACAAAACCTATTAGTGATAGAGAAGCCCGAAAAAAGGCATTGGAAGCAAAGAAAAAGCGTATTTTAGCCGAGCGAAAAGAAAAATTAGAAGCGTTGAAGCGTAAACGCGACAGTATTAAAAACAACAGAAAATAACTTTTAATTACAATTATAAAATGAAAAATCTAAAAAATGTATTCGTAGCTGTAACACTCTTTTTTGTCAGTAGCTTTTACACACAGGCACAATCAAAGGTTGCGCACATCAATACCCAGGAATTGGTTGAATCTATGCCAGAGATGATGAATGCTAAGTCTGAACTTGAAAAATTAGCGAAGACTTATGAAACTGATATTCAAGCGATGGCGACTGAACTTCAAAACAAAATAAAACAATACGATGCCGAGTCTTCTACCAAAACTGATGAAGAAAACGGAAAGCGATTGCAAGAAGTTCAAAGCATGGAACAAAGCATTCGACAATACCAAGGGCAAGCACAGCAAGATTTACAGAAAAAAGAAATTGAGCTTTTAAAGCCTATTACAGAAAAAGCAAAAGCTGCGATTTTAAAGGTAGGGAGCGATCAAGGATTTAATTATGTCCTAGATTCATCTCAAGGACAAGGCGTGATCATGGCCAATGGAAAAAATCTTCTGGCAGATGTAAAAGCGGAGCTGGGCTTTTAGTCTCAACCAAATAATTTATTTTACAAAAGCTACTCCATGTGAGTAGCTTTTATATTTTTGTATAAATATGAATTCACGACCTATTGGTATTTTCGATTCTGGTGCTGGGGGGCTTTCCATTTGGAAAGAAATCAATGCATTATTACCACATGAATCAACCCTTTATATCTCGGACGCCAAATATGCTCCATACGGTTCTTTGGAGGCCGATGCCATTTTAAAAAGGGCGATTGTTAATACAGAAGCCCTACTGGGAAAGGGCGCTAAGATTATTGTCGTTGCCTGCAACACGGCCACTACCAATGCGATCTCTCACCTAAGGAAGCATTACGAAATTCCCTTTATTGGGATAGAGCCTGCCATCAAACCTGCAGCACTAAGCTCGATTACAAATTCAATTGGTATTTTAGCAACCAAAGGAACATTAAGCAGTGCGCTTTTTCATGAAACTTCCAAACAATACAGTCGCAATAAAAGGGTAATAGAGCAGGAAGGAAATGGAATTGTAGAACTCATTGAATCAGGGCAGCTATATTCTAATGAAATGAAGAAATTGCTTGAGAAATATTTAACTCCAATGTTAGATAATAATATCGATTGTTTGGTTTTAGGCTGCACACATTACCACTTTTTAACACCTATTTTAAAGGAAATACTCCCTGAAAATGTAACTATTATTGATTCCGGTAAAGCCATAGCACGACAAACAAAAATAGTTCTTGATAAATACATGCTGGTTAATGAAAATAAAACAAAGGCGGCACATGTGTTTTACACAAATGGCTCTAAAGAAGTAATGGCCAACTTAATGGGTTGGGATCCGTCAGTAATTCAAAACCTTTATTGACTTTTCAATTCACGCTAGGACACTCACAGTCGTACTTTTCTTTGCGACAACCAAAATTTAATCCAAGTGTCAATTGGTGGTACCCGCCATTATCCAATACAATAGAATTGGATTGATAGGAATAGGTGTAGGCGAATACAAAATTATTATACTCAACTCCAACTAGGGGTGTAAAATACTGAAGTTTTTGACTGCTAATAGAATTGCCATTTGTAAACTCTGCACCGTCAAAACTTCTTCTGTATGAAATCCCAGCATACAAACTTCCGAAGTCAAATTTACGATAGGCTTTAAAGTTGAGGTCCATAAAAGACTCTTTTGTGGCTCCCTTGTATGAAAAAAGAATAGAGGGTTCATAACTCCAATCACTGCCAAACTTAGAAAATACATTTCCTGTTGAAAAAAGGTAATTTGTTAAATTGTTGAAAGCAACACCCTGCGCATTGATATTCACCCCTTCATTCTTTAAAAGGTTTTTAATGGTGGCATGAGCATAAAAGTTTATAAAATGATAAGAAAACCCAAAGTCAACATTAAATTCTGTGGCACTTTGTTCAATTCCTGCTATGATAGGGTCAAATTCTATAAATGCTGTTTCATCGAGTTTGTATTGTATCATACCGGCACTTAATCCAAATGACAACATGTTCAAATCGATTGTATTTCTGGAAAACATCAAATGATGGGCATAAGTCAAATAAGCCCCCGTTTGCGAATGATACCCATTTTGGTCATTATAAACAATGGCTCCAATCGCCGATTGAGAATCTCCAACACGACCATTCATACTAAAAGTTTGAAGGCTAGGTGCATTTTCTTGGCCCATCCATTGCTGCCTAACTGTGAGGCGCGCTTTATTGCAATTGGCAACCCCGGCCATTGATGGATGAATCAAGTAGTAATTATCGGTAAGATAATCTGAGTAGATTGGTAAACCTTCCTGAGCCATAAGTCCATAAAAAGGGAGGCATAAGAACAATAAAAGGTTGATTTTTTTGGCTAATTTCATTTTAACACTATCTTTTAAGCGTAAAGTGGGATTTAAAACGATTTAATTCATCGGAATCATTACCAAAGAACTCCACTAAAAACCAATAATCGTCGCTTGGCATTGGACTGCCGTTAAAAGTACCATCCCAACCATCACCTGTTGGACGTAATTCTTTCAGCAATTTTCCGTACCTGTCAAATATATAAATTTTTGCGGTAGTCTCAAGCCTTAAACTGCTAATATTCCAACTATCGTGGTAACCGTCGCCATTAGGCGTGAAATATTTCGGATAATCAATGATATTTATTGTCATGTCTTCAACTGCACAACCCAGGCGATCTCGGACACTAATGCGGTGTTCCTGATCAAAATGAAAGTCTTTAAATGGTATTGAATTATAGTGTGTTCTTAAAGAACCTGTATGCACCTAAAAAAGCATCATGAATTTGAGTTAAGGGTTTAAATCGTTTAGTATCTTTGAAAAAAAAACATGTCTGATTTTAAAATTTCTCCACAAGAAACAAGCAATCCTAAAATTTTAAAATTTGAAGCCAATCAATTTCTGACGCGATACGATAGTTTTGAATATTCAAACATTGATGACGCTAAAGATTCGCCACTGGCACAGCAGTTATTCTACTTACCTTTTGTGAAAAAAGTCTATATCTCTGGTAACTTTGTGGCCATTGAGCGTTATGATATTGTTGAATGGGAGGCGGTTAAAGTTGAAGTGGCCTCACAAATCGAAGCTTACCTCAACAATGGCGGTGCAGTTACAACAGAAAAACCTCAAAAAAAAGAAGCGGTAACCGTTTATGCCGAAAGTACACCAAACCCAAGTGTTCTTAAGTTTGTTGCCAACAAAAACTTGGTACCTGCCCCCTTTGAATTCAACTCGATTGAGGACGCCAAACCCTCTCCTTTTGCGACTGCACTGTTTCAGTTTCCTTTTATAAAATCTGTTTTTTTAGATAAAAACTATGTTTCTATCACGAAATTTGATGTCATTGAATGGGAAGAGATTACACTTGAACTTCGAACATTTATTAAAAATTATATTGAAGCGCAAAAGGAAATGGTTGCTAATAATGCAAGTGAGCGCTTGGAAAAAACCTCAGCTCAGCTGGATCAGGCCTACGATAACCTTGATGATACCTCCAAAGAAATTATAAATATTTTAGAACAGTACATTCGTCCAGCAGTAGCCAGTGATGGCGGAAACATAGCATTTGAATCATATGACCCTGAAACAAAGCTCGTTAAAGTGATTTTACAAGGAGCTTGTAGTGGCTGTCCGTCCTCCACATTTACACTAAAAAATGGAATTGAAAATATGCTCAAAGAAATGATGGGACCAAAAATTGAAAGTGTTGAGGCGGTTAATGGTTAGATTTGAAATTATTTGTTATCTTTAAAATTCAAATTTTTTATAACCTCAAATCCTAAAACCTATGGGAATCTTAAAAGTAATCGAAGTGCTGTCTAATTCCAACAAAAGTTGGGAAGATGCCACAAAAAAAGCCGTTCAACAAGCCTCTAAAACGCTTAAAAACATTCGCTCAGTCTATGTTCAAGACCAGAGTGCAACTATTAGCGGTGGCGAAGTGGATGAATTTAGAGTCAATCTGAAAATCACTTTTGAAGTGAATTGATAAAAAGGCGGTTTTTAAAAACCGCCTTTTTTTTATGCAATAAGTTCAGAAAGCTGTTTTCCAACACTACTGCCAATAGCGATGCCCATACCCCCCATGCGAACACCAGCAAAAACATGGTCCGATTCCTGAAAAACAAGAGGCTTCTTTTGAGAGCCTACTCCCATGATCCCTGACCAACGCTGGTCAATTTCGAAATCTTTGCCTGGTAAAATAACTTGACTCAAAAGCCTTTCCAATTCGTTTTGAATCTTGGCTGTAGTTGCAAAAGAAGTTGTGGTTTCACCCACTATATCTAAATTTCGGGCACCGCCTAAGAGAATACGCTGGTCAATATTTCGAAAATAATAATAGCCACAATCTAAATGAAACGTTCCTTTGATTTCAAGATTGGAAATGGGCTTTGTGATGAGAACCTGAGCGCGAGCGGGCTTTGTATCAGTGGGCAGTAATGTATTTGTAAAACCATTGGTTGTTAATATCAATTTTTTAGCATTGAATTCAAAAGCATCTGTTTTAATTTGAACCGAATGATTCGTTTCTTCATAGGATTCAACTGTAACATTATTTAGTATTTTCACACCTAAATTCTGCACCTTTTTTAGTAAAGCGTACATCATTTTGCCTGTGTCCAATTGGCCTTCAAATTTATTGTAAACGTATTTTTTTTTAACCTTTGAAAATTGAAATCTATCGGCTACAAGATGATAAATATCAGCATTGAAAATAGAAAAAAGCAGGGCATTTATTTCGCTCATTTTTTCCAAGCAGTTTTCGTAAACAGCACTGTCTTTTTCCAAAAACAATTCATAGCCACCATAAGCTCTGAAATCCATGTTGATGTCTCCAAGAGATTGTCGTAACAATTGCAAGCCTTGAACCCTGCTTTGCACCAATTCTAAAATTTCTTTTTCTGAATGTGTTTTTAAATCTTGTAGAATTTCACTTAAACTTCCAAAACAAGCAAATCCTGCATTCTTGGTACTGGCGCCCTGTGGTAAGATTCCCTTTTCAAGAAGTATAATATTTGATTCCGGAAAACGTTGTTTCAAAAATAACGCGGTGCTCAATCCTACAATGCCGCTTCCTGCGATAGCGAAATCAATATCTGCTAACCATTCTTTTTGTTCCCAATAGGATAAATTCATACCCTAAATTTAAAAGAATAAAAAAAACTCCGAAAATAATTCGAAGTTTTTAAGTTTTAATCTTCGGATTCCATAATAAAATCTTCCATAAACTTTGTGGTATAATCTCCTGAAATATAAGCAGGGTGATCCATCAGTTGCCTGTGAAAAGGGATGGTTGTTTTTATCCCTTCAATTACAAACTCATCTAAAGCTCTTTTCATTTTATAAACAGCCTCTTTTCTAGTTTGCGCCGTAGTAATCAATTTGGCAATCATTGAATCATAATTGGGTGGAATGGTATACCCCGCATAAACATGCGTATCCAGTCTAACGCCATGTCCACCAGGCGAATGCAATGTTGTGATTTTCCCAGGTGAAGGCCTAAAGTCATTAAAAGGGTCTTCTGCATTGATCCTGCATTCTATAGAATGCAGGTTTGGAGTATAGTTTTTACCTGAAATTGGTACGCCTGCAGCCACCATAATTTGCTCTCTGATGAGGTCAAAATCGATGACCTGCTCAGTGATCGGGTGTTCCACCTGAATTCTGGTATTCATTTCCATGAAATAGAACTTTCTGTGTTTATCCACTAAAAATTCTACCGTTCCGGCGCCTTCATATTTTATGAATTCGGCAGCTTTTACAGCGGCAGCACCCATTTTTTTCCTCAAAGCATCCGTCATAAACGGGGAAGGCACTTCTTCCGTTAGTTTTTGATGGCGTCTTTGAATTGAACAATCTCGCTCAGAAAGATGACAAGCATTTCCATTAGAATCGCCTATAATTTGAATTTCTATATGGCGCGGCTCTTCTATAAGCTTTTCCATATACATATCATCATTGCCAAAAGCAGCTTTGGATTCTTGACGTGCGGAATCCCATGCATCCTTAAGGTCTTGTTCCTTCCAAACAGCACGCATCCCCTTTCCGCCGCCGCCCGCGGAAGCCTTTAGCATCACTGGATATCCAGTTTTTTTGGCCACTTTTTTACACTCGGTAAAAGTCTCAATCACTCCATCACTCCCAGGAACACATGGCACTCCTGCAGCTTTCATGGTCGCTTTTGCATTGGCTTTATCACCCATGCGGTCAATCATTTCAGGAGAAGCACCAATGAATTTAATACCATGCTCTTCACATATTTTTGAAAATCGAGCATTTTCGGATAAAAACCCATAACCTGGATGTATCGCATCGGCATTTGTAATTTCTGCAGCAGAAATAATATTGGCCACATTTAGATAAGATTCCGTGCTCAATGGTGGACCAATACAGACCGCCTCATCAGCAAATTTCACATGGAGACTTTCTGCATCTGCAGTCGAATAAACCGCTACAGTCTGAATGCCCATCTCTTTGCAGGTTCTTATGACTCTGAGCGCAATCTCACCGCGGTTTGCCACTAATATTTTTTTGAACATAACTTATTATTATTTTATGTTAAACTGTAATTCTAAAATTAAAATTTTAAGTTATGATGGATCCACCAAGAAAAGTGGCTGATCAAACTCTACTGGTGAAGAATCGTCAACAAGAATCTTTACAATTTTTCCTGATACCTCAGATTCAATTTCATTGAAAAGCTTCATGGCTTCAATGATACAAAGCACATCGCCTTCATTAATGGTTTGACCCACTTCAGCAAAAATTGGTTTGTCGGGAGAAGGCCTTCTGTAAAAAGTACCAATGATTGGAGACTTGATGGTAATATACTTTGAATCATCCGAGGTTGGGACTTCAACTGAGGGTGCCGCATCTACAATTGTCTCAGCTGCAGGAGCGGATTGAGGCAGTTGTGTTTGAGGCACAGACACAGGAAGTGTTACTTGCTGAAATTGGGCTTTTTCGCTACCCCCTGTTCGGATGGTAATTTTAACATCTTCGATTTCTAATTTCACTTCGCTTGCACCAGACTTGGCTACAAATTTGATAAGGTTTTGAATTTCTTTTAAATTCATAATATGGTTTTTAATTTATATTAGTTATTAGTTTTTTGAGTAGGCCCATTTCAAATAAATAGACCCCCAGCTGAATCCACCACCAAAGGCAGCAAAAATGACTGTATCTCCTTTTTTGAGTTGGGTCTCATAATCGTTTAACAACAACGGCAAAGTTGCAGACGTTGTATTGCCATATTTCTCTATGTTCATCATCACTTTTTCTGGGCTAATTTCCATGCGTTCTGCCGTGGCATTGATAATTCTTTTATTGGCTTGGTGTGCCGCCAACCATTGCACATCTGTTTTGTTCAATTGATTGCGTTCCATAATTTTTGTGGTGGCGTCTGCCATGTTAAAAACGGCATTTTTAAAAACCGTTTTTCCTTCTTGAAACGCATAATGACCCCCGCGGTCCAAAACTTCATGTGTAATGGCGTTTGAAGAACCGCCATAAGTAGCTTGTAAAAATTCTCGCCCAGAACCATCAGTTCGTAAATATTCGTCTTGTAATCCAAGGCCTTCATCATTTGGCTCGAAAAGTGCCGCACCAGCACCATCGCCAAAAATGATACAAGTTGCTCGGTCTTTATAATTTACAATGGATGACATTTTATCAGCACCAATGAGTAGTACTTTTTTATAACGTCCAGATTCTATATATCGCGCAGCAGTGGACATCCCAAAAAGAAAACCAGAGCAAGCAGAGTCCATATCAAAAGAAAAGGCATTGGTGGCGCCAATTTGTGTAGCAGTATAAGAAGCTGTAGAAGCCGCTTTCATGTCTGGAGTTGCGGTTGCTACAACCACAAGGTCAATGGTCAGAGGGTCAACCCCAGATTTTTGAAGAAGATCCTTAGCAGCTCTGATCGCTAAAAAAGAAGTCCCTTTTCTTTCTTTTTTTAAAATTCTTCGCTCCTTAATCCCAGTTCTGGTGGTAATCCACTCGTCGTTGGTATCTACCATGGTTTCTAGCATCGCGTTGGTAAGTACAAATTCGGGGACGTATGCGCCTACAGCTGTAATCGCTGCTGAGATTTTACCCATTTACATTTTTTTAAAATTGGTTGTTTTTTGCAAAAAATGAGCAAAAAACAACCAAAACGGGTCAAAAATAATGCTTTTTTGCCTAAAAAGCGAAAAAAACATTTATTTAAAATAAAAAAAACGCTCAGCGAGCGTTTTTTATTAAAGGGTTCAAAAAATATGGCTTTTAAGCCTGATTCTCTTCTTCAGTTGTGCTGTCAATAAGCACTTGACCACGGTAATATAGTTTTCCTTCATACCAATGGGCTCTGTGATAGAGGTGTGGCGCTCCGGTTGTAGGACAAGTAGCGATCTGTGGTGTGGTCGCCTTGTAATGTGTTCGCCTTTTATCTCTTCTTGTTTTTGAGATTTTTCTCTTTGGATGTGCCATTTTTCAGTTATTTATCCGTTAATAATTTTTTTAATGAATCCCAGCGCGGATCCGTGTCCTTGTCAGAATTGTTTGCTTTTGACCCTTTTGGGCTAAATTTTTCAAGCGTTTTGAGTATATCTGAGTCTAAACTACCGTCTTCAACTCCAGGATGTATTCGTTTTTGAGGAACGGCTAAAACAATGAGTTCGTAAATATATTGTGCCACATTCACTTCATAAGTACCATCTGGAATGACTAAAATTGACTCATTGTCGTCATTGTATTCATGACCAAATTTTACGACCAGGCTAAATTCGGATTGAATGGCTTGGTTGTAAGGTTCGTTCGTGACATCACAATTGACATTTACAAAGCCTTCAGCCAAAAATTGCAACTCTAAAAGGGTCGTCTTTTTTTCAAGCTGAAGCTTTATTTTGACATCAACACTGTTGTACTCCTCAAATTCAAAAAGCTCAAAGAACGTCTGCTCAATTTTGTATTCGTACTGATGTGATCCAAGCTTTAAGCCTACAAATTGTATGTCAAATGCTTTTAATGGCTTCATCAGTCAACATAATTAAGCGTGCAAATATATAAATTTTTATTAAGCTTTACTTTATCTGGGCTCCATCTTTTTAAGTTTCTAATTTTAAGAAGATGATATGTTTTAAATTTGATTGTCTGTCCTAACGAGTTGCCTTTGTCTAAAAATATCAATCCCATAATAAATCGCTTTTCTAAAAGAATCGATACTGGCAATGCCTTGACCGGCAATTTCATAAGCGGTGCCATGATCTGGGGAGGTTCGTACTTTATTAAGCCCAGCCGTAAAATTGACTCCAGATCCAAAAGTGAGGGTTTTAAAGGGAATCAGGCCCTGATCATGGTAGGCCGCTAGAACGGCGTCAAAATTTTTATAGACATCTGAACCAAAAAAACTGTCCGCTGAATAAGGCCCATCGACGCCTATACCGCCGTCTTTAAGACGCTGCAAGGCGGGTTTTAGAATCCTATCATCTTCAGGCCCAATCACCCCGTTGTCTCCGGCGTGTGGATTTAGCCCCAATACCGCTATTTTGGGGTTTCTAATTCCAAAATCGCATTTTAAACTTTGATATATGATTTCAACTTTTTTACAAACAAGGGTTTCATTGATTTGAGAAGCCACTTCTGCGATGGGAAGATGAT
>CEWK01062580.1_pt1 | contig 14196 bp, 25 predicted proteins | sample 531431 | NCBI WGS metagenome assembly CEWK01 (sample SAMEA2623059, study PRJEB7988) | marine metagenome | isolation source: saline water (ENVO:00002010), including
CAATAAAAGAGTTGAGGAAGTAAAAAATGGTACAAATAGAGAATTGATATGGATCCTAGAACATCCAACTACTTTTACGGCTGGGGTAAGTTTTAACAAAAAGGAAATATTAGATAAAAAAATAAATATAATTAAAACGAATAGAGGTGGTAAAATAACGTTACATAATCCAGGACAAAAAATTGTTTACTTTGTCATTGATTTAAACAAAAGAAAAAAAGATATTAGAAAATTTATAAATTCGATAGAAAAAAGTATAATTCAATTTTTAAAAATTTATAAAATTAAAGCAAAAAATGATAAGAAAAATATCGGGATTTGGGTTAAAAACAAAAAAATTGCAGCTATAGGTATAAGAGTATCTAGATGGGTTGCCTTTCATGGATGTTCAATAAACATATCGAATAATTTAAATCAATATTTAAAAATTAATCCTTGTGGCTTAGATAATAAAAAAGTTACATCAGTTTTAAAATTAATTTCATTCAAACCTCAAAAATTTGAAAATAATTTAGCAAATATTTTTATTAAAAATATAAAAAATATTTAGATATTTTTTTTTAGAAAATCTTCAAAGTAATTATTGTATTTTGCTTTAAAATTATATTGAATATCATTAATCATAAATTTTATCTTATGTGCATGTAACATAAGATTTTTAATTTTTATTCTTTTCATGCCATTTAAAAAGTATTTATCATCTCCTATGATTGGACATCCAATATTAAGCAGTTGTTTCCTTAATTGGTGCTTTCTTCCAGTTATTGGATTTAGTTCTAAATAAGAATAAACTTCATTCGACTTAATAATTTTGATATTTGATACTGCTTTTTGAAGAATTTTTTTATTATTTTCATAATAAATTAGTTTATTTTTCAAAACCTTTATAGATTTTTTTACTTTTCCATATACTATCGCTAAATAAGTTTTATGAATCTTCCTTATTCTAAAAAGAGAAGTTAATAATTGTGCATATTTTCTATTTTTAGCAATTATCAGAACTCCAGATGTCTCTTTATCTAACCTATGAACTATAAAAGGTTTTGAATTTTTAAAGTATTTTGTATTCTTTAGTATATCTATAATGTTTTTAAATGATTTTGTTCCTGATTGAACTGGTATTCCTGTTGGTTTATTAATTACTATAAAATTTTCATTATCTTCTATTACATAATCATCATATGAGCCGATTTCCTTTTTTTTAGGTAAATATTTTATTTTTTCTTTTTTATCTATAGGTTTTAATTTTGAAATATCATAAACCTCAACTAAATCACCGGTTTGAAGCCTATAAGATGATTTAGTTTTTTTTTTATTAACTTTAACTTTATTCTGTCTAATAATTTTTTCTAAAAGCGAATGTGGTAAATTGATTATTTTAAGTTTAAACCATTTGTCTAGACGAGAGTCATTAAAATCATCGTCTACAGTAAAAGATTTGGGCATGAAAGCTTATATTATTTACTTGCTACTTTTTGTTTCGATTGAATTTCTTTCGATTTTTCTTTTGGATCAACTTTTTTAGGTTTATCTATTTTTTTTGCCTCAGGATTTCTATCTACTAATTCTATAACAGCCATAGGAGCATCATCGCCTGTTCTAAATCCAGCTTTTAATACTCTTGAATATCCACCTTTTCTCGAGCTATATCTTTTAGATAATTCATTAAAAACTTTTGTTACTGATTTGCTATCTTGAAGTTTTGAGAAAAGTTTTTTTTTGTTGCTTAAAATATTTTTTTTACCTATTGTAATTACTTTATCAATTTGGGGTTTCAGCTCTTTTGCTTTTGGTAGTGTAGTTACAATTTGCTCATATTTTATCAATGAATTAAGCATATTTTTAAACAAAGCTTTCCTATGCTCACCAGTTTTATTTAGTTTTCTGTAGCCAATTCCGTGTCTCATTAATAATTATTTTCCTCTAGTTTTTTTGATAACTCTGCAATATTATCTGGTGGCCAGTTAGGCACCTCCATACCAAGATATAAAGACATTGTGTTTAAAACTTCCTTTATCTCATTTAGAGATTTTCTACCAAAATTTGGTGTTCTAAGCATTTCAGGTTCCGTTTTCTGTACTAAATCACCAATATAAATTATATTATCATTTTTTAAGCAATTCATTGATCTAACTGACAACTCTAACTCTTCAACTCGTTTTAACAAATTCCTATTAAACTCTGGCTCAGCAGATTTTGTTTCTTTAACGGTTTCTTGAGGATCTTCAAAGTTGACAAATACAGAAAGTTGGTCTTGAAAAATCCTTGCAGCATAAGCTATAGCATCCTCTGCATCTACAGTGCCATTAGTCTCAACTGTCATGAGTAGTTTATCGTAGTCTAGAGCGCTCCCTGCCCTAGTGTTTTCAACAGAAAATGAAACTTTTTTTACTGGACTAAAAAGTGAGTCAATTGAAATCAACCCTAACGGACTATCTTCTGATTTATTTTTTTGTGCTTGAACGTACCCTTTTCCAGTGCTTATCATTAATTCCATATGGAAATGTGTTTTTTCATCTAAGTTACATATAATTTGCTCTGGATTTAAAATTTCAATTTCTGGAACTAAAGTTATATCTTTAGCTTTCACCTCTTTAGGGCCTTGAATATCTAAAATAATTTTTTTTGGATTCGATGTTGAAGATTTTATAGCTAAATTTTTTACATTTAAGACGATATCCGTAACATCTTCTCTTACTCCTTTAATTGACGAGAATTCATGAAGCACACCATCGATTTGAATAGATGTAACTGCAGCGCCTTGTATAGAAGAAAGAAGTATTCTTCTTAAGGAATTGCCAATTGTTTGCCCAAATCCTTTTTCTAAAGGTTCAACCGTTACCTTAGCTACACTCTTGTCTTCATTGCTATTAATTTCTAATTTATTTGGTTTTATTAATGCTTTCCAATTTTTATCTATTACATTTAAAGTTGATTGCATTTAGACTCTCCTTCTTTTTGGTGGCCTTGCCCCATTATGAGGCATAGGAGTAGTATCTTTTATTGATGTTATTTTAAAACCTCTAGATTGAAGAGATCTCAAAGCAGTCTCTCGTCCAGAACCGGGTCCTTTTACTTGAACTGATAAAGTTCTCAAACCTTGTTCAAACGCTTTTGCTCCTGCATCATCAGCAGCTACTTGAGCAGCGTAAGGTGTAGATTTTCTCGAGCCTTTGAAACCCTTAGCTCCTGCAGATGACCAAGATACCACGTTTCCGCTTTCATCTGCTATTGAAATTATAGTATTATTAAATGTAGAATAAACATATGCTACACCAGAGGTAACGTTCTTAAAAGTTTTCTTTTTTTTTTTAAAAGTGCTTACTTTTTTACTCTCGATTTTTTTTTCTACTTCTTTTTTTTCAACTTTGTCTTTTTTTTTAGTATTCATATTTTTATTTTTTAAGAGGTGTCAACTTTTTACCTGCAATAGCTATGGCCTTGCCTTTTCTTGTTCTAGCGTTACATTGAGTTCTTTGACCTCTAACAGGCAATTTTTTTTTATGCCTTGTCCCTCTATAACACGCTAAATCAACTAACCTTTTAATATTTACAGAAACTTCTCTCCTCAAGTCCCCCTCTACTTTATAATTTGAGTCTATAAATTCTCTAATTTTTAAAATCTGATCCTCTGATAAATCGTTAACTCTTTTAGAGGATGGAATATTTAGTTTCTCACAAATTTTCTTGGATGAATGTAGCCCGATACCGTGAATATATGTTAATGCTATACTGACAACTTTATTTTGTGGAATGTTGATTCCTGCTATACGAGCCATATATATATTGAGTTCGAGTTTCCTGCGTATTTATATTGTGAAATCATTTAAAGTCAACCCTTGATAGCGTCAATTATCCCGCTAATTTCAGTATTAATTTCTGTAATAGATGTCTCACCATTTATAACTTTGAGCAAATTAGATTGATTGTAATAATCTATAACATTTTTAGAGGCTTCCTCATAAGTTTTAAATCTTTTTATAGCGACTTGCTCATTGTCGTCTGCTCTTTTTTCCTCACTTTGTCTTGCTAAAATTCTTTTTTTAACCGTCTCTAAGCTGACTGATAATTTTAAAACTATATCTATTTTTTGATCATATTTATTTAACAAAATATCTAAATTTTTAGCTTGAGAAATAGTTCTAGGATAACCATCAAAAATAATTTTATCTTTATAATCTTTATTAGAAATAAACTTTTCTATTAAATTACTTACAATTTCATCAGAAACGAGTTCGCCAGAATTCATAATTGAAGTTATTTTATTGCCTAAAGACGTTTTATTTTTTATTTCATTACGTAATAAATCACCCGTTGATAATTGATAAAGATTGTATTTATCTTCAATAAATTTTGACTGCGTTCCTTTACCCGCACCCGGTGGTCCAAAAATAACTATATTCATTTTATTTTACTTATTTTCCAAACTTTGTTTTCTTAATTAATGATTCATATTGTGAACTCATCAATCTTGTTTGAACTTGAGTTACAGTGTCCATCGCAACAACTACAACAATTAATATTGAGGTTCCACCTAAATAAAAAGGTATTGGGTATTTTGCAATTAAAAATTCAGGCATCAAACAAACAAAAGTTAAATACAAAGATCCTATTGTAGTTAATTTTATTAAAATTGACTCTATATATTCAGCCGTTCTTTCCCCAGGTCTTATACCTGGAATATAACCTCCATATTTCCTTAAATTTTCTGCTGTTTCTTTCGGATTGAAAACTATTGAAGTGTAGAAAAATGAAAAGAAAATAATACCTGAGGCATATAATAGCATATAAAGTGGCTGTCCTTGCGTGAACATAGATGAAATTTTTATAAAAGTATCTGACTCACTGAAACCAAAATTTGATATTGTTATTGGTAATAATAACAAAGCTGAAGCAAATATTGCGGGAATTACACCAGCAGTATTTATTTTTAAAGGAAGATGAGATGACTCTCCTCCATACATTTTATTTCCTACTTGTCTTTTAGGATAATTTATTAAAATTTTTCTCATAGCTCTCTCAAAAAAAACTATGAATAAGACTGTTAAAATAACCAATATAAAAATACCTACTATCATTAATGCTGATAACGCACCCGTTCTTCCGAGTTCAAAAGTGGACGCTAAGGCTCTTGGGATTTCAGCAACGATGCCAGAAAAAATAATTAATGATATACCATTACCAACACCGCGTAATGTTATTTGTTCTCCTAACCACATCAAAAAAGTTGTACCTGCTACTAGTGAAATTGTTGTAATAATTCTAAATGTCATTCCTGGATCTGGAACTAAATTTCCAGCGTTTTCTAGTCCTACTGAAACACCGTAGCCTTGAAGGCATGCAATTAAAACAGTGCCATACCTTGTGATTTGAGTAATTTTTTTTCTTCCAATTTCACCTTGATCTTTTAAATTTTTAAAATAATCAGATACCCCAGTTAATAATTGCACAATAATTGATGATGATATGTAAGGCATAATTCCTAAAGCAAATATTGCCATTCGAGTTACAGCACCGCCTGAGAACATATTAAACATTCCTAACAGGCCTTTTTGACTAGACGCCATAATTTCTTTTAACGCAAGTGGATCTATTCCAGCCAGAGGAACATAGGTGCCCAACCTATAAATAATTAGTATTAAAATTGTAAATATAATTCTATTTTTTAAGTCTTTAGCCTGACTAAATGTACCGGCTGTATTTATAGCTTCGCTAGACATATTAAATTATTTTTTTGATAAGTTTAATTTTCCACCAGCTTTTTTGATTTTTTCAAGTGCTTGTTTCGATGCAAAATCTGCTGTTATTTCAATGTTATTTTTTATTTCACCTGTTCCTAAAATTTTAAGTTTTAAAAATTTTTTATTTATAATCCTCTTCTCTTTAAGTATCTTAAGATCTATAGTATTTTTAAGATTATTATCTTTCTTTTCGAGTATGCTTTGAATTTTTGATAAATTTAAAATTGCTATATTTTTTTTTAATAAGCTTCTAAATCCCCTTTTAGGAAGTCTCCTATATAATGGCATTTGCCCACCTTCAAAACTTTTAATTGCTACGCCAGATCTTGATTTTTGACCTTTGTGACCTCTAGCTGAGGTTTTTCCTTTGCCAGATCCTATTCCTCTTCCCACTCTTATTTTTTTTTTTCCAACTTTTATTAAATTATTTAAGCGCATTATTTTGACTCTCTTTTCATTACCATTTCAGATATTTTTTTACCTCTTATCGCTGACAAAATTTTTGGCGAGTTTTGTGATCTTAATCCATTAACACAAGCTTTTAAAACATTATGCGGGTTTGCAGATCCAAGAGATTTAGCAACTACATCTTGGATACCTATTACCTCACAAACTGATCTGATTGCACCTCCTGCAATAATTCCGGTACCTGCTGGCGCTGATCTTAAGAAAACTTTTCCTGAACCATTTTTTCCTTTTACGTCGTGATGTAAAGTCCTGCCATCTTTGAGTGGTATCTTGATTAAACTACGTTTTGCGACTTCTGTGGCTTTTTTTATAGCATCTGGAACTTGTTTTGACTTTCCCTGACCAATGCCAATTGAACCTTTTTGGTTCCCAACAACTACTAATGCAGCAAAACCAAATCGCCTACCACCTTTTACAACTTTAGTAATTCTATTAATTGCCACTAGTTTTTCTTTAATATCGCTATCTGTTTTTTTATTTTCACTCATATTTAAAATTTAAGTCCGTTTTTTCTCAGTGTTTCTGCAAAAGCTTTAATTCTCCCGTGGTATTTATATTCTCCTCTATCAAAATATACTTTATCTATATTTTTTTCCTTCGCTCTTTTTGCTAAAATTTCTCCGATAAGAGTTGATTTTTCCATTTTCTTAGGTTTTTTTACACGAACATCTTTTTCTATTGACGATGCTGAAACTAATGTTTTATTTAATTTATCATCAATAATTTGAGCCGAAAGATTTTTTAAAGACTTCGAAATTGTAACTCTCAATCTATTGGAACTTACCCTTTTCAGTTTTTTTCTATTTCTAAGTTTTCTCTTTAATTTGCTATTTGTTTTTTTCATTATTTTTTCTTTCCCTCTTTCCTCAAAACAAATTGATCTTTTTCTTTTATTCCTTTAGCCTTATACGGTTCAACAGGTTTTAAATTCTTTATATCTGCACAAATTTTTGAGACTAAATTTTTATCTACACCGCTTATTTTTATGATAGTTTGCTTTTCAACAGTGATTTTTATTTCTTTTGGAATTTTATAATTTATATCATGACTAAATCCAAGTTGTAGATTTAAAGTTTCTCCTTTTAGATTTGCTCTAAATCCTACACCACTTAACTCTAGTATTTTTTCATGACCAGTTGTTACACCTGTGACTGCATTATTTATTAAACTTCTGTAAGTACCCCACATTATAGAGGTCTTTTTATCAACTGTCTTTACTAGAGGTTTAATTTGAAAATCGCTTTCAATAATGCTGGATGAAAAAATTTTGTCATTTATATTTAATTTTTTAGTGCCTTTTGGTCCCGTAATAGTAAGATTGGACCCTTCAATTTTTATCGAAGTGTCTTTTGGGATAACAATATTTTTTTTTCCAATTTTTGACATCAAAATACCCTGCAGATTATTTCCCCGCCTACATTATTTTTTTTTGCCTCGACATCGCTCATAACACCTTTTGGTGTTGATATGATTGCTAAGCCCAAGCCATTCATTACTTTTGGAATACTATTTGCCCTTGAATAAACTCTTCTACCTGGTTTAGAAACTCTTTTAATTTCTTTTATCACAGGGTAACCCTCATAATATTTAAGAGAAATTTTTAGTGAAGTTTTGTTATTTTCGTTTTTCTCTATAAAAAAATCTTTTATATAACCTTCATTTTTAAGTATTTCCAAAATATTCTTCCTAAACTTTGAAGAAGGTATTACAACTGAGCTTAAAGATCTTAATTGCCCGTTTCTTATTCTTGAAAACATATCACCTATTGGGTCTGTCATTGTCATAAATCTCTCCTACCAGCTTGATTTTATTATTCCAGGAATTTTACCAGAGGATGCCATATCTCTTAGCGCAATTCTTGAAATCTTTAATTTTCTATAAACTCCGTGAGGCCTACCTGATATCTCACATCTATTTCTAATTCTAATTTTTGCAGAATTTTTTGGAAGTTTGTTAAGTTTTAGTTGAGCAGCAAATCTCTCTGATAGTTCCAATTTTTTATTATTAATAATTTTTTTTAAAGCTGCTCGTTTCTTTGCATATTTTTTTGTAAGCTTAATTCTTTTTAAGTTTTTTTGTATTGCACTTGTTTTAGCCATAAATCCTTAATTTTGTTTGTTTAAAGGAAAATTAAATTCTTTTAATAATTCTAACGTTCCTTGTTTATTTTTGCTATTTGTTACTATTGTTATATCTAAACCTCTTACCTTATCAACTTTATCAAAGTTTACTTCAGGAAAAATTATGTGTTCCTTTATACCAAATGAGAAATTACAAGATTGATCAATTCCTTTAGGAGAAAGTCCTCTGAAGTCTTTTACACGAGGTAAAGCAATATTTACTAGCCTATCTACAAATTCATACATTTTGTAAGATCTCAATGTAACTTTAATTCCTGCATCAGCTCCTTTACGAGTTTTAAAATTTGAAATTGATTTTTTAAATTTAGTAATTATAGGTTTTTGACCAGTAATTAACGCCATATCATCTGCACAAGTTTTAAGTTTTTTTCCATCTGAGGCATCCTCACCTAAGCCCATATTTAAAATAATCTTTTTAATTTTTGGGACTTCGTGTTTATTTTTTAAAGATAATTTGCTCATTAATTTAGAAACAATCTCTTTATCATAAGTTGTTTTTAATCTTGGTATCATTTTTTACCTATAACTTTCTTAACTTTTTTTTGTGTGTCAATATTTTTGACATTTGAATGATGAATAAAATTTTCTTTGGAAATTATTCCACCTTTATTTTCTTTTGTAGGTTTCAGATGTTTTTTAATCATATTTATTGACTTAATTTTTATTTTACCTAATTTTTTGTTTATTTCTAAAATTTCACCAGTTTTGCCTCTATCTTTTCCTGTTAATATTTTTACCTGATTACCTTTTTTAAAATTCATCTTAAAGTACCTCCGGAGCTAATGAAATAATTTTGGTATGACCTCTAGATCTTAATTCTCTTGTGACCGGTCCAAATATTCTAGTTCCAATTGGTTCGCCTTTATCGTCTGTAAGAACAACTGCATTAGTATCGAATTGAACTTTTGATCCATCATTTCTGAAAATTTCTTTCCTAGTTCTCACTACTACAGCTTTATGAACAGATCCTTTTTTCACTTTTCCTTTTGGAATCGCATCTTTTACGCTTATTACAATTATATCTCCAACAGAGGCGTATCTTCGCTTTGAACCGCCTAAAACTTTAATACACTCGACCCTTTTTGCCCCTGTATTGTCTGCTACTGATAATTCTGTTTGTACCTGTATCATTATTCTACCACCTGCCAAGTTTTTCTTTTGGAGAAAGGTTTAGACTCAATTATCGAAACTTTTTCTCCCTCTTTAAATTTATTTTTCTCATCGTGAGCATGGTATTTTTTTGATCTTTTAATAATCTTTTCATAAAAAGGGTGTTTAAATTTTCTGACCACCTCCACAACAATTGTCTTATTGTTTTTAGCGCTGGTAACAGTTCCTTTTAAAATTTTTTTTGTCATTTTGCGTTTTTAATTGTTGTGTATAATCTTGCAATACTTCTTTTAATTTGAGTAAATTGAGCAGGATTATTTATTTGATTGTTTATTTTTTTTAATCTTAAATTAAATAAATCTTTCTTCAGAGTTAAAATTTTTTTCTCTGCTTGGTCTTTGGTTAATTTTTTATCTTCTTTTTTCTTTGTCATTTTTACCTCTTAATAAACTTTGTCTTAATTGGTAGTTTTGCTGAAGCTTTATAAAGTGCTTCTCTAGCAGTCTCTTCACTTACTCCATCAATTTCAAAAATTATTCTACCTGGTTTTACTCTGCACGCATAATATTCTGGTGATCCTTTTCCTTTTCCCATTCTTACTTCTGTTGGTTTTTTTGAGACTGGAATATTTGGAAAAATTCTAGTCCAAACTTTTCCAGTTCTTTTCATATATCTAGTTAATGCAACTCTTGCTGCCTCGATTTGTTTACCGATTATTCTCTCTGGTTCGACAGCTTTCAAACCAAATTGACCGTAATTCAGTTTTATTGCTCTTGAAGCTTTTCCATGAATTCTCCCTTTAAAAGCTTTTCTAAATTTAGTTCTGACCGGCTGTAGCACTTTTCACCCTTTCTTTTTTCTCTTTTTCAACATCTTTAGCCATTAACTCACCTTTATAAATCCAAACTTTTACACCAATAATTCCATAGGTAGTCAATGCCTCAGCAAATCCATAGTCTATGTCAGCTCTAAGTGTATGAGATGGAATGCTTCCCTCTCGTAACCACTCTGTACGTGCGATTTCATTGCCCGCAAGTCTACCACTCAACATTACTTTAATTCCTTTAGCGTTTAGTCTCATAGCTGATTGCATTGCTCTTTTCATTGCTCTTCTATAAGCAACTCTTTTTACTAATTGTTGTGCAATATTTTCAGCTACAAGATTTGAATTTAGCTCTGGTTTTTTAATTTCTTTAATATTTACGTTTACATCGCTATCAGTAATTTTCATCAAATTCTTTTTAATTTTTTCAATATCAGCACCTTTTTTTCCAATTACAAATCCAGGTCTTGAAGTATGTATTGAAACAGTGCATTTCTTTGAAGATCTTTCAATTATAATTTCTGAAACTCCCGAATTAACTATATTTTTATTTATGTACTTTCTTATCTTAAAATCTTCTATAAGATATTTTCCAAAGTCTTTCTTTTTAGCAAACCAAGTCGAGTCCCATCCCCTGTTAATGCCAAGTCTTAAACCAATTGGATTTATTTTTTGTCCCATTATTTTTTTCCTTTTTTATCTCTTTTTTCCTCAAGAATTATAGTTATTCTACTGAATGGTTTTTTAATTGGACTAGCTCTTCCTTTAGCCCGTGGTCTAAATCTTTTCATAACTAAAGATTTTCCGACATAAGCCTCTTTAATGAAAAGATTGTCGATATCATATTGAAAATTATTTTCAGCATTTGAAATAGCAGATTTGACTGTTTTACTTACATCTTGAGCAACTTTTTTTCTTGTAAATTCAAGATCACGTAAAACAATATCTGCTTTTTTTCCTTTAATAAAGTTACAAACCAAAGCAAGTTTTCTAGGACTTGTCCTTACATTTTTGTTTATAGCTTTAACTAAAGTATTTTCTTTATCCATTACTTTTTATCTCCTGCTGCTGGTTTAGCCTCAGCAGCAACAGCGGCTGCCTTTTTATCTGCTGGCGTATGACCTTTAAAAGTTCTTGTGGGTGCAAATTCTCCAAGTTTATGACCAACCATTTCTTCAGAAATAGTTATAGGAATAAATGTTTTTCCATTATGAATCATAAAGCTATGACCTACAAAATCCGGAATAATCGTTGAATTTCTTGACCAAGTTTTAATTGGTTTTTTATTCGATTTGTCTTTAATCTTGTCAATCTTCTTTAACAAACTCGGATGAACAAATGGTCCTTTCCAAATAGATCTTGTCATTATTTATTTCTCTTCTTTCTTCTTGTTATTATTAATTTATCGCTTCTTTTCGGTTTTCTTGTTTTTAATCCTTTAGCAGATTGCCCCCATGGAGATACTGGACTTCTACCTCCCGAAGTTTTACCCTCACCTCCACCGTGTGGATGGTCAACTGGATTCATCGCAACTCCTCTTGTTTGAGGTCTTTTTCCTCTCCATCTATTTCTTCCAGCTTTTCCAATTTTTATATTTTTTTGGTCTGGATTAGATACCACACCTACAGTGGCAATACATGAGTTGCTAACTTTTCTAGTCTCTCCAGATGAAAGTTTTAAGATAGCGTAATCGCCATCATAACCAGATAATGTAACTGATGAACCGGCTGATCGTGCTAATTTAGCCCCATTTCCAGGGATCAATTCAACATTATGAAGTGATGTTCCTGGTGGAATATCTTTTAATTCTAAAGAATTTCCAATTTTAATATCTATATTTTTACCTGACTCGATAATGTCACCTTTTTTCAAACCCTGTGGGCATATAATGTAAGATTTTTCATTATCTTTATAAGAAATTAAAGCTATATAACCAGTTCTGTTAGGATCATATTCAATTCTTTCTACGGTAGCTGGAATACCTTTCTTTTTTCTATAAAAATCAATTACTCTATATTTATGTTTTGAACCGCCGCCAATATGCCTAGAAGTAATTCTACCGTTGTTATTTCTTCCTCCCGTAAAATTTTGTCCTCTTGTTAAAGGTTTATAAGGTGATCCTTTCCAAAGATTACTCTTATCAATTACAACTGTTCCTCTTGTTGATTTTGTGTATGGTTTAAAGGTTTTTAGTGCCATATTTTAAATTCCTGTGCTCAGGTCGATACTTTGACCTTTCTTTAAAGTTACAATGGCTTTTTTGTATCCATTTTTCCAAGTTTTTTTACCTTGACGCATTTTCAACTTAGATTTTTGATTGATAATATTTACTTTAATAACATTTACTTTAAATAACTTCTCAATATTCTTTTTGATAGTTTTTTTGTTTGCTGTTTTATGCACCTTAAAAACTGTTTTATTTTGCTCTGACAAAATTGTGGCTTTTTCCGTGATAATTGGACTTCTTATTGAGTCAATATAATTAATTCTTTTCATTTAAAACTCTTTGTTGAATTTTTTTTGCTGATGATGAAGTTATAATTACATTTTTGTATTTAAATAAATCATAAATATTTGCACCCTCATCTTTAATTAATTTTACATTTTTTATGTTTCTAGCTGATTTTATAATATTTTTTAAAGAATTCTCGTCGGATATAATCAGCGCGTTAGCAAGCTTATTTTTTTCTAAAAAGGTATTAAATTCCTTTGTTTTCTCAATTTTTTTATTTACATCTGCCAGTATATACAAATTTTTATCCAAATTCTTTTTTGACAAAGATTGAGCTAAAGCTAACTTTCTTACTTTTTTATTTAACTTCTTAACTTTATAAACTGCACCTTTTGGTCCATGAGCTACTCCACCACCAACAAATATCGGTGCTTTTCTACTTGCATGTCTTGCTCCGCCACTACCTTTTTGTGCTACTATTTTTTTTGTTGATCCTTGTATTTGATTTCTTTGCTTTGTCTTCGCCTTTCTAGGTTTTGCGTGATTTAACTGCCAATCTATTACAAATTTAATTAATTTATGGTTAATCTTTAATTTAACTAATTTATCAGATATTTCTATTGAATTAGCTTTTGTTCCATCAATATTTAAAAGTGGAAATTTCATTATTTTTTTCCTTTCTTCGTTGCAGCAGCTTTTACTTTAGCCTCATGTTTTTCCTTGATGGTTTTTCTTGTAACATTTTTTATTGACTCTCTTAATAAAACAGTTGTATTTTTAGATCCTGGAATAGATCCTTTTAAGTAAAGTAAATTATTTTCTAAATCTGATTTAATTACCTCTAAGTTTAAAATTGTTCTTGTCTTATCTCCCATATGCCCTGCCATTTTTTTTCCTTTGAAAACTTTTCCAGGATCTTGTCTTTGACCTGTTGAACCGTGAGATCTATGAGAAACAGACACGCCGTGAGAAGCTCTTAGTCCTCCAAAATTCCATCTTTTCATTACCCCAGCAAAACCTTTACCAATTGTTTTGGATCTGACATCCAAAAACTTTTTGTCTTTAAATATTTCTAATCCTAATTCATTCCCTTCTTTATACTGTTGACTATCTTCAACTCTAAATTCTTTTAATATTTTTTTTGGTTCAGTATTCTTTTTGGCAAAATAACCTTTCATTTGTTTTGTAAGTTTTGAGTTTTTTAACCTAAAAAAGCCTAATTTTACCGCATTATAACCTCTTTTGTCCTTAGAAATTATATCCAATACTCTTCCTTTTTCGATTTTAATTACAGTTACAGGAACGGATTGACCTGTCTCCAGAAATTCTCTTGTCATTCCAATTTTTGTTCCGATCAATCCTATACTCATAATTTAAATTTTAATTTCTATATCTACTCCAGAAGCTAAATCTAACTTCATCAATGCTTCTACTGTTTGAGGTGTTGGTTCAATAATATCT
>CEWK01012851.1_pt1 | contig 14185 bp, 10 predicted proteins | sample 531431 | NCBI WGS metagenome assembly CEWK01 (sample SAMEA2623059, study PRJEB7988) | marine metagenome | isolation source: saline water (ENVO:00002010), including
AGTGGTTTTACAATGGAGTTAAACTGAAAGACAAGCAATAATAAAATTAACATTAATGCCATGATAAGAGCTGTATTTAGAAAATCTTGGTTTTTGTCTTGCTCTTCAATTTCACCAGTAAATTTATATTTAACATCATTTGAAGTTTCAAATCCATCCAGCTGAAATTTAATTTGATCTACTATTTCTTTAGCATTGTATCCTGCAAAAATAGATGAATATAAAGTAACAACTCTGGTTAAATTTCTATGCTTAATAGCGCTGTAGGTTTCAATATTTTCAGACTTAACTAGGGACGCAATAGGGACCTCTACTAATTGCCCATTATTCATATTCTTGAAAATTACATTTTGATTAAATAGTAACGATTTATCGTATCTATCCTCCTTATTAAATCTAACATTAATGTCATAATCTTCACCGTCTTTTTTGTAAATACCAGCTTTCTCTCCAAATAGAGACCTTCGAAGAACAAGCCCAATTTGACTAGGATTTATACCAAGTTCCCCTGCTTTTTGTCTGTCAACTTCAATTTGAATTGAAGGTTTATTTTTATTTACATCAATTTTTAATTCCTCAATTCCAGCAATTTTTTGATCGTTAATAAAAATTCTCATCTCCTCAGCTGTACGTATTAGTTCCAGATAGTCCTTGCCAGTAATTTCAATATTAACTGGGTAACCAGCTGGAGGTCCATTTTCATCTTTCTCAACAGAAACAGCTAGACCAGGGTATTTACCACTCAATTTTTTTTGGACATCACTTCTTAAATTTTCACTAGAATATCCATTTCTATATTTAAATTCTCGAAGAGTAACTGTAATTTTGGCTTTTTGAGGCATATCTGCCTGAGATCCAAAATCATTTTGCTGATTACCAGCTCCTTCTCCAACTTGAGCAAGCATAGATTCAACCATGAAGTTATAAGTTCCCTCAAAATATATTTTATTATTGATTACATCTAAAATTTCATTTTCAAGTTTTTTTGTTATTGAATTGGTCTTTTCAATATCAGTACCTTGCGGATATTCAGCGTATACAATTATTTGATTTGGTTGATTATCAGGGAAAAATTCTATTTTTGGACCAGCAATTCCAACAATAATCATTGTTAGAAATAATAAAGCAATTGTTCCAAAAAGAAAAGCAAATGCTCTCCATCCGCGAAGCGCAAATCTCAAAAATCTTTCGTATCTATCTTCAAGCCACCCTAAAAATATTGTTCTAAATTTTAGCGCTAATGCTTTTATGTAATACGAGTATAGCCAAAAGAAAATATTTATTACGATAAATAATGTTCCAAACCCTCTGGAAACGCCACCAATTATGAAAAGAACTAATCCAATACCAGTTAAAAAGTACGTTAATCTTATTAAATCTTTCTTTGAAAGATTTTTTTCGTCAATGCTCATAAATTTTGAAACTAACATTGAGTTAAAAAATATAGCAACAAATAAGGACGAGCCTAATACAATGGAAAGTGTTATTGGCAGATAGATCATGAATTGACCAATCGTGCCAGGCCACAAACCAAGTGGTACAAAAGCCAGTACTGTAGTTGCCGTTGAAACTATAATAGGGTAAGCAATTTCGCTGATACCAAGTTTAGCAGCTTCAACCTTTGACATGCCTTCTTTCTCCATCAGTCTGTATACATTTTCAACGACCACAATTCCATTATCAACTAGCATCCCTAGACCCATAACCAAGGCAAATAAAATCATTGTGTTTAAGCTGTAACCTAACGCCGATATTATCATTAAAGACATAAACATTGACATAGGAATTGCAAACCCTACAAACAATGCATTTCTAAAACCAAGAAAAAACATAAGTACAGTAGTAACTAAAAAAATTCCAAACAAAATATTATTAACTAAATCATCAACTTGACTTATTATTCTGTTGGACATATCATTGGTAATTACAACTTTAAGATCATTTGGAAACTCATTTTTGACAACTTCATTAACAATTAAATCAATTTTGTCAGCAGCATTTATTAAATTTTTACCTGATCTTTTTTTAACTGCAAGTGAAACTAAATTTTTTGCAAATTCACGTGCATAACTTTTCTTTTCACTCTCTTTAAAATTTATTTCCGCAACATCGTTTAGGTAAACTGGACCAAATTCGTTTTTAATAACAAAGTTTTTTAAATCGTTTGGATTTTCAATTTCACCTATAATTCTAAGTGTTCTTCTTTGTCCATCAGAAACAATATTGCCAGCAGCAATAGTTCTATTTCCGAACGCAATAGCACTTAATATGTCTTCAAAACTTACTTTTGCAGCAGTCATTTTTTTTATATCAACTGCAACTTCAATTTCTTCATCTTGAGCTCCAAGAATATCAACCTCTTTGATTTCATCAAGTTTTTCAATTCTGTCTTCAATAATTTCAGCATACTTTTTTAGTTGCTCTGTTGGGTAGTCACCTTGAATATTTACATTTAATATTGGCATTTCCTCTGCCAAACTCATGCTTAATATATCAGGTTCAACCTTTACATTATTAAATGTTGGCCAGTCCTCACCAGAAATTACTGAATCAATTTCATCTCTAACTTTTTGTTTGGCAAGCTCAATATCAATTTCCTCATCAAATTCTAAACTTATTATTGAATAATTTTCAAGCGATGTAGATTTTATATCAACCAGGTTACTTACACCTTTTACTGCTTCTTCCAATGGGACTGTAATAAATCTCTCAATGTCTTCAGGCGTATTTCCAGGATTAATAGTGCTGATAAAAACATCACTAGTTATTATTTCCGGAAAGTCTTCTCTGGGTAGATTATTGTAAGCATTAATACCAAATGCCAAAAAGATAAACATCAAAAAATAAATGATGTTAGATTTACTAATAGCCCAAACAGAGGGTTTAAACTCTTTATCTACCTTACTCATTATTATTGTAGATTTTTACATTCTGACCCCCTTTAACAATCCTTCCACCTTCATTAATAACTGTTTGATTTACATTTAAACCATTAACAATTTCAATCATTCCGTTTTGAGTATAACCAGTTTCTACAATGGTTTTCTTGGCTTTATTATTTTCAATAGTGTAAAGGAATTTATTGTTTTCAGAGTCTTCAGAAACTATAGACTCTGGGACTAAAATTGCTTCTGAATTTGTATAATCCAATATATTGATCTCAACGTTTAAATTTGGAATTAAGTCTAATTCATTTTCAGGGACTGATACTTCAATTTTGAATGTTCTAGATAATTTATTAATTGAACTAACAGAGTGTTTGATTGTAGAATTAAAAGTTTTATTTAGGACTGGTATTTCAACTAATACCTGTGCACCTTTCTTTATTTTACCAATAAAATTTTCCGGAATAACAGCTTCAACATATAATTCATTGAGGTTTACAATTCTAAAAGCATTTCCTTGATCAGGCATCATTGGAGGTGAGACTAAGTTTCCTTCCTCTATAAAAATTTCATCAATAGTACCACTGAAGGGTGCATCAATTGTTGTTTTAGCAAGGGATTGTTTTAGACTTTCTAATCTATTTTTTTGTATTTCATAATTAGTTTTTGACTCTAAATACTGAATTTCTGAACCAATTTTATTATTCCACAGTTTAGATTGTCTATCGAAAATTGTTTTAGTAAGCTTAGTTTGACTTTCAACTAATTTAAGCTCATTGAAAAGACCTCCGTCATCAATTTTAGCCAAAGCTTGTCCTTTATTTACCCTGTCTCCTTCATTAACATATACTTTTATAATTCTTCCACTGAACTCAGGATACAGTATCATATTTTGATCAGTTTTTATTATGCCTTGAAATTTTGAATAGTGATTAATCATTTCTTTCTTGGTAGTAACAGTGTTAACTAAAACAAAACTCTTTGCAGTATCGAGTATTGAAACTCCTTCAGTTATTTCATCAAGCTCTCTATTAATTTGACCTTTTTGAATAATCAGGCTGGATCTTCTTTCTTGTAATTCTTCAAGATTTCCCTCTTTTATTAAATCACCAATCGTTTTTTTATTGTCGCTATCGCAACTTATTATTAGTAAGATTATAATATAAAAATATTTTTTCATGACTTATTTAATAGGATTTCAAGGTTAATTTTATTCTCAATAATTTTAAGAGTTGCTTCTAAATATTCATTTTGAATAGAGTAAAGCTGATTTTGTGCTTGTCTTAAATCAAAACTTGATGCTAAACCCTCATAAAATTTTATTTGATTTTTCTTTTCAATACTTTCCGCCAGAGTTAAGTTTTTTAACGCTGTCTCATAGTTATTAATTGAATATGTATAATCACTTTTAGCTTTTTCAACTTCAAGATTTAATGTGTTTTCAGTTTCTTTTAAATTTAAAAGAGCTTTATCCAATTCTATTTTTGCTTTTTGAGTTGAAGCAGTTCTTTTTAGTGAGCTAAAGATCGGCAAGGACATATTAATTCCTAATTGGGAGGAACCATACCAATTTTGTTTTGGATTAGTGATTCTAAACGATTCGTTGTATCCATTGTAGGACCCAGAAATATAAGCACTAATGGTTGGTAAGGACTTAAATTTTTCGAGTTGTAATCTTTTCTTATTTCCTTCACTTGCGTTAAGAGCAATTTTATAATCAATATTTTCTGATATTTCAAACTCTTGATTAACAAGTGATGGATTAATATTTTTAATTGCTATTGTTTCAATATTATCATTTAAAATTAAAATATCACTTAGTTCAATACCCAATAAAAGTTTTAAAATATTCAAGGATAATAATTCAAATTTCTCAGCATAATTAAGTGAATTTTCAATTGAACTTGTTGTTATTGTAAGTTGCTCAACATTTTCTATTTCAGTTAATCCATTTTCATATATTTTTTTTGTTTCTATTAAGGTCTTTTTAACATTATTTAAATTATTAACAAGTATTTTAACTCTCTCAGCGCTAACCAGAGCATTTCCATAAGCATTTATAACTTGTCTTTTAACTTCAAGATCAGTCTTAATTTTAGCTTGACTAGAAAGTTGTAAAAATAGTTCAATGGATTGTAATCCTATCAAATAAGACCCATCAAAAAGTAATTGATTTAAAATTAATTCACCACTAATACTTTGCTTAGTTCCAAAACTTATCTCAGCAAATTCACCTTCATTTCCTCCAAAAAACTCAGCTGGAATAAGTGAAATTGGATCTTTTATTCTGTTGTTAAATTCAAAAAAAGATGATATTTGAGGAAGTCCTACAGCGATTGTTTCCCATTTCTCTTTCTGAGATATTAAAACATTTTTTTCAGCATATATAGAGTTTTTATTATTTTCTAATGCAAATACAACGGCTTCATCAACAGTAAATGAATACTGATTTTGCCCAAGTAAACAATTACAAGAAACAAAACAGATAATTGTAAATAAATTCCTCTTAGTCATTTTTTAAAATTGAATCGAGTTTTTTTAAGCCTTTGGCAGTTACAATTGATCTCAAAAAATACTCACGGTAACTTTCTAGACAACTGTCTAGAGAATAAATTTTTGAAGGATATATTTCAGGGTTCATTAGTCCACTTATACTATTGAAGTAAACTCTTGAAATAAAATCTACGTCAATGTTTTTACGGAATAAACCAAATTTTATACCATTACTTAAAACTTCTCCAAAAGATTTTATCATAAAGTCCAAGTGTTTTCTTTTTACATTTGAATAAATGTCAGGGTAGAATTTCTCGAGCTGATATATAGAGTGATTTCTTTGGTCGTGTAAATGTTCCATAACAAGATCCTTGACTTCAAAAAACTCATTTATTGGGTCATTCGATTTTTTTCTAATTCGAGACATCCCTTTAACCAATTGATCATGTAAGTTATTTGCTGTAGCATCAACTAATTCAGTCTTATTTTGAAAAAAGTTGTAGATTGTTTTTTTTGATATTGCAAGATCGTTTGCTATGTCATCCATAGTCACTGATTTAAATCCAAATGATATGAATAGATACTGAGCTTTCTTAATTATTTTTTCCCTCAATTATGAAAATTTGAGCGCAAATATAATTAAGGAAACTAAAAAAACCAAATTAGTTTCCAAAGTTTCTTAATCGATTTCCTGTATTTTAATAATCATAAAATGTAAATTAGCGTTGATGTTTGAAAACTATTTTCTTAAAATAAATAATTCAATAGAATTACTTATCAATGATCTAAATGATTCAAAAATATATGATCCAATTAAATATTTTTTAAGACTACCATCAAAAAGAATTCGTCCCATCGCTACAATCATTTCTAATAAATTATTTAATAATAATATAGATTATGCACTTCCTGCTGCTCTTGCAAATGAGATCTTTCATAATTTTACTTTAATACATGATGACATAATGGATTCATCAAAAATTAGAAGAGGAAATGAAACAGTACATACAAAATGGAATTTGAATCAAGCAATACTTTCTGGGGATTCAATGCTAATATTATCTTATAAGTTATTGGAAAAATATCCTAATGAAATTCAAAAACTTTTATTAAAATTATTTAATGATACAGCATTACTAATATGCGAGGGTCAACAGTTAGATATTGATTTTGAAAGTCAAAATGAGGTTGAGTATTTAAGTTATATAAATATGATTAAATATAAAACTGCAGTATTATTAGGGTCTTCATTGAAAATGGGAGCACTAATAAATAGTACTGATGATTCGACATCTGATCTTTTATACAAATGTGGAGTTAACCTTGGTCTAGCATTTCAGATTCAGGATGACTATCTGGATTTATTTGGAGATGAAAAAATTATTGGTAAAAAAATTGGAGGGGATGTAGTTGAAAATAAAAAAACAATTCTCTATCATTTGTGTTTTGCGAATGCAAATAAAAGTCAAAAATTATTATTGAATGAAATTTATAATTCATCAAACAAAAATAAAATTCACAATGCAAGAAAATTATTTTCAGAAACCAAAGCAGATTTAGAATCTAGAAATTTGGTTAAGAAATACTCCGAACTTGCTATTTCACAAATAAACGATTTAGAAATAGATTCATCTAAAAAGTTAGAATTAGAAAACTTATCAAAATTACTATTAAAGAGAAAATTTTAATTAAAAAATTAAAATAATTTTATAGTTTTGCACTGGTGAACTTTCATGTTTTATAAATGGAATCAGTTTTAGAATTTTTTAAATCGGAATCAAGTCCAATATTGCAAGCATTATATGCAGGATTATTTACTTGGGCATTAACATCAATTGGTGCTGCATTAGTTTTTCTTTTCAAATCTTCAAACAGAAAAATGTTAGATGCAGCTTTAGGTTTCACTGGAGGTGTTATGATAGCGGCAAGTTTTTGGTCACTAATTGCGCCTGCTATTGATGCGGTCGAGGTTCAAAATGAATTAGGCCAATCTAGCTTACCATCTTTTTTACCACCAGCTATAGGTTTTTTTCTTGGTGCACTTTTTATGTTTTTTTTAGACAAGTCAATACCTCACTTACATATTTTTGGAAAAATGAAGGAAGCAGAAGGTCCAAAATCTGATCTTAAAAAAACTTCATTATTAGTTCTTGCTATTGCAATTCATAATATACCTGAGGGACTAGCAGTAGGTGTTGCTTTTGGAGCACTTGTTATTCCAGAATTTGCTAATGTATATTCACTTGGCGCTGCTGTTGCACTTGGAATTGGAATAGGAATCCAAAATTTTCCAGAGGGATTTGCTGTATCAATGCCACTTAGAAGAGCAGGGGCTAGTAGAAAAAAATCCTGGTTTTGGGGTCAATTATCCGCAATTGTTGAACCCATTTTTGCTGTCATTGGAGCAGCTCTTGTAATACTTGTATGGCCAATATTACCATACGCATTATCTTTTGCAGCTGGAGCGATGATTTTTATTGTTGTTGAGGAGGTTATCCCAGAAAGCCAAAGAGGTGGAAATACAGATTTGGCTACAATGGGCTTAATAGCAGGATTTATTATTATGATGAGTTTAGATGTCGCTCTTGGATAGTTTTAAAAATTTTGTGAAATATTTCCTTTTTTTTCTTTTTTTTCAAACATGTATATATTCTCAATATATAGATATAAATGGAAATGTTAGATCTAACTCTGGTGCTTTGAGTTATGCTAATTTAATTTTATCAGATTCTGATTTTGGCACTATAGCTGATGAAAATGGAAATTTTAAATTAAAAGCTGATCTCTCCATTGATAAGATATTACTTGTCTCACATGTTGGTTACGTATCGAAAAAAATTTCACTTAAAGATTCTTCGTTTGATTTTAATGATTTACAAATTATTTTGGAAGAAGATTTAAATGGTTTGAATGAAGTAGTAATTACGGGAACTTTAAAAGATGAATTTGTAACAGAATCCTCGGTTAAAGTTAATGTAATAACTTCAAAAAAAATTAATTCATTTCTTCCATCAGCTGGATCTAATATTACAGATATAGTAAAATTAGTTAATGGAGCTCAAGAAGTTATATCTTGTGGAGTTTGTTTTACAAATTCAATTAGTATTAATGGCCTTGAAGGCCCATATACTTCAGTCTTATTGGATGGTATCCCAATGTACGGAAACCTTGCTTCGGTATATGGTCTTAGTGGTATTCCAAATATGATTATTGATAGAATAGAAGTTGTAAAGGGACCAAACAGTACATTGTTTGGATCTGAAGCGGTTGCAGGTGTTATAAATATCCTAACAAAAAATCCAAAAGAAGAATCTGCTGTATTATTTGATACACAATTAACTTCAAACAAAGAAGCTTATGTAAATTTAGCTTTAAAACCAAAGATTGGCAAAACTCATGGACTTATAGCCATCAATTGGGATAAAAAAAAGAATTTTGATGATTATAATAATGATGGATTTGGAGATGATATTAATTTAGATAGGTTATCAATTTTTAATAAATGGGATATTTATAGAAAATCTAGTAAACCATTTATTATTTCATCTAGATATTATTTTGAAGACAGGCGAAACGGAGTGGAAGAATACTTGGTAAATAATAATTATAGAAATATCAGGGGGAATGATATTATATATGGAGAAAGTATTTATACAAATAGATTTGAATTATTTGGAAAATATGTTTTTTCTTTTTTGGAAAGTTTTGAGTTAAATTATTCATATTCAATTCATAATCAAAACAGTTATTATGGATCTGATTATTATACAGCAAATCAAAATATATTTTTTTCACAATTTACTTTTAAAAAAAATTATGGAAATCATGATTTATTGTTTGGTGCTTCCATAAAAAATAATTTATACGATGATAATACAATTGCTACACAAACAATCGAAAATAACTTGGTGATTAATAAAGATTCAAATCAATTTATTCCAGGATTATTTATACAAGATCAATTTAAACCATCTGAAAAAATTTCTTTAATTGGAGGCTTCAGAGTAGATCAATATAAGGATCATGGGGTTATATACTCTCCAAGTTTTCATCTAAAGTACAACCCTGATCAATGGCTATCATTGAGAGTAAATATTGGTACAGGTTTTAGAATAGTAAACCTTTTTACAGAGGATCATGCTTTTGTAAGTGGACAAAGGGAAGTAAAACTCATTGAAGATTTAGATCCTGAGAAATCAAAAAGTATCATATTTAACTCTAACTATATTTACACAGGTTTAAAAGGTTCTGGAAATATTGATATTGATCTTTTTTATACTTATTTCTCAAATAAAATTATTCCTGATTATAGTAATCAAAAGTTTATTATATATAAAAATTCAAGAGGTTATGCTTACACAAAAGGAATTAGTGGATCATTAAATCATACTTTTTTAAATCAAACAGCACTTTCATTTACTTTTAATTATCAAGAAGCTAGATATATTGAAATTGAAAATAATATTGAATCTATTTTCGAAATCAAACACTCACCAAAATGGACTTTAGCTTTAAATTTAAAATTTAAAATTAATAAAAAATGGGATATCAATTCATCTTCAAATTATGTTGGAAAAATGGAGTTGCCAAAGGTTTTCGAAATGAATGATAATGGAATAATAAACTCTATCTCCAGGCCTATTAAAAGCAAGCCTTATTCAATCCATAACATTAATATAAATGGGATTTTAAAAAGTGAAAATGAATTATATTTCGGTATACTTAATATTCTTAATTTCAGACAAAAAGAATCAGCTTTGGTAGGATATAACGACCCAAATTATGAAAAAGGTTTTAGCCCATATTTTGATACATCATATACATATGCTCCAAACGAGGGAAGAGAGTTTTTTGTTGGTTATAAATTTAAATTATGAAAGAAAAAGATAGGTTTAAATCAATTTTGATTTAACTCTATCAATTTCCCGTTTGCTGATGAAGCAGCAAAAAAGTTTTCTACAGCTTTGACATAATAATCCTTAGCACTTTCAAAATCACCTTCATTGTAGTAAAATTCTCCCATTGAATCATAAGAATTATATCCATTTGGATAAAGTTCAATATACTCTTCAAAAAGAGACTTTGATTTTTCCTTTTCCCCAATATTGTAATAAAAATATCCTAATAAATTTGTAGCAGGAGCTATCATGTAAGAGTGATCACCACTGACTGGAAGAGATTCACTATCACCTACACCATCTTTAAGTTCAGACAATAAAGATTCAGTTTCTTTAATTTTGTTCGCAATACCAGGAATTGTGAATGAATAATAATAATGAATTAGTTTTCCTTTAGGCTCAACTGATCTCATTTCTGACCACTTTTCATGCGTGCCAGGACCTAGTAATGGCCACCATCTAGATTCTCTAGGTAGATCTAATAGTGAAACAAAAATCTTTGAAGTTTCATTTTTATCAGCAACATTTTCTTTTGCTTTTTTTATGTGCATTTCAGATTTATCAGAGCCCTCAGGCGAAAGCCCTGCTAATACTACATGTGGACCAAAAAGAGACGGATCGTATTCAAGTGCTTTTTCAAAAAATACTTTCGCTTTCTCATATTCGACATTATATAAATGAACCATTGCAGCATTTGTCATTTCATTGGCAAAGTCATTATCACTTTGCCATTGGATATAATCGCCGGTTGAAGAATCAAAATCCCAGTTTGCATTATCTCTATTTTGAGTAGTTTCACATCCAATAACTAATGCAATTAATAGTAAAAATATTTTCTTCATAATTTTTTGGTTTATATAAATTTAATAAAAGTTAAGGTTTATTTCCCAATCAAAAAAGAGTATAGTTTTGCATCATTAATAGTGAATTTAAGAGAAATATTATTTTCGGTAATTTTTCTATCAAATTGAACTATTTGATTCATTGATGTTTTTTTAATGGTTTTTGAAATCGCTATTTCTTTACCTTTTTTATTTAAAACAGTAACCTTTAACGAACCTTTGTCATTAAAATCAGCATTAATTTTTAAAAGACCGTTATTGTATTTAATATTTTGTGTTATAATTACACCTTCTTTTTTCGCATTAATCTGTTTATAACCAGCAAATCCATCAGTTCTTAGTGTTGCCATGCTAAAGGATCCATTCCGCCAACCGCTATGTCGATAATCACTACTTCCATAAAAAATTTCAATTTTATCCTTTTTGATAATTGGAGCTGCGCATGCATACACGCAACCATAATCATAATCCAATTTTATTTCTGAATTTGGTATTAGTGGATTTCCAACATCAATTCTTGTCCAATTAATTGTATCAGGACTCCATGCTAGCTCTGTCCAAACTCTATCCGATTTTTGATCGTGTATTGCAACTAAACCCAAATAGACACCTTCATAAAAAAAGTAGGGCATAGCATAGGTTTGAAGATTAAAATTTTGTCCAACAAGAACCTGCATGGGGTTTTCCCATTTTATAAAATCATTACTCTCAATTCTTATAACAGCACGTTGTTTCTTTTCTTTTCCATCAATATCAACCCAATCCCTTGTCATTGCGACATATTTATCCAACTTAGGTATCCAATTTGCATTATTGTGTGTATCACCAGGAAGATCCATAATATTTATTTTGTCAGACCAGTTCAGACCATCCGCAGAGAAACTAACAGCTAGACTATTTCCCTCATTTCCATTCCCAAGTCCCCAATTCCACTCTTGATTGTGTTTATAAATTACTTTATATAACTTTTCAGGATCTTTTTCAGAATAGTCTTTAAAAATTCCTGCGCCGTGTGGTCTTCTCCAAACTATATTGTTGTTTTTATTTCCATTATACCTTACAAGTCCCAAATTAGATTTTTTCCAATTTATTCCGTCTTCTGAGGTAGCATAACAGATCCCCATTTCTCTAATTGGGGGAGGTGCATAATTACTAGTAATTGTATCAATTTTTTTGATTACATTTTTGGAGTCTACAATAAATGGACTATACCATAGTTTATATATTTTTTCATCTTTATCAAAAATGACATTACCATATAAATTGTCAAAGCGCATTTCCCATTCTTTATCTTCTGTAAAAAGTGGATTATTCGGATGTTTTTCAACTTTGCCAACTTCAAGTTTAACATTAAAAGTTTGCTTTATTATTCTGTCATCTAAAAATAAATACTTAGTTGTGTCTGATTTAATCAAATTAAAGACCAAAGAGTTTTCAAAATTATTATTTGAATAGTTTAAAGAAATAAAAAGTAGATAAAAAAGAGTTAGACACTTATTCATTTGAATTGATTGTTAAAATAATCAATTTCTTTCGGCTTCAGCAATTTTCTTAAAATCAATGTTTGAATATTGAAAAGTTTTACTTTCAAAAAGACCATTTCCATATTGTTGACTCCAATCCTTATGAAGATTCAATTCATAGTTAGACGGAGGAATAACATTGAAAATTACATCATATTTATCATCAATTTTTCCAGGTAGTGAAATATTTCTGGCGTAGTGAAAATTATCAATAAGATTTATGTGAGGTAACAAATCAATGAATGTACTTAGTCCTGTCGACGAGTTAATAATTTTTGAATTTAATCTCATGTAAGGGATAAATCCACCAGCTGGAGATCCTACCGGAATATTTGTTGTGTCCCAATTTACTCTAGCCTCAATATGAATATTGGTTTCATTGATTTTTAAATTATTATTTTTTGGAAAAACTTCGTCTTTAATGGCCCCTTCAAAAATTAAAACTATTCCAGGCTCAATTCTTTCCTCTCCAATTATCAATTCTTGGCTAAATATGTTAACATTTAGAAAAAAAAGAAAAATATATAATGTGTATTTTTTCATATTTAAGATTTATTGTAGGAATCTTGTAAAATTTTTATATCCGAAATTATTTTATTCATTTCTTCCATTTTTGTTCCGTCATAAAATCCCCTAATTCTTTTTTCTTTGTCAACTAAAACAAAATTTTCTGTGTGTATCATGTCATGAGAGCCCATTTGTGGATTATCCTTAACAACTAAAAAAGATTTTCTAGCAAGATTATAAATTTGTTTTTTATCACCTGTCATTAAGTTCCATTTTCTATCATTAACTCCTTTTTCTATAGCATATTTTTTCAAAACTTCAACTGAATCAATTTCAGGTGTCACAGAAAATGAAGCAAACATGACATCTTGCTCGCTCAATTCATTTTGTAAAAAAACCATATTTCCAGTCATAATGGGGCAAATAGTTGGACATGTAGTAAAGAAAAAGTCTGCAACATATATTTTTTTATCATAATTATTTTGAGTTGTTTCTTCTCCATTCTGATTAACTAAATTAAAATCAGAAATTCTATGATATTTTTTTACATGTTTTAGTTCATCATCTACCAAATCAGGACTTACCATTGATGGACTGTAAATTGGTAATTTTTTTTCAGGTGTTAGCGCTATGTTAAAAATTGAAACCCCACAAATAGTAAAAATTACTGTAAATAAAATTAGATACTTATATCTATTCCAAAATTCTTTATTATTCATTAACGTAAAATTAATTTAAAATAAAAACAATTCAATTATCACACCATTTTTTTCAAAAGATAAAAAAGGTTATTTTTGGAGACCAAAATTTATTATGGAAGTAATTTTAATTAAAGGATTTCAATTAATTTTAAGTTTATCAATTCTTGTTTTTCTACATGAGTTAGGACATTATATTCCAGCGAAACTATTTGGAACTAGAGTAGAAAAGTTTTATTTATTTTTTGATTGGCCATTTTCTGTATTTAAGAAAAAAGTTGGAGATACTGAGTTTGGTATTGGAGCATTGCCATTGGGCGGATATGTTAAAATTTCAGG
>CEWK01080810.1_pt1 | contig 14144 bp, 17 predicted proteins | sample 531431 | NCBI WGS metagenome assembly CEWK01 (sample SAMEA2623059, study PRJEB7988) | marine metagenome | isolation source: saline water (ENVO:00002010), including
CCATCCTGCATTACAATGGGTTAAAATATTAACTGTATTTTTTTTGTTATTATAAACATCTTCGATAATTTTAAGACCATTTAAACCAATGCTTTTACAAAATTTTTCATCCTCTTCTGTTATTGCCTTTGCCTCATCAAGAGCTATTTTCAAAATATCTTTATCGTTTACTCCAGACAGCTTTTTCATCATTCTATCCACCGCCCACTTAAGATTAATTGCAGTGGGTCTTGATGCAATCAACTCTGCACTAGACTTTCTTAGAAAAGATAAATCATTTTTTTCAATAATAGATAAAGCCAAACCATATGCTGCTGTTGCGCCAATTAATGGAGCACCCCTAACCTGCATTGTTTTAATAGCATTAACTGCATCTTTTACAGATTTTAAATCTTTAATAACAAATTGATGAGGAAGCTTTGTTTGATCTATTATTTTTACTAAGTTATTTTCAAACCAAATTGTTTTGTATGATTTACCCTCTATTCTCATCTTCTTTTTTCCATTTTTTTTAATCTTTTTCTTAGACTTGGTTTTAACGAATTGAACCATCTTTTTTCCTGTCCTGATTTAGGCAAAACTTCACCGTATTCTATCATTTGGTCAGGCAATAGGTCTTCTAAATAAACCCAAACAAAATCTCTCTCCAATTTCGTGTTCTTAATCAAAACTCTTCTTAAACCTAAAATTAATTGTTTTTTAACTTTTGATGTTCTTCCAGCTCTTATCTGCCCGTTCAGGAAAATTTCTTTAGTTTTTACTAATTTTCCGGCCATGAAATGAGAATTTTTCTCATTTTTTTGAAATATTACTTGAGCAAAAAAAGTATTTGCACCCGTGTATTTACTGTGAGTATTTGAAATATCTTTTGCCAGTGAATTTTTTTGCTTTTTAGAAAGATTAAAATTTGAATATTTTACAGTATATGTCGGCATTGAATTATTTTTTTTTATTTAAAACTCTTCCAGCGATATTTCTTAATTTTTTTATTGTTTTTTTTGTTCTTAACTTTGGATCAGTTATGATAGCCACATCTAAACAATCATTTGCAGGATCTTTTTCGACGGAGTGATCTTTAAAAGTTTTAATAATTTCTTTAATCATGTCTTGAGCGTTAGAAGCGTTTCTCATTAAAGTTTGAATTACCATTTTCACATCAACTTCATCATGATCAGGGTGCCAACAGTCATAATCAGTCACCATTGCAACAGTGCTATATCTAATCTCTGCTTCTCTTGCCAATTTAGCTTCGGGCATGTTAGTCATTCCAACTACATCTGCTCCCCACATCCTGTATAAATTTGACTCTGCCAAAGTTGAAAATTGCGGTCCCTCCATAACAATATATGTGCCGCCTAACTGATAAGTTATACCTAATTTTTTTAGTGCAGTTTCACAACATTTTGATAAACCTGGACTAGTTGGTTTAGCCATGGAAACATGAGCAACGACTTCGTCATCAAAAAAGGTTTTAGCTCTTGAAAAAGTTCTGTCTATAAATTGATCAACGATAACAAATTTTCCTGGCTCTAAATTTTCTTTAAGAGATCCTACAGCTGAAACAGAGATTATATCTGTTACATCTAGCTGTTTCATTGCATCAATATTCGCTCTAAAGTTTATATTCGTTGGATTAATCTTGTGACCTCTAGAATGTCTTGGAATAAAACATACTTCTTCATCATCAAGTTTTGTAATTAAAATTTCATCAGAGGGTTTTCCCCAAGGCGTATTTATCTTTTTCCATTTCGTTTTTGCGAATCCCTCCATTTTGTAAAGTCCGCTTCCTCCAATTATCCCAAGCTTTCTTTTTTTCATTATTTAATTATTAATGCTTTTTTGCTAGAACTTGAAGCTTAATTATGGATTTAAAAAAATATATAAGATCCATCCAAGACTATCCTAAAAAGGGAATTCTTTTTAGAGACATTACTACTCTTATAAAAAATCCTGATGCTTTCAAATTTACCAATAATAAGATAATTGAAATAGCTGAAAAGATTGATTTTGATAAGATTGCTGCAATAGAGTCTAGAGGTTTTGTATTTGCATCTACAGTATCTTATTTTTTGGGTAAACCTTTTATTTTGTTGAGGAAAAAAAATAAGCTTCCAGCTGATACTTATTCTGTTGATTTTAAATTAGAATATGGGGATGCAACAATAGAGGTTCATAAAGATTCTATTTCCTCTGGTGAAAAAATCTTGGTGATTGACGATCTTATTGCTACAGGTGGAACAGCGGAAGCAGCTGCTAAACTGATTAAAATATCTGGTGGTATTGTAGCTGGTTTTATATTTGTTATTAACTTATTTGATCTACCGGGAGAAAAACTATTAAAAAGCAAAGGTTTTATTACTGAGAGTCTTATAGAATTTCCAGGTCATTAATTTTTGTTTTTTATTACAGAGTTAATATATTTTTTCAAACTAAATTTACCGTAATATCTAAATATTTTATTTGAAAGATTTTTTCTACTAATAGCTGAAGAATATCTTTCTCCAGGTCTTTTAGGTAAATATTTTATTTTAGTCTTAAAAAGTTTTGCCACCTCAATTATTGAGTAGGATTTTTTATTTGCAATACTATAATGTCTACACATATTTTTTCTCCATGCTAAGTAACAAATTTTAATCGTATCATCTATATGAGTAAATCTTCTAGTTTGAGTTCCAGGTTTTACGACTGGTAAAGGCTTGCCTCTATTAAAATGATCTTCGAAAATTCCAATCACTGTGGACATTTCACCCTCACAAATTTGATAAGGCCCATATACATTGTAAAAATAGATCACTTCATATTTAAAATTGAACCATTTTTTTAAGTTTTCCAGTAATTCTAAATTTTTAGCTTTAGTAAAAGCATAAGGTGATAAATTTTTATCTTCACCTTTATTCCCAAGTGATGCTGAAGTTGCAGAATAAATTAATTTAATTTTATTTTTAAAACAAAAATTAAATACTGCATTAGATCCAAGAGAATTTGAGTCTATGCATTCGTTCATTTTGAAAAAGCTTTGATAAATTCTTGCAAACTCTCCGAAATGAAAGATAGAGTTTATTTTATGAGGATCTTTTATCAATTTCTTAATTTCAGAAGTATTTCCTTTAATATATCTAACTCGAGAGTTTTTTATTTCATTAATTCTTTTTCCAGATGAATAATTATCTATGCTTATTATTTTAAATTTAGTTTTTTTCAAAAGAAAATTAATTAAATTTGTACCTACAAAGCCTGCTCCCCCTGTAACAATTATTTTTTTATTTTTAGACATGTTGGATTAGTATCTTTATAGACTTAAGAAATCAATCTAATGATGGTCTATACCAAGATTTTTTTCCTAAAATTGAATTAAATATTCCACTCATTCTACAAAAATATATATCTTTTTTTTCTTTATTATTAGTAAAAGAATAAAAAATAGTTTTTAAAATTGAAGATATAAATTTTGGAAGTATTATTAATAAGGCAAGAAAAAATCCTTTATATTTTTTGTGAAAATAAAAAGTTGACCACATCCAATGCCAATTTCTGTTTTTCTCAAGTGCTCTTTGATTATTGTTATCAACTGAACTACCTCCTTCATGCTTTATAGAGATACTTGGAACTAAATATATAATACCGCCGCTCAGAATAACTTTTTTACAAAGATCAATTTCCTCGAAATATAAAAAAAAATTTTCATCAAAAAAAGTATTATTAAATTTTTCAAGATTGAAAAATATAGCAAAACCTTTCAAATTTTTCACTTCTTGGATCTTATTTTCAGAACTAATTTGATTTGTTTTATTTGAGGGTCCAATTAACCAAAAGTTAGAGATTTGATTCACTGTTATAAAAAAATTTTTAATCGCATTTTTTTCTAAAATTGTATCTGGATTTAAAATTAAAGCATATTTAGATCTTACTTTTTTTAATCCAATATTGTTTCCAATCGAGTATCCTTTGTTCCCACCCGTCAAAATACATTCAGTATTATCATACTTACTTTCAATTTGATTTTTAAAGTCAATATTATTGGAATTTTCTACAACAAATTTCTGTATTTCATCAGGTATTGAATCTAAACAATTAAATATCTTATTTTCACTTTTGTAAGTTACAATTACAACGCTTAGATCACTTAAATTCATAAAATAATAATATTTGATTTTAAAAGATAATTCTTTTACTAATTTAACACATTAAGTATAAATTCTTTAGAGATAATATGAAAAATGTCATCGTTACAGGTGGTTGCGGGTTTATTGGAAGTAACTTAGTAGATTATCTAATAAAAAAAAAATACTTTGTAATTAACATTGATAAGTTAACATATTCTGCCAATAGACTTAGTAGCAACATAAGAAATAATAGAAACTATAAATTAATAAAAATAGATATCAATAATTCAAAAAAAATTACTAAAATAATACAAAAGTTTAAGCCTAAAGTTATATTTAATCTTGCTGCAGAGACACATGTCGACAGATCGATAGATAGTCCAAAAAAGTTTATTCAGACTAATATTATCGGAACCTTTAGTATTTTGGAGTCTCTAAGATTTTTGAAAAAGAAAAAAATTAATCCAAAATTAGTTCATATTTCTACTGACGAAGTCTACGGGGACATTAAGGAAAAATTTAGATCTGACGAAAAATGTAAATATGAACCTAGCTCCCCTTACTCTGCATCTAAAGCAGGTGCTGACCACTTGGTCAAATCCTATATTAGGACCTATAAAATTAATGCCGTAATTTCAAATTGTTGTAATAATTATGGCCCATATCAATTTCCAGAAAAATTAGTTCCTAAAATGATCTCAAATATTTTTAATAATAAACCTCTACCTATTTATTCGAAAGGTAAAAACTCTAGAGAGTGGATTCACGTGGATGATCACTGTGACGCCTTATTCAAGCTTTATTTGAAAGGTAAAAATGGCGAAAGCTATAACGTTGGAACTGGAAAAAATTTAAAGAATATAGATTTGGTCAAAAAAATCTTAAAAACTTGTAAAAACTTAAAAATTAATATTGGATCTAATTCAAAAATTATATTTGTAAAAGATAGACCAGGTCATGATTTAAGATATGCATTAAACAACAAAAAAATTTTAAAAGAACTTAAATGGAAATCAAAAATTAACTTTGAAGTTGGATTAAGAAAAACAATTTTGTGGTATCTAAAAAATAAAATATTTTTAAAAAGAATATCAAAAAAAAAATATGAAGATCGACTAGGTTTAAAAATATGATAAAAAAAGGAATTATTTTAGCAGGAGGAATGGGAACTAGAATGAGTCCACTTACCAAAGCTGTAAATAAACAACTCTTACCATTATACGATAAGCCATTAATATATTATCCTTTATCTGTTTTAATGTTAGCAGGTATTAAAAATATATTAATTATAGTTAATAAGGGACAGCTACATCAATTTAGAAAAATTTTACCAGAAAAAAATAATTTAGGAATTAATATTCAATATTCAGAACAAATAAAACCAAAAGGTTTACCTGAAGCATTTATAATTGGTGAGAAATTTATTAATAACGACAATATAGCTTTGATACTTGGAGATAATTTTTTTTATGGTCAAAGTTTAACTAAAACTCTCAAAAAGAATAAAAATTTAAAAACCGGTGCAAAAATATTTTTACATCCAGTAAAAAATCCAAATCTGTATGGTGTTGCTACTGTTAATAATAAAAATCAAGTAATAAAAGTTATTGAAAAACCAAAAAAAACTAACTCAAATCTCGCAATTACCGGTCTTTATTTTTTTGACAAAAGAGTAGTTGAAATTAGTAAAAAATTAAAACCCTCAAAAAGAAATGAACTTGAGATCACCGATCTTATAAAAATTTATAAAAACAAAAATAAATTAAAAGCTGACTTTATTGGAAGAGGCGGAACTTGGCTCGACACTGGAAATATAAATGATTATTATAACGCATCAAATTACATCGCAACAATCGAAAATAGGCAAGGTCTTAAGATAGCTTGTCTTGAAGAAATATCTCTTAATAATAATTGGATCAAAAAAAAAGATGTAGAAAAAGCTATCAAATTTTATGGGAGATGTGAATACTCGAACTACCTAAAAAAATTGATTTAGCACAAAAAATGTATAATATTTTAAATTCATTTTTGCTATCAAAGTACTTTGATAAGCTTCCAAAATTTATAGCAAGGAAGATCTTTAAAATATTTAAAGTTTTTTTTGTTGAGACAGACTTAAAATACCTACCTGAAAACAATCATCCAACAAAAATTGATGAAGAAGAACAGGAGAAAATTGTTGAAAATATAAACAATCAGTTTTATAAACCTTTCAGCACTTGTAGCTTTTTATTAGAAACTCTTTCAATTTGTTCTAGTTATAAAAAACATTTTAAATTATTAGATTTTGGGGCAAATAATATTGACAATTATATTTATCTAAATCGATATTTAAAAAATTGGGAATATTTATATCATGATTTACCGAATTATAACGAATATGTTGACAAATTAGCAAAAGAAAAGAAATGGATTAATTTTAGGACGATTAGGAATGTATCAGAAATTAATGACCAAGTAGAATTTGCTTTCTTTGGTAGCTCAGTCCATTATATAAGTGATTACAAAAAAACTTTAGATCTGTTGTTTAAAAAAAAAATTAGTTACCTAATATTTACTCATACACCTTTTTTTAAATCAGAAAAAAACTTTCAAGATATAGTGGTGAAGCAAGTAAATATACATCCTATTATTAATCATGCATATTTATTGAATTATGATAAATTTATAAGATATTTGAATGAAAATAATTACGAAATTGTTTCTCAAAACAAGAATAATTTTATTAAGCATCTTAATTTTAAAAATTTTAAAAAATTTTCTTTTTTAAGTTTTTTAGATATTATTTTTAGATATAAGGAAAACTAATTAAAATGAAATCAAAAAATACAAAATTTAAAAATTTAAAAGTTATTTCTTCCCCTATTTATAGAGATACAAGGGGAAGTTTTCGAGAGATATTTAAAAAAATATTTTTTAAAGAAAAGTTTATATTTACCTGTGTTTCTTCATCTAAAAAAAATGTGGTAAGAGGATTACATTTACAAACAAAATTTCCACAAGGGAAATATTTAACTGTTCTTAAAGGTGAAATTTATGATGTTGCAGTTGATTTAAGAAAAAATTCAAAAACGTTTGGAAAATATTTTTCTATAAGGTTATCTGACAAAAACGGTTTGTCCATTTTCATACCAGCTGGTTTTGCACATGGGTTTGTAGGATTAAAGGAAGAAAATATAATTAGTTATCATTGTACTAATTATAGATCAAAAAATCATGAAGTTGGAATAAGTTGGAATGATAAACATCTTGATATTAAATGGCCTGTTAAAAAACCTATTTTATCCAATAAAGATAAGAAAAATATTTCTTTTAAAGAATTTATTAAACTACATGGATAATTTAAAAATATATTGCATGTGTTTAGACAATAACTATCTAAACATTGTTAAAAAATTGAATTATATACCTGTAGGGTTGAAAAATAAAAATTTTTCTAGCGAATGGCTATTAGACAACACATTTGATAACATTTCTGAAAAAAACCCATTTTATGGAGAATACACTTTTTATTACTGGTATTGGAAAAATTTACTTAAAGATAAAAAACAGGATGAATGGGTTGGTTTCTGTTCTTATCGAGAACTTTGGGGTAAAAATAAATTTATCAAAAACAAAAAATCCATAAATTCCCTATTAAATAATCTTCCAGATGAGTGGAAAGATTATGACGTAATAATTGGAGAGCCAATCCAGATTGAAAAACCAAAACTAATTAAAATACTTAAATATGGAAAGTTTGCTTTTATTCGAAATATAAAAGATATTTTTAACTCAAAATATAGTATTAGATTTCACTTTGATATGTTTCACGGGAATAATTATTTAGATAAAGCCATAAATCTGCTTCCAGAAAAAGATAAGAACGATTTTAGATTTTATGTAAGAAATCAAACTTCATTTAATCAAGGTAATATGTTTATAAGTAAATCTTCAAAAATTATTAATCTTTATTTTACTGAAGTTTTTTTATGGCTTAAAAAATGTGAGGATATATTTGGGTTTAATATGAAGGGTTATAATAAAATTAGAATGTATACGTTTTTAGCAGAGAGATTTTTACCATACTGGTTTAAAAAATATTCGAATTCTATGGAGTGGCCTGTAGTTTACTGTGATATTTTTAAAAATCGAGAAAAACTGAATGAAACCAAAAAAATTTAAATACTTTAAGAAAAAAAGTGGTACTTTGATTCCATTTTCTCTTAAGAAAAACTTTCCAATGAAAGTCAAAAGAATATTTATAATTAATGGGAAAAAAGGGTTTGTTAGAGGAGATCATGCTCATAAAAAATGCTCTCAATTCCTCTTTCCAATTAGTGGGAAAATTCAAGTAGACTGCATTTCTATTAATAGTAAAAAAAAATTAGTTTTAGATTTTAAAAAAAAAGAGGGATACTTATTAAAACCAAAAACTTGGTGTAAAATAAAGTTTTTAACTTCTAATGCAATACTTATGGTTGCATGCGATATGGAATATAAATTTAGTGATTATATCGAGAACTATTCAGATTTTTTAAAAACAATAAAAAGAAAATATTAAATGAAAGTTTTAATTACTGGCGCCTGTGGACATATAGGATCTTATATTGCTCAAAATATTCATAAGATTAAAAAAATAAAAGAAGTAATAATGATAGACAATCTTAAAACAGAAAAATATTACTCTCTTTTTGATCTTAATACCAAAATTAAGTTTAAATTTTATAAAATTGATCTCAGTAAACAAAATATAGATGATTTTAAAAAGATAGAGTATGTAATTCATTGTGCATCTCATACAAATGCACAAGAAAGTTTTTCTGCTAAAAAGGAAATGTTTAGAAATAATATTGGATGCATGAAAAATGTATTAAACTTTTGTATAAAAAATAAATCAAAATTAATTCACATATCATCATCTAGTGTTTATGGTAAACAAGTAAAAATTGTTTATGAAGATAACGATAATTTGATTAAACCTCAGTCTCCCTATGCTGAAATCAAAATTCTTGAAGAAAAACTTTTAAAAAAAAACAAAAGTAAGTTGAATTTTATTAGTTTTAGATTTGGAACAATAGCAGGAGTTTCGAAAGGAATGAGATTTCATACCGCTATAAATAAATTTTGTTTAAATGCATCTTTAAACAAGAGGATTCTAGTTTATAAAACTGCATTAAATCAATATAGGCCATATCTATCTCTTAGAGATGCATTTAAAATTTTTAAACATTGTATTGAGAAAAATAAGTTTACTAATCAAACTTACAATGCTTTAAGTGGAAATTTTACTGTTAAACAAATAATAAACATAATCAAAAAGTATAAAAGAAATTTAAAGATTAAATTAATAAATGCAAAAATTATGAATAATTTATCCTATATAACTAGTAATAAAAAGATAAGAAAACTTGGAATAAAATTAAACTCAAAAATAGGTTATGATATTCACCAAACATTGTCGTTGTTTAAAAATTTGAAAAATTAATGAGGTGTAAAATTACAAATAAATCTTTAAAGCCTTTTATGAGTTTTGGTAAAATGCCAATTGCTAATGGTTTTTTGAAAGAAAAAGATTTTAAAAATGAATTTTTCTTTAATATGGAAATTGGCTTTAATGAAGAAATATCATTATTTCAATTAAATGATCATCCAAAACCAGAGAAGATGTTTAATGAAAATTATCCTTTTTTTACTAGTAGTTCAAACTATATGAAGACTCATTTTAAAGAGTATTCAAAATTTGTAAAAAAGTTTCTGAAAACAGGATCTAAAATTATTGAGATTGGTTCTAATGATGGAACTTTTCTATCAAACTTTTATGATCAATCTGAAAATATCATCGGTATTGAGCCTTCAAAAAATGTTGCAGACTTAGCTAAAAAAAAAGGTATTCCAACTTTAAATAAATTTTTCAACAAACCAGGTGTTGAAAGCTTGAAAAATTATATAGGTAAAACAGATCTTATTTGTGCATCAAATGTTGTTTGTCACGTTCCTGACCTGAATGGATTGATCGAGACAGTCGATTATTTGTTGTCTAAAAACGGAACCTTTATTTTTGAGGAGCCATACTTGGGTTCGATGTTTGAAAAGGTTTCCTACGATCAAATTTATGATGAACATATATTTATTTTTTCAGCAAATTCAGTATCAAAGATATTTGAAAGATATGATTTTGAATTGATAGATGTTTATCCGCAAATTACTCATGGAGGTTCAATGAGATATGTAGTAAAAAGAAAAAATAAAAATAAGAATACTCATAATTTATCAAAAGTGTTTAATTATGAAAAGAAATCAAAATTAGATCGTTTAGACTCATGTTTGAAATTTAAAGAAAATTGCGAGGCATCAAAAGAAAAAACAATTTCAAAAATTAAATTTATAAAAGAATCCAAAAAATCTATAAGTGGATACGCAGCAACCTCAAAAAGTACTACAATTTTAAATTATTGTGGAATCGATAATAAATCTATCGATTTTATATGCGATACAACGCCAGAAAAAATAGGAAAATTTAGTCCAGGAATGCACATACCTATAGTAGATATGAATTATTTCCATAATAATATTACTGATAGCGTATATTTATTTGCTTGGAATCATAAAGATGAAATTCTGAAAAAGGAAAAGGATAATAAAGTAGAATGGTTTTCACATGTTGAATTATAAAGATAGAATAGTTATTACTGGAGGGTCTGGAAGATTCGGAAAAATATTTAAGTCATATGAAGGTAAAACTAAATTTAAATTTTTTTTTCCCAAAAAAAAAGAGCTTAACATTTTAAAAGAAAGAACTATTAAAAATTACTTAAGAAAAAAAAAACCAAGGTACTTAATTCATCTAGCAGGTTTATCAAGGCCAATGAAAATTCATGATAAAGACATTGTTCAAAGTATAGATAAAAATATTATTGGAACAGCAAATATTACAAAAATTTGTTCTGAATTGAACATTAAGTTAATATACATATCTACTTGTTACGTTTATCCCGGAAAAAAAGGAAATTACTCTGAAAATTCTCCGATAAAACCTATAAATAATTACGCATGGTCAAAGCTTGGTGGCGAATGTTCAGTTACCCTTTATAAAAATTCTTTAATTTTGAGAACATCCGTTACTGAGAAGCCATTTGTTCATAAAAGTGCTTTTCATGATTTTAAAACAAATTTTATATTTCATGAGGAGTTAGTACCAAAAATATTCAATTTGTTAGATCAAAAGGGTATTATAAATTTAGGGGGAAAGTCCCAATCTGTTTATAATTTTGTAAAAAAATATAACCCTAAAATAAAAAAGATTTCAGCTAGAAAAATATTTGGACGTAAAGCCTCAATCAATGTTTCAATGAACATTAATAAATTAAGGAAAATTATTAATGATTAAATTTTGGTCTTATAATAGAGAATTTAATAGATATAAAAAACCGATCTTATCTAAAATAACTAGAACATTAAATTCTGGAAGTATCTTTTTTGGAAAAGAATTAGAAAATTTTGAAAAAAAATTTATTACGAAATATAAAGGGAAATTTGGAATAGCTGTTGGTAGTGGAACTGATGCATTGCTAATTTCTCTTAAAACATTAAATCTTAAGAAGGGTGATGAAGTGATTACTGCTGCTAATACTGCAATTCCAACGATATCAGCAATAATTAATGCTGGGGGTACTCCAAAATTAGTTGATGTTGGAAATGACTATTTGATAGATGTTAAAAAAATAGAAAAAGCAATAAATTCAAAAACTAGAGCAATTATACCTGTTCATCTATATGGCCAAATGTGTGATATGGACGAGATTATTAAAATAGCAAATAAGAAAAAAATATTAATCATTGAGGATTGCGCTCAAGCTCAAGGCGCTAAATACAAAAATAAATTTGCAGGCACTATTGGAAAGTTTGGATGTTTCTCATTTTATCCAACAAAAATACTGGGGGCTTATGGTGATGGTGGATTCATTTTTACTAAAAGTTTTGAAGCTTATAAAAAGATAAAAAGGCTAAGATTTTATGGAATTGAGACTTTTTCAAAAAATAAATTTAAAAATGAATACTACGCAAATGAAAATGGTTACAACTCTCGTCTAGATGAAGTGCAATCAACTATTTTAAGTTTTAAGCTTGATAAAGTTAATAATTTTATAAAAAAAAGAAAAATGTTAGCAAATTTCTATTTAAAAAAATTAGCAAATACTAATTTAGTTTTACCAAGAAAAAATTTAAATTGTGATCATGTTTATCATTTATTTACAGTTTATCATCCAAAAGCTCAGAAAATAAAAAGGATGTTAGTGAAAAGAAATATTCAGACTAGAACTGTTTATCCTCATCCAATACATAAGATGAAGGCTTACTCAAATTTTATTAAGAATAAGAATGAGTTAAAATATTCTGAAAAGTTTACTAAGTACATCTTTTGTCTTCCCCTATACCCTGAGATAAGCAAAACTGAAATAAATAAAATTTGTAATACCTTGATTAGTATAATTAAAAAAGTCTGATTAAATTTAAAACTTATAGCCTAATTGATAATAATTTGATGGAAAAACACATTTTTCTTTTAAAATTTCTTCCCATTCATTTTTAATGAAATAATCTTTTCTACTTAGTGCCGAATATGATTTATAAAAAGAGTTTGGCAAACCTGCATTTTCCCATACTTTAAAATACATGCTGTGAGATAACTTTTCAAAATTTTCAATATATTTTTTTACAATTCTTTCTTCCATTTCATGTAAACAATCAATTGCAATAGAAATATCAAACATTTTTTTATTAATCATTTCTAATTGATGTGGAAATATAAAAATTATATCAAAATTATTTAGTATATTTGTTAATTCTTCTGTATTTTTAGCTTCATAAGCAGTTATTATTTTTTTATTTATGAAAATATTTTTAATATTCTTGAAAGAGTGATTTATTGCAGGAGGTATATCTGCAATTACGTATTTATTTATTTCAGAACTTAGTGACAGCATCGTTTGCGTTGTTCTTCCTGAACCAGCGCCAATCTCTAAAATATTTCCGCTTTTATTTGTTATTTTTTTTAGAATAATCTTAATCTTTTCAAACTCAAAAAGAGAATTTAAATCATCTTGGGATACATTCGTACCATTAACATTTAATGATGGTTTATCATATTGTAATCTTTTATTAATTTGTTCAAGTTTATTTATATTCTTATACACGTCTCTATCTTTAATGTTTTCATATAAGAGATAAAGAATTATGTTGTGTTTTAATGAATCTTCATATGAAAAATTATTTTGTTTTTTAAATAAATTGATCTTAAGATCAATATTTTTATTTTCTATTGTTTGACATGCTTCATCAATCATATCATTTCTCAAATTTATATATGTGAAATATTCTCTACTCAAAACATCTAAACTCGAATCAAAATTTTTTTGAGAAATCACTTTAAGATGATTTATAGCTAGTCGTCTCCAAAATTTAGAACTCCAATTGTAACTGTTTGATTCTACAAACAAATCAAAAACTTTTTTTAATTCTTCAGGGAGATTTTTTTTATCCAATTTTCTCCAAAATTTTTTAAGATTGTATGGTCTTAAGTAAGCGTTTCTGAATGTGCTCCAAACAGATTTTTTTTTTGATTGTTGTTTCATAAATATGGTAGCGAGGGGCGGATTCGAACCGCCGACCCCAGGCTTATGAGTCCTGTGCTCTAACCAACTGAGCTACCTCGCCGATGGTTGTTTTTATAATATATTTAATTAACTAAATCATTAATTTAGTTATTAGAAATATTGCTGTAATTACTTGATTTTTTAAAGTGTTAAAATGATTGCAAAGACAGTAACTGCTGAAACTGCCGCAACACTTAGTGCAAGGTTTCTGTTTCTCTCCAACTTTTTTTCCTCGTTTATTCTTGATAATAAGTCGGTCAATTTAACCTTACTTTGCTGTCTTATCTCTTCAGCGTGATTTTCGAATTTGTATTGTGAACTCATACAAACATTTAATCATATAACTAATTTAAAAAAATAACTTTTTTGATCAAAATGGTTAAAAAATAGTGATTCGACCCAAAAT
>CEWK01118430.1_pt1 | contig 14135 bp, 13 predicted proteins | sample 531431 | NCBI WGS metagenome assembly CEWK01 (sample SAMEA2623059, study PRJEB7988) | marine metagenome | isolation source: saline water (ENVO:00002010), including
ATAAATATCACCAGATTTTACTAATCTTTTCCATATCTCATTAACAGATTTGTGATGCCTTGTTTCAGTTGTTCTAATAAAATCGTCATTGGACAAATTTAGTATGGCGGTTAATGATCTAAATTTTTCAGATAGCTCATCACAAAACTTTTTTGGTTCTTTATTATTTTTTTTTGCTTCTTTCTGAATTTTTTGCCCGTGTTCATCAGTGCCGGTTAAAAATAAGACATCATATCCTTCTATTCTTTTAAAACGAGCAAAGACGTCAGCAACAATACTTGAATAAGCATGACCCATATGAGGCTTTCCTGAAGGATAATAAATTGGAGTTGTAATGTAAAATCTTTTACTCATTTTTGAATTTTCTTTCTAACGATCTTAATAAAGAATTTTGATTTAAATTATACAAAAAAAACTCATTAATACTCTTTATTAAGAAAGATTTGTTTTCTAAATAATCTTTTTTACTTTTCATATTCATTAAATAAAATTCACAATAAAAAAGAAGAAATTCTTTATAAAAATTATCTTTATCTTTTTTATACATATTCAACAACATATTAAGATTTGATAGAAAGTTTTGGCCTATATCTAGATTTTTTTCGTTAAAAAACCAATTGTATTTGAGAAAATTTCCAGGAGATATTTGGATAGTCTCATCATTTAAAACTAATTTCTGTTTAAAAAAATCTAATAAAGATGCAATTATAGTATCTCTATCTGTTTTTTTTAAAATAAACTTAATATCAATACACCTGGATTTTATAGTCTCTAATAAAGGTCTTGATTGATTATTTATTAGTATAAAATAATTATATTCTCCCGGCTCTTCAATAATCTTTAATAGAGCGTTCAAACTGTTAGTATTAAAGTCTTCAACATCATCTAATATAATAAATCTTTTATTTTTATTTATAGGAGCTTTAAATAATTTATTTTTTAAATTTCTTATGTCTTCAATTTTAATATTTATAAAGTTATTTCCATTAAGATAAATTACATTTGAGTGAATATTTGAATTAAGTTGATAGTATAAAGCATTTTCACTATTAACCATTTTTTTTTCTTCACAATAATTTTCTTTATTAAATATTGAGTGCATTAGATGAAAAACAAGAGTTGATTTACCTGAGCCTTTTTTTCCTGAGAGCAAAATTACTTTTGGTAATTTTTCAGTAATAATAAGGTTTTTAAAAAAATAAAATTTTTTATCCAAACCAAATAGTTTTTTTGTTTTTTTTGGATCAAAGTTTTCAGATGGACGCATTAAAATTTTAAATATTTTTTTGTTATTTCTAAAATTTGTTTTTCTAATAAATTGTCATTATTGGAAGAATCTAAAACATAGTATTTTTTTTTATTTTTTGCTAGTCTAACAAAAGATTTTTGAGCTCTGTCGTAAAAAGATTTTGGGAAATTATCATATCTATTTTTGTTTTTTCTTTTAATTAATCTTTGTTTTGAAGATTTAGAAGAAACTTTTAAAATGAATGTTAGATTAGGTTTTAAACCATTTAAGATAACTTTATGGATATTATTAATAAAATTTAGTTTTACTTTTTTGCCATAAACTTGATAGGCAATTGTAGAGTCAATAAACCGATCGCAGATTACAACTTTATTTTTCTTTAAAGCAGGCTGAATTTTTGTCTTAACATGTTCATTACGTGCGGCAAGATAAAGGAGAGTATCAGTATATTTATCAAATTTTTCTTTATTTGACTTATTAAAATAATCCTTAAGTATTAAATTTCTTATAAGCTCAGCGCTTTTAGTGCCTCCTGGTTCTCTTGTAAGTATTGTGTCAATATTCTTTTTTTTTAATTTTCTAAATAGCTTTTTACTCTGGAAAGATTTACCACAACCTTCAACACCTTCAAAAGTAATAAAAAAAGGTTTTTTTTTATACATCTCCCCAAATCAAGTAATTTAGAGAAGTAATGAGACTTCTAAAAAAATTTACTTTTTTTAAATCTTCACCAGCGAATAAGGGTAAAGTTTTAATTATTTTATCTTTATTAGAAACAACCAGGTTTGCAATTTTTTCTCCCTCTTGTACTGGCGCTACAATCGGACCCTGGTATTCAATTGAAACTTTAAAATTACGTATATTCTTTTTGTTTATAGTTAAATAAAAGTCCTCATTACTTACAGCTTTTATTGTTTCTTTCCTACCGAGCCAAGTTTTTAATTCAAAATATGTTTCGTTTTTCTTAGAAATTTCAAATGTACTTGTGTTTCTAAAACCCCAGTTTAAAAGTTTTAAAGAATCAGAACTTCTTATATTTTTTGTCGGGAAACCAGAAACTACAGCTATCAACCTTCTCTCTTTCTTTTTTACTGTGCTAGCTAAAGAATATTTTTCAACAGCTAGATAACCGGTTTTAACACCGTCTGCACCTACATTTTTATACAAAAGAGGATTTCTATTTCCTTGTTTAATTGGATCACCACCTGTTCTATCCCAAGTAAAAGTTTTCTCTTTAAAAATTTCATAAAAAACTGGATAATTTGATATTAAATATTTAGACATTATTGCTATATCTCTAACTGATGAAACATTATCTGGATCATTTATGCCTGATGAATTAGTGAAATTGGTTGAAGTCATTCCAATTTCTATTGCTTTTTCGTTCATCATTTCTGCAAAGTTCTCTTCAGATCCTGCTATACCTTCAGCTAATGCCACACAGGCATCGTTGCCGGAAGCAATAATTATTCCCTTTAACAAATCTTCTACAGAAACTTGGTCATTAATCATAATAAACATTGATGAATAACCACTTTGGGATAATCTCCACGCATTTTCAGATACAACAAACATATCGTCTAATGCAAGTTTTTCTTTTTTCAATAAATCAAATGCAATAATTGAAGTCATTATTTTGGTCATTGATGCAGGATATATTTGAGCATCTGCATCAAATTCATGTAGAACTTCATCCGAATGAAAATCAACTAAAATACCAGTACGGGCGTTTATATTGGGATTTGAAAATGCAGCTGAAATCGTTAGAAAAAAAACTAAAATCAAAGTTAATATTTTATTCATTTATACCTATATCCAGTTGTTCAAAACCAAAATCTCTTAAGATAATGTAATCATTTTTTATCAAATTGATAGCATTATAAGGCCCTGATATTAAATCTATTTGTTTATTACTTTTTTTTATTATTTTCAATTTTTTTATGTCATATTTTGGTATTTCTTTACTTATTCTTTGTTTCAAAAATTTAGCAGTTTCATCAGAATAAAATGATGCGATTAAAATATACAAATCTATTTTTTCTTTTTTTTTTTTTAATACTTTATTTTTTGAAATATTTGAAATTTTGACCTGAGTAATTGGTGCATTAGATGATATTTTTCTCTCTTCATTAAAAATTTTTGCTTTTTTAGCAACAAAAGATTTGTTCTTTTTGATTTCAAAGATCTCAATTAAAGGGAGTTCTGAGTTAATATTTAATTGCTCAGCCACTTTTTCAGAAATTACTATCTTATAAAAATCGGGGTATTCTAATTTTTTTGTATTATTAATGATTAAAGAATCTTGAGTTTTTGGATTAATCAATTTTATTAGAGAATTAAAACGAAGTTCACTTATTGAAATTTCTAACTTAGAATTATCTAATCTGCCCTTAATAAAATTTTTTTTATTGTCAGAATCTTTATAAATATAAGCAAAACCTTTTGAGTTATAAGGAGACCTATTTTCCACCTTCGTAATATTTGCTGAGCAAGACGATAATAAAATTATTATTAAAATTAAATTAAATTTCATTTTTAAAATTGTCCTTCAAAGTGCATACAGCTAAAGCAAATCTTAAAGATCTATTCCAATTTAAAATTTTTTCATAATTTTCAAATATTATATAAGCAGGTGAAAAAGTTTCTGATCCTGGAATAATGTCTTTATCAGGTATAATAATTGCTGCATTAATATTGCTTTGAATTTTTAAATCAGCAAAATTATTTATGTATTTTTTGAAAAAAAATATTTTTTTCTTGTTCTTAATATTTCTTGCTGATGAATTTAAGTATTTTTTAGGAATTTTTTCATCAAGATTAATTTTGTAAAAACATGGCTGATTTTTTTTCCAACCAATCTTTTTTAAATAATTTGCTGCTGAAGCAAATGAGTCTTCTGTATTTTTGAGTTCTATTTTTTTATTATTATTAAAATCAATTGCATAATTACGAATAGTTCTTGGCATAAATTGAAAATTACCAAAAGCACCAGCCCATGATCCAAATAAAATTTCTTTTTCAATAATTTTTTTATCAATCAAATTTAATAAAATTAGTAATTCCTCTGAAAAAAACTCACTACGCCTTTTATCAAAACTCAAAGTTGCTAAAGATGAAATAATATCCATTTTTCCTAAGTATTTTCCAAAATTAGTTTCTACCCCCATTAATGCAAGTAATAACTCTTTCTCAATTTGAAATTCGCTTTCTACTTGATCGATTATTTTTTTTTCTTTTTTATACAATTTTAAACCATCTTTAACTTTTTTTTTAGAAGACCTTTTTTTAATGTATGTATAAGTATCTTCATAAAACTCAGGTTGATAACGGTCATATTCAATTACTCTAGGTAAAAATCTAGCACTAGATAATACATCTTCAACAACTTTTTGTGAAATTCCTGAATTAATTGCTTTTGCTTTAAAATCGTTGAGCCAAATTCTAAAATTTTGCTCTGATCCATAAACATTAAAACAGAAAAATAGATTTAATATTATAATAAATTTGAATATTTTAGACATTTATTAAATTATCATATTTATAATTTATTAACTAGTATTAGAAACTTTACTTAATTATTGTTATTTATCTTCTTTGATAGTAATAAATACAGGAGTTTATTCTCTGGAGAGGTGGCTGAGCGGTTGAAAGCACTGGTCTTGAAAACCAGCAACGGGGCAACTCGTTCGTGGGTTCGAATCCCACCCTCTCCGCCATTAAATTTTAAAAACTTTAAAAAATTTCGAAACTTCGTTTTTATCAATATTCTTTTCTATAAAATTTAAATTATAATAATTTAATATAGTCTCGTCTTCATATTCTAAAAATTTTTCTAATTCTTTAAGTTGTCTTTCATTAAAGCTGTTAATATGTTCTTTAACAAAACTGCTTAAAAGAATATCCATTTCTTTAGTTCCTCTATATAAAGATCTGTATAAAATCTTTTTTTTTAAAATTTCTAATTTTTCAGACATTAAAATATAATATATATAAATTAATGGAATTAACAAAAAAAGATTATATTTTTCAAGATATCAAGAAATTAAAGGGTATTGGCATACAATTATCAAAATATCTAAAAAAAAAGAAAATAGAAAAGATTAAAGATGTTTTATTCAATCTGCCATATTCTGAAACTGATAGGTCTACTATTTCCAAGCTCAATGAATTAGAAATAGGTAAAATTCAAACAATAAGAGTAAAAGTAAAAAAATTAAATTTTCCGAGAATAAAGAATCTACCTAATAAAATTAATTGTGAAGATGAAAATGGTAAAATTGATATAGTTTATTTTAATAGTCGTGAAGGTTATTTAAGAAAAATCTTCCCATTAAATAGCTGGGTTGTAATTAGTGGTAAAATAAATTTTTTTAGGAATAAGTATCAGATAACAAATCCTGACTATGTGACTGCATTAGAAAACAAAGAATACGTGCTCAGAAATGTTAAAAAATATAGCTTAACAAAAGGAATAAATGAGAAAAAATATAGATCAATAAACGAAAAAATAATTCAAAATTTACCAAGTATAGACGATTGGCTTAGTGAGGACTTTATAAAGAAAAATAGATTGATAGATTGGAATGAGTCAATAAAAAGATTACATGAAACAGAGGAAAGTAAAGACCTTCAATCTAAAAGCTACAGAAGATTAGTTTTTGACGAAATTTGTGCAAATTTTTTAACTCTTTCTAAAAATAGAAAAAGAATAAGAAAAATAAAGAAAAATAAGAAAATTTCTGAGAGCATTTCAAATAAGATTTTGAGGACTTTGCCTTTTAAACTCACACAAGGACAACAAGAAGCTTTAAATGATATTAATCAAGATTTAAAAAGTAATAAAAGAATGTTTCGAATTTTACAAGGAGATGTGGGTTCTGGTAAGACTATAGTTTCTTTATTATCAATATCAAATATAATTGAGTCAAATTATCAATGCGCGTTTATGGGGCCAACAGAAATTTTATCTATACAACATTATAAATTGGCAAAAAAAATTTTTAAAAACACTCAGTATAAAATTGAATTTTTGTCAGGTAAAACCTTGGAAAGTGAAAAGAAAAAAATATTAAAGCAACTAGAGAATGGTGAGATAAATTTATTAATAGGTACACATTCTTTATTTCAAAAAAAAATTAAATTTAAGAAACTAGGATATGTAGTAATTGATGAACAACATAAATTTGGTGTCAAACAAAGATCCGATCTTGCCTTAAAAGGTGGTAAAGATTGCGATGTATTATTAATGTCGGCAACACCAATTCCTAGAACAGTTATGATGTCCATTTATGGCGATATGGACATATCTAAAATTAAAGATAAACCATCTATTAGAAAAAAAATTATTACGTTAAGCAAGCCTGAGAAGAAAATTGATGAATTATGGCCCTTCATAGCAAAACAAATTTCTCAGGATAATCAAATTTTCTGGGTGTGTCCTCTAATAGAAGAATCGAAATTTTTAGACTATTCATCTGCTAAAAATAAATTTAATTTTATACTAAAAAAATTTCCAAATAAAGTCGGCTTAATACACGGCGCATTGGAAAAGAATGAAAAAGATAAAATTTTACAAAAATTTTTAAATAAAAAAATTTTTATCCTAGTGTCTACTACTGTAATTGAAGTTGGTATTGATTTTCCGAATGCTAATTTAATCATTATTGAGAATGCAAATAAATTTGGTTTAGCTCAGCTTCATCAATTAAGAGGTAGAGTTGGAAGAGGTGAAAAGCAAGGAACTTGTATTTTATTATTTAAAGAAGGTCTTAGTGAAAACGCTATTAAAAGATTGAAGATTTTAAAACAATCTGATGATGGATTTTATATTGCTGAAGAGGATTTAAAACTAAGGGGTTTTGGTGATCTAATTGGATACCAACAGAGCGGACTTAAAAATTTTAGATTTGCCGACCCTATAATTCATCAAGATTTGTTTAAGTTAGCTGAAAATTACATAACTAATAATTTATCAAATATAAATCATAAAAAATATAATTTTCTATTAAAGTTATTTGATAAAGCTGAAATAATTAATGTTAGTGAGATTTAATTTATATTGGTCGTGCCTGCAGAAACAATAAATTTTGATGCTTGTTCAAATGTAATATCCAAAAATATTAAATCTTTTTTTGGTACCATTAATAAAAATCCACTTGTAGGATTAGGTGTAGTTGGAACGAATACATTAATTAATTCCTCTTTTATGTTTTCTTTTATAATACCCTCATTTTCTTTAGTTGCAAAACCAACGGCCCATATTCCTCTTCTAGGATATTCCAATAGTACTACACTTTTTTGCTTATTGTCAGTTTTGGTAAAACTTTCTGTCATTTGGCCAATCGCTGAGTAAATAGTTCTCAAAATAGGAATTTTTTTTAAGATGCTATTAAATAATTCAAAAAATTTTTTTCCCAAAAAAGAGAGCGATATCCAACCAACTATAGTTATAAATATTAAGGCCACGATGATTTCAAGGCCTGGAATATTGAAAGGAAGATAATTGTTAGGATTAATTTCTTTCGGAATAATTTTTCCAGAAATTCTTATAAAAAAAAGAGTTAAATATAAAGTAATACCGATAGGAATTAAAACAACAACTCCTGCTATAAAATTGTTTCTTATTTTAGCAAATATCGATTTTTTAATATTTTTTTGCATTTTATGAATAACTTGAGTAGATAATAAATAACAAGATTAATATAAAAATTGCAATTAATAATTTATTATTTAAAATCATAAATATATAAAATGTATAACATAAACAGAAGAAAATTTCTTGGTCTAATTAGTTGTAGTTGTTGTTCATTAGTTCTACCGTCTTGTTCAACTGTTCCAATTACTGAAAGAAAACAGTTAAGTATTATTCCAGAAAGCCGAATAAACCAACAAGCGGCTGCAGCCTATGAAAATTTTAGAAAAAAAACTAAGCTTATTACAGCTGGCTCTCAATTAAATGAAATTAGAGAGATAGGTAAAAGAATGGAGGATTCGGTAAGTGCATTTTTTCTTAAACAAAAAAAACCAGATCCTACTAAAAATTTTGGTTGGGATTATGTGTTAGTAGACAATGATAAAGTTGTTAATGCTTGGTGCATGCCAGGAGGAAAAATTGCTGTGTACACAGGATTATTAAAAATTACAAAAAATACAGATGCACTTTCAATTGTTATGGGGCATGAAATTGCACATGCAGTAGCTAGACACTCAGTAGAAAGAATGAGCCAAGCAATGACAATTAATCTTGGTACCACCGTAGCGGATATTTTTTTAGGGGGTGCAATAAATAGAACGAGAAATACTGTTGGCCAAAATACAGGCCTTGATATATTTCAACTAGGAATAATGAACCCTTTCGGGAGAAAACAAGAAACAGAGGCAGATTATTTAGGATTAATTTTTTCATCTTTATCTGGTTATGACATAAGAGAATCTGTAAAACTTTGGAAACGGATGGCTGAAAAAAATAAAGGTAAAGAACCTCCTGTTTTTTTAAGTACACATCCAAGTAGTAAAAAAAGAATAGAAAATTTAAGTAATTGGATTAATGAGGTTATAATTGATTATCCACCAATAAAAATTTGATTTATTGGTGAGCCCTGATGGACTCGAACCATCGACACCCTCCTTAAAAGGGAGGTGCTCTACCAACTGAGCTAAGGGCCCTTAAGCACGATCTTTTATATTCTTATTAAGAAAAATTCAAATAATTAATCAAATAAATTTATATATTTTTTATAAAATTTATTAAAAGTCCCTTTTTTTATAGTTTCTCTAATTTCCCGCATAAATTGTTGATAAAAATTTATATTATGTAAAGAAATTAACATAGATGCCAATATTTCATCGGACTTTACCAAGTGATGAAGATAGCTTTTTGAATATTTATTTAAATCCCTTATGTCGCAGTCCTCGTCCAGAGGAGAATGATCATTTTTAAATTTTGAATTCTTTATATTAATTTTTCCACCCCATGTAAAGGCTAAACCAGTTCTTCCAGATCTAGTAGGCATTACGCAATCAAACATATCAATTCCTTGACTCACAGCACCCAGAATATCTGAGGGTGTTCCAACTCCCATGAGATATCTAGGTTTGTTTTTTGGTAAAAGATGAACTGTTTCACTTAATATTTCAAACATATCTACCTGTTTTTCTCCGATTGCTAAACCGCCCATTGCATATCCATTAAAACCAATATCAATAAGCTTTTCAATACTTTCAGTTCTAAGATCTTTAAATAATCCACCTTGAACTATTCCAAATAAACCTTTTGAATGATTGTTTCCAAATTCTATTTTACATCTTTTTGCCCAGGATGTTGAAACTTGTACCGCTTTAGATAAAACTTTTTTATTTCTTGTAAGTTTTGGACACTCATCTAAAACCATTATAATATCTGAGTTAATAGATTTTTGAACTTGTATGCTTTTCTCAGGGCTTAAAATTATTTTTTTTCCATCTAAATGAGATTTAAAAATTGCGCCTATTTTTGAATCTATTTTATTAAATTTAGACAAAGACATTATCTGATAGCCTCCAGAGTCAGTTAATATCGGTTTTTGCCAATTCATAAAATTATGCAAACCTTTAAAATCATTTAATATTTGAATTCCAGGTCTTAACAACAAATGGTATGTATTTCCTAAAATAATTTGAGATCCAGTTTTTAAAATATCATCGGTAAAGACTCCCTTTATTGTTCCTTGGGTCCCAACTGGCATAAAAGCTGGTGTATCAATTAGACCTCTTGATGTTATAATTTTACCTAATCGTGCTTTATTATTTTGTGAAATTAACTGAAATGAAAATTCAGTTTTAGACATTAAATTTATTTTGATCTAATAGATATTATTTTATCTGGATTTGTTACAGCTCCAGAGTTTGGATCACCTTTCCTAATCTTATCAACAAATTCCATTCCTTTTATAACTTTACCAAAAGCTGAGTATTGACGATCAAGATGAGGAGCTGAGTCAAAACAAATAAAGAACTGACTATTTGCACTATCTGGGTCAGAGGATCTTGCCGCAGATAAAACGCCTCTTGTGTGAGCTATATCACTAAACTCAGCTTTTAAATTAGGAAGATCTGATCCACCGGTTCCTGCCAATGATAAATTAAATTCAGCACTATTAGAATTCCCAAATTTAACATCGCCTGTTTGTGCCATAAAACCATCAATTACTCTGTGGAATACGACACCATCATACTTTCCGCTATCTGACAATTCTTTAAATCTTTTGACATGATTAGGTGCTTTTTCAGGATAAAGCTCAATTTCAACTTCTCCATGTGATAACTTTAAAATCATAATATTTTTTGCAAGTATTTGCGTACTAAATAAACTAAAAAAAATTATAAATAAATAAAAAAATTTTTTCATTAATACTTACTTTTAAGCATTCTAACAACATATTTCGTTACAAATCTATCAATATCACCTCCTAAATTTGCTATTTCTTTGACAAATTTTGATGAAATAATTTGATTTTCAACATCAGACATTAAAAACATTGTCTCAATTTTTGAGTTAAGTTTTTTATTCATTCCTGCTAATTGAAACTCGTATTCAAAATCTGAAACTGCTCTTAGTCCTCTTATTATAGCTGAAGCATTTAATTTTTTACAAAGTTCGACAGTTAAATTTGTAAATGAAATAACTTGTATCCTTTTTTTATCGAGTTTTAAATCTTTAAATAGTGAATTGTTTATAATGTCTAATCTTTCATCAACTGAAAAAAAATAATCTTTGTCTTTATTATCGGTAGTAGCAACAATTAATTTATCAAAAATTTTTAAAGATTTTTTAATAACATCAATATGCCCATATGTTATTGGGTCGAAAGTGCCTGGGTAAACTGCAATTTTCATTTATTGGATATTATCCTCTATTTTAATTACCGAAACAACTTTTTCTGAACCAGATAATTTTTTTATTCTAACACCCTGAGTATTTCTGCCAGCAATTCTAATTTCCTTTACAGCACATCTCATCATACTCCCTTTATCTGTAGACAAAAGAATTTCGTCATTTTCACTTACAACCAGTGTCGCTGAGATGCTTCCATTGCGTGGAGAATTTACTATACCAATTATACCTTTGCCGCCTCTATTCGTAACTCTGTAATCATTGTAAGAGCTTCTTTTGCCATATCCATTTTCTGAAACAGACAATACAAATTTCTCTAAAGCATTTTTAATTTTTTTATCCTTGGAAATTTCTTTGGAATTTATTTGAGTATTATCCAATATTGATAAAGAAATTACTTTATCATTATCATTGAGCTTAATTCCTTTAATACCCTTAGAGGATCTTCCTTTGAATAATCTCAATTTTTTTGACTTAAATCTAATACATTTACCAAATAAAGTGCTTAACAATATATCCTGGTCCTCTTTACAAATTTTAACACCAATAATTTTATCGTCTTGATCTAATTTCATTGCAATTTTTCCACTATTATTAATATTTATGAAGTCCTCTAATGAGTTCTTTCTTATATTTCCTTTAGCTGTAGCAAAAACTACCATAAAATTTTTCCACTCTGCTTCATCTTCGGGAAGTGGCATGATAGAACTTATAGAATGATGACTTTTGAGTGGCAATAAATTAAAAATAGATTTACCTTTTGAGGCAGCAGTACCCTCTGGAATTTTATGAGCTTTTATCTTATAAACTAATCCTTGCGTGGAGAAGAATAATACTGGTGTATGAGTATTAGCAGTAAAAATTTGAACAACATAATCATCTTCTCTCGTTGAAATTCCAGTTTTACCCTTACCGCCTCTTTTTTGCGCTTTTAAAGAGCTTAGTGGCCCTCTTTTTATATAACCCTGATTAGTTATATTTATAACTACAGACTCCTTCTGAATTGTTTCATCTATATTATAATTTAATATAGCATCTATAATTTTAGTTTTTCTAGGAGTAGAGAATTTATCTTTTATTTTACCTAATTCTTCAATAATTAGATTGTATAAAATTTTTTTAGAATTAATAATTTTATTAAACTCAATTATAGATTTTGAAAGATTAGAAATTTCTGATTCTATCTCACCTATTCCGTAAGCTGTAAGTTTTTGTAATCTAAGCTCTAAAATAGCATCAACTTGATTGCTGGATAAATTATAGCTTGAAATATTTTTTTTCTTTTCTATCAAATTTATAATTTTGACGCTTTTTTTTATTTTCCATTTTTTTGATAAGAGATTTTTTTTAGCTTCTTGAGTATCTTTTGAGTTTTTGATTATTTTAATAGTCTCATCGATATTTTCAACTGACGCTGCTAAACCAATTAAAATATGAGCCCGTTCTTCAGCTTTTTTTAAATCAAACTTAACTCTTTTTATTACAGTGCCTTCTCTAAACTTTAAAAATTCAGAAATAAATTCTTTTAAGTTTAAAATTTTGGGCTTGTTGTTAACTATTGCTAATGTATTAAAACCGAAAGAACTCTCTATATTTGTTAATTTATATAATTGCCGCCTGATAGTTTCAGGTTCTACTCCTTTCCTGAGTTCTATTACAACTCTAATACCTTCACGATTAGACTCATCTCTTAAATCTCTGATGCCTTCGATTTTTTTATCTCTTACTAGTTGAGCAATTTTTTCAATTAAAATTGATTTGTTAACTTGATACGGTATTGATTTTATAATTAATAGATCCCTGCCGCCTTTTTTTTCCTCAAAATCTATTTCACCTCTGATTTTAAATGAACCCCGACCTTTATTATACCCTTGTTTAATTATATCTTTACCAATAATTATCCCTCCTGTAGGAAAGTCGGGACCGGGTACATATTTCATTAATTGTGCAATAGTTATCTCCTTATTGTTAATGTAAGCAATCGTTGCATCAATGATTTCTCCTAGGTTATGAGGCGGTATGCTAGTTGCCATTCCAACAGCTATTCCACCTGCTCCATTAACTAAAATGTTAGGATATTGAGATGGTAGGACCTCTGGTTCTTTTTCAGTTTCATCATAATTGCTTATGAAATTTACTGTATTTTTTTCAAGATCCTCAGTTAAAAATTGAGAAATTCTTCCAAGTTTTGTCTCGGTATATCTCATCGCCGCTGGTGGATCGCCGTCTATAGATCCAAAGTTTCCTTGACCTGAAATGAGTGGAACGCTCATCGAAAATTCTTGGACTAGCCTAACCAAAGCATCGTAAACTGATTGATCGCCGTGAGGATGATATTTACCAATTACATCTCCAACAATTCTAGCTGATTTTCTAAATGGCTTTGTCCAATCATAGCCTCCTTTATACATTGCATAAATAATTCTTCTATGCACTGGTTTTAAACCATCTCTTACATCAGGAAGAGCTCTACTTATGATAACGCTCATAGCATAGGATAAATAAGATGAACTCATCTCATCCTGAACAAAAATAGGTTTAAATGATTTATTTTTTTCTATGGTATTTTTTTCCATTAAGATCTAAAAAGGAATTTCATCGTCCAGGTCGGAATTATCCTGATTTAAACTATCATTTGGAAGTGAACTTTTGTTTTCAGATACCAAATTAGAGTTGGTTCCACTGTTTCTGCTATCTAGCATTGTTAAACTTGAATTATAACCTTGTAAAACTATTTCAGTTGAATATTTATCTTGTCCTGAAGACTCATCTTTCCATTTTCTGGTACTTAATTGCCCCTCTATATACACATTCGCACCTTTCTTTACATACTGCTGAACTACATTAACAAGTCCTTCATTAAATATTACTACTCTATGCCATTCAGTTTTTTCCTTTCTTTCACCACTGGACTTATCTTTCCAAGACTGGCTTGTAGCTATACTTAATCTAGCTACACTCTTGCCATTTACCATTTGCTTAATTTCAGGGTCTGCGCCTAAACGACCTATTAAT
>CEWK01132375.1_pt1 | contig 14012 bp, 9 predicted proteins | sample 531431 | NCBI WGS metagenome assembly CEWK01 (sample SAMEA2623059, study PRJEB7988) | marine metagenome | isolation source: saline water (ENVO:00002010), including
AGCTAGAAACAGTGCAGTATTTGCAATATCAATTGGCATGCCTTTTGCTTCAAGTGGCTGATCTAGAAGGGCTTTATTTGAATCTCGATCATCTCCTAGTACTGTTTGTAAAAGGGGAGTTGAAATAACGCCAGGCGAAATAGAATTTACTCGAATGTTATCTTCACCTAATTCATGTGCTGTTGTTTTAGTTAAGTTAATGACTGCTGCCTTGGCTGCCGAATAAGCCTGTGGTCCTGAACCAGCTGCCATACCAGCTATAGACGAGGTATTTATAATCGATCCACCTGAAGAATTTCTTTGCATTTCTTTTGCTGCGTATTTAATACCCAAAAATACAGAGTCTAATAAAATTGATGTTGTTCGCTGCCAATCTTTAAGGTTAATCTCAGTAATAGGACCAAATGCGCCTCCAATGCCAGCATTATTAAAAATAACATCGAGTTTATTAAATTTTTTAATAGCAAAACCTACAAGGTCTTTAATTGCTTCTTCGGAGGATACATCACACTCAAAGGTTTCAAATACTTCGTCAGAATGATCAATTTCACTTTTAAGATTATTTAGGGCTTCAGTATTTAAATCTGCTGCAATAACTTTAGATCCCTCATCAAGAAACTTAATAACACTTTCTTTGCCGATACCACTTGCAGCTCCAGTTATGATGGAGACCTTATTTTTTAATCTCAATTATCTACACTCCCTACATATTCCTTTAATTTCAAGCATCTTATGGGTGATGGTAAAATTCTCTTTTTTAGCATGGTTAGAAATTTCATTAGAAAATTTGTGAGAGTGAAATTCAAAAGTTCTATCGCAAGACTCACAAATTAAAAATTGAGCTGAATTACAGTCACTGGAACTTGCGCAAGCTACATATGCATTATTTGACTCAATTCTGTGAGCAAATCCATGTTTGCAGAGAAAGTCTAGTCCTCTGTACACAGTAGCTGGTTTTGCTGATGGAGAATTTTTTTGAATTATTTCAAGGATTTGATAAGCGCTTTTGGGTTTACTTGAATTAATCAGGACAGACATAATTGCCTGTCTGGAAGTTGTAAACCTAAGTCCATTTTGCGAGCACTTATTTACTACTTGATCAAAAGAAATCTTATCTATCATCTGAAATACATTTTGTTTTAAAAATTACTTTAATATGTCTATGATGGATATGTCTAGATTAAATCGCATGCATTTACCATTTTTATCCAATCCTGATGTCCTTCATATGGGTCTTAGCGAGGTGAGGGAAGAGTCTTGGCTTGAGATCAAACCCTTAAGGAATTCTTTTAGGAATAAGATCGAGCTTCTAAAAAACTTTTCTCATGAAATTTTATTTGAGAATAACGAATTTCAATCAGCCAACATGAATTTTTTTGAAGCACTCAAAACTTATCTAAGCACCTATTATGCAGATGAATATACATTTAAAAAGGAGTCTATTGATATCTATTTAGGTGATTTTTCTAATAAAATTAACTTAATTAAAAAAACAGATCTTGAGTTAATGTCATGCTTAATACCGGAGGATATTCTTATCCTCGTTCCGGAAAGTGAAAATTATATTTTAAGAAGTGCAGCAGTTTTTTCACCTTCAAACTGGGATCTAAAATCAAAAATTAATAAATCATTAGATATTATCCACGAACCAGTCCCTGGTTATGAGAAAACCTTAAGCACTAAAGTGAATAGTTTTTTAAATAGGCTTCCTGCATCTAGAATTTTTGAAAGATTTAACTGGTCAATTTATCCCTCAGAAAAATTATTTTTTCATCCAAGATATCCAGATTTGATCAACGAAAACAATGAATTATTTCTTCGAGTAGAAAGACAAACATTCAGAAAGCTCAATGACTCAAGTGCAATTATGTTTACTATTGGAGTGCACAACTATCCATTGATGGAAGTTTTAAAAATTAAAGGTGCGCCAGAATCGTTGATGAGTGCAATTAAAATAATGCCTGAAAGCATTGAAATCTACAAAGGTTTAGATGTTATTGAGAATGCAATTAAGGAAGAAATTTACAATTACTCAAGTGCAAAATAATCATTGTTATTGAACTTGTTTAATGACATCAATAATGTCAATATTAAGCATAAATTGGTGGAGTTATGCTAAAAAATTCTTTTATCTGCGGATTTATTTTTACTTTTTTAGTTTGTTGTTCTGATAGTGATGTCTCATCAGATGATTTTGATGAGGATAACTTCATTAATATTGCTGGAGCTAGAATTGCACTAAATGCCCAAACTCCAAGAGATTGGAATGATCAGATCATTGAGCCTTATATCAATCCTGATCCAAAACAAAGCTCTAAAAGAGTAGCTTTATTTGGTGATACTCATGTTCACACTAGATATTCTTTTGACGCATATATTTTTGGAACAATAGCTTCACCGGATGATGCTTATGAATTTGCAAAAGGAAAAATTATTGAGCATCCAGCAGGGTTTAAAGTTGGATTAAAAAAACCATTAGATTTCTATTCGGTTACAGATCACGGGACATTCATTGGTCAGGTTGCGGAAGCGGCCACTCCTGGAACTGAATATTATCTTAGTAAAGCCTCAATAGCAGTAAGAGATATTAATGCTGAGGGTAATAGAAATACATCAACTTTTGAGCAACGCAGGGATGCGTTCGGAGCTTTTCTTTTAAATGCAGTTACTTCACTAGTTTCTGGTGATTTAGATATTGATTATGTAAATGAGGTGTCTAGAAATGCTTGGTTAGATACTATTGAAGCAGCAGAAAGACATAATGATCCTGGTAAATTTACTACATTTCTTGGTTATGAATATACAGCTTCGACAAACGATATGGGAAACCTCCATAGGAATGTAATTTTTAGAGGCAATGGTAATAAAGTACCAGCATTGCCATTTTCAAGAGCAAATAATAATAATCCTGAAGCTCTTTGGGACTGGATGGATTTAATAAGAGAGGATGGAATTGATAGCATTGCCATACCGCATAATTCAAATGGATCTGATGGCGCTATGTTCGCACTCAAAAAAACTGAAGGTGGTAGATTCGATGGTGCATATGCATCACAAAGAATGAGAAATGAACCCATTGTTGAAATTACTCAAGTAAAAGGCACATCTGATACACATCCAGCTTTCTCAACAAGTGATGAATGGGCCGATTTTGAAATCATGCCATTTAAGGTTGCAACTACTGAAGATTCTAAAATAAAAGGTAGTTATGTAAGAGAAGCATTATTGAATGGGATCAAAATGGAGGAAGCAAATGGATTTAATCCTTACAAATTTGGTTTTATTGGTTCTAGTGATACTCACACCGCTGCTTCATCCCAAGAAGAATATAATTTCTTTTCAAAAATAGGCCTTCTTGATAGCTCTAGTGAGCTTAGGGGTTCAGTACCAATTTCCTCTCCAGAACTTATAGAGCATAGAGATGAACATCAAAATACCGATGGTGATGATGGGCTAATTATTAATATCGGTGGAGAGGATTATTTTAATTCTTCTAGTATTTATTGGGGTGCAGCTGGCTTAGCTGGAGTTTGGGCAGAAGAAAATACTCGAGATTCAATATTTTCAGCTTTCAGGCGTAAGGAAACTTTTGCAACTTCAGGACCACGAATGAAAGTCAGATTCTTTGCTGGTTATGACTTAGATAAGACAAAAGCTGAAAGTAAAGATTTGATTGAATATCTTTACTCAAATGGTGTTCCTATGGGTAGTGATTTAAGACATTCTGAAACTACAGATCCTACTTTCTTTGTTTGGGCAATTAGAGACCTAGATAGCGCTGCCTTGCAGAGGATTCAAATTGTGAAGGGTTGGATAGAGAATAATCAACTTAAAGAAAAAGTTTATGATGTTGTCTGTTCAGATGGATTAAAAGTAGATCCTGTTACAAATAGATGTCCGGATAATGGCGCTAAAGTTGATATTGAAACATGCTCTATTTCAAATAATGGTGCAAATGAACTTTCTTCTTTTTGGTCAGATCCTGATTTTAATAAAGATTCGAGAGCATTTTATTATGTCCGAGTATTAGAAAATCCGACTTGCAGGTGGTCCACTTGGGATGCAATTAGGGAAGGCGTATCACCTAGACCTGATATGCAAAAAACAATTCAAGAAAGAGCATGGTCATCTCCAATTCACTTATTAAATGGTTGAGAGCATTTAGTCTTTTATTTTTAATATTTCTATTTAGCTCTTGCTCCAATAAAACCTATCAAAATTCTGATGGAACGCACTACAAAAAATCAATTTTTGAAAAGTTTAGGTGGTTAGTTGAAAGAGATTTACCGGCTTCATTAGAAATAGAGTTTCTTGAAATAAGTGATGTTAGAGTTGATATTACTCAAGCTGCTATTTGGATTGGCCATTCAACATTTTTGATCAACAACGGGGAGATAAATATCCTCATTGATCCTATTTTTTCAGAGAGAGTTTCTCCTTTTTCATTTATTGGCCCTAAACGTATGATTCCACCGGCAATTGAGATAAATCAATTGCCAAAAATTGATATCGTTTTAATTAGCCACAATCATTACGATCATTTAGATATCGTATCTTTAAGCAAACTATCAAACATAAATAACGAAACTATATTCTTAGTTCCTGAGGGTGATAAAAAACTACTAGTTAATGAAAACATAAAAAATACTTTTGAATTTAAGTGGTGGGATAACTTCCAGTTAAACGGAACTACATTTACATTTACACCAGCAAAACATTGGTCTGCTAGAGGGTTATTTGATGAGAATAGAAGTTTGTGGGGTAGCTGGCATATTGAAAATCAGAATTTAAGTCTATTTCATGCTGGAGATACTGGTTACTCAGATGACTTCAAAATTATAAGAAAACGGCTTGGGAGGATTGATCTGGCATTGATCCCAATCGGGGCTTACTCTCCATATTGGTTTGAAGGTTATTCACATGTAACACCAGATGAAGCTATTCAAATTGCTATTGACTTAGGAGCAACCAAAAGCATAGGTATGCACTGGGGAACTTTTATCTTATCCGATGAACCTATTCTTGAACCAAAAGAGTGGCTAAAAAACAGCAACAAAAAAGAAAATCTAGATTTTGTTACTGTTAAGCCAGGAGAATTAATTGAGCTAAGTTTTGAATTCTAGTCCAAAATCATTTGCCGAAACGGAAATGGTGTCGCCATTTTTTATTTTTTCTTGAATTATCATTTCAGATAAAGGATTTTGTATATATTTTTCTAATGTTCTTCTCATTGGCCTAGCTCCAAATTTACTATCAAAACCTTTTTTTAGTAACCATTCCTTGGCTTTGTCGTTAATATTTAATACTAAGTCTTGTGACACCAATAAGTCATTCATTTCTTCAATTTGCAGTTCAACAATTTCTTTTAAATGATCTTGATTTAATGAGTTAAAGATAAGAATATCATCAATTCTATTTAAAAATTCTGGCCTAAAAGATTTATTAACTTCATCATTAATTTTATTTTTAATTGAATCTGAAACAGGTTTATCACTTGGGTAGTGTTCTGCTCCTACATTGGAGGTCATAATTAGAAGGGTGTTTGAAAAATCAACTGTTCGGCCTTGTCCATCTGTAAGCCTGCCATCGTCTAAGACTTGAAGAAGGATGTTAAAAATATCAGGATGAGCTTTTTCAATTTCATCCAGCAAGATTATTTGATAAGGCTTTCTTCTAATGCTTTCAGTTAAGGAGCCTCCTTGTTCGTAACCAACATATCCAGGAGGCGAACCAATCATGCGAGATACCGAATGTTTTTCCATATATTCTGACATGTCTATTCTGGTCATGGATGCCTTATCATTGAAAAGATACTTAGCTAGAGCTTTTGAAAGTTCAGTTTTTCCTACTCCTGTGGGTCCTAAGAACATAAATGAACCTATGGGTCTGTTTGCTGACTGTAGACCAGCTCTAGTTCTTCTAATAGCACTAGCTATTGATTCTATTGGTTCTTTTTGCCCTATAACTTTCTTGTTTAAATATTCTTCAATTTGTAACAGTCGGTCTTTTTCTTCTTCCAGCAAATTTGAAACTGGGATACCAGTCCATCGTTGAACAACTTGAGCTACATCTCCTTCAGTGACCATCTCATTAATCAATGCATCCTTGGATATTTTTTCAGAATTAATAATAGCTTCCTCTAGATTAGGTATGGTTCCATATTTTATTTCTCCTGCACGAGTCCAGTCCTGATTTCGTTCAGCAGTTAAAAGATCCAGCTTTGCCTTATCAAGGTCTTCACGTATTTTTTGGACGGAGTTTATTTTTTCTTTTTGAGAGTTCCATCTGCTTGATAAATCTAATGATTCTGATTCAAGTTTTGCCAATTGATCACTTATTTCTTCTAATCTTTTTTTTGATTTTTTACTCGTTTCTTTTGATAAAGCTTCTTTTTCTATCTTTAATTGCATTATTTTTCTATCAATTAGTTCAAGATCTTCAGGCTTACTATCTGCTTGCATACGGATTAACGATGCTGCCTCATCAATAAGATCGATAGCTTTGTCAGGCAAAAATCTATCATTGATATATCTTGAAGAAAGATTGACTGCTGAAACTAAGGACTCATCTTTAATTTGGACACCGTGATGCATCTCATACTTCTCTTTAAGACCTCTTAAAATTGATACGGCATCATCCATGGTAGGCTCATCAATTAGTACTGTTTGGTATCTTCTTGCCAATGCAGCATCTTTTTCAATGTATTGCCTATATTCATCTAGGGTAGTTGCACCTATCATATGAAGTTCGCCTCTGGCCAAAGCTGGTTTTAGCATATTAGAGGCATCCATTGCTCCATCCGTTTTGCCAGCACCTACAAGCGTATGTAGTTCATCAAGAAACAAAATTATCTCACCTTGCATTTTCTTTATCTGATCAAGAACAGATTTAAGTCTTTCTTCAAATTCACCACGATATTTTGACCCTGCAAGGAGACCTGCCATATCTAGAGAAAGTAAACGTTTATTTTTCAGTCCCTCAGGGACATCATGATCAATAATTCTTTGTGCGATGCCTTCAACAATTGCAGTTTTTCCGACTCCTGGCTCTCCAATCAGGACAGGATTATTTTTAGTTCTTCGAGACAAGACTTGCATAGCACGTCTAATCTCTTCATTTCGACCAATTACTGGATCAAGCTTTCCTAACTGAGCAAGCTCAGTTATGTCTATAGTAAATTTATCAAGCGAATTTAATGTATTCTCTCCAGTTTCTGATTCAACCCTTTGCCCACTTCTATTTTTAATAATGTATTGTTCAATAGCTTGAACATTGATGGAGTTTTTCTCATTAACATTTTCGATTTCAGATGAACCTGATTTTAGTGTTTGCAGAAATAAATTATCAATTGAGACAAACTGATCTCCCAGTCTAGACATAAATTTTTCAGATTCTTGAAATATTTTTAAAGAATCTCTATCGATTCCTTGAAGTTGTGATGAGTTAGAAGAGGGTAAATCCTTTAGATTGCTTTCAATGGAGCTAATAAGATCATCAGATTGGACTTTATTTGAACTTAAAATTTCTTTTATCATCTGCTCTTCACTTAGAGCGCTAAGGAGATGTAAAGGCTTGATAATATTATGATCATAGGCAACAGCTTTGCCTTGTGCACGCATTACACAATTTCTTGCAGATTCAGTAAATTTATTTACATCCATACACTATATGTATGGTTAATAAATGTTTTTTCAAATCTATGTAACAAAACTTATAATGTACAAATGTCGCAGTTAAATATATTTGGTGAGGAAATAAGTGAATGTTGCACCAATCCAATTACTGGATTTACAAGAGATGGTTTTTGCAGCCATCATCCTTTAGATAAAGGGCTTCATTTAGTTTGTGCACTTATGACAAAGGATTTTTTAGAATTTTCTAAGTCAAAAGGCAATGATTTATCAACCCCAAGACCTGAATTCAATTTTCCTGGTTTAACTGAAGGCGATGCATGGTGTTTATGCAGTATGCGCTGGTTGGAGGCTTACCAACACGCATCAGCACCAAAACTCTACCTCAGAAGAACTCATCAAGAAGCTCTTAGTGTTATAGATTTAGATATTTTGCAGAATTTTGCTTTAGATCTTAATTAGATTCTGGAGTAAAAGTGACAGGCATTTCCTGTATAGCATGAACAAAGTTATTCGGTGCAATTTTCCATTCTCCGTCATACTTCATGTCCGGAAATCTTTGTAAAATTTGCTTGTAGGCTTCTTGTAATTGCATTAGAGCAATAGGTTTGCCAAGGCAGGTATGTCTCCCAATCCCAAAAGCAAGATGCTTATCGGCGTTTGGTCTTTCAATATTAAATTCATTTGGGTTTTCAAAGATGCTTGGATCCCTGTTTGCAGCACCATACCACATTATAATTTTTTCTCCGGCTCCCATTTTTTGCTCTCCTACCTGAGTATCTACCTTAGTAGTTCTTCTCATGTGAATAACTGGACTGATCATTCTTATGGATTCTTGAACAAAATTAGGTAAAAGGTCAAAGTTATTAAGAAGTTTTTCTTTTTGCCTAGGATTTTCAGTAAGAAGTTTTATTGCACCACTGAGTGTATTTCTAGTGGTATCGTTTCCAGCAAAGATAATCAATAACCATGATCCATCTAAGAACTCATCACTAAGTTTTTCTCCCTCTAATTCTGCATTTGCAATAGCTGACAACAAATCATTTTCAGGAAATTGTCTCTTTTTATTTAAGATATCTCTGCCATATTCAAACATTTCATCAACCATAGCGTTAAACATGTTGATCATATTTTGATCGGGACTATCCATTGATTCGCCTTCTAATTCTTTTCTGTATGATTCAGCCTGAAGATGTTGAGCTAATTCAAGAAACTCCATCCAAGTAACTAATTTTTGCCTGTCAGATTCAGGGATTCCAAGAATTTCAGAAAGTGTATAGATGGGTAATTGCTGAGAGAATTCGTGCACCAAGTTACATTTTCCCATTGGAGCTATATTATCTAAAAGTTCTGAGATTTTTGATGAAACTTTTTTATGTAATTCTTCTACATAATTAGGTTTAAAGAAGGGCATATGTTCTTTTCTGAGATTGATATGTAAATCACCATCTAGGTTAAGCATATGATCTATTGAGCTTCTCCAAAGTTTAGGATGGCGTCTATCCTCTTGACCAAGTGTCATCAAAGTTCCTGTGCAAATTTGGGATGAAAAAATTTTAGGATTCATTGAGACATATTGAATATCTTCGTATCTCGTAAGTGACCAAAAGCCTGGATCAGTATCATATTCAGCAGGTTCATGAAAGTGGACAGGAGCATGAAGTCTGTATTCATTAAATATTTCAAAGGGCTGACCTTTAGTAAACAATTGAAGGTCAGTTAAGGGCTGAGAAATATAATGATTAAATGTCTCTTCATAAGCCGGCTTATTAATAATAGTTTTTATAACTTCGTTTGAGATTGATACGGTCATCTTTGCTAGCTTAATTTGAAATAATTTCTACTTCACCTAAATTTAAGGCTCTTACTTCAGATTCAATTTCTTTTAGATCTCCAACTATTAGCCAAGACCATTGATTGGGCTTTAAATATTTTCTGGCAGTATTTTGAACCTCCTCAAGAGTTGGTTCACTATAAAGGCTAGAAAGTTCATCCAGATAATTTAGACTTCTGTCATATTGAACAATATTTGTCATTCCGCCCAATAAAGAACCCAAAGTTTCAAACCTTCCTGGAAGTCTTAATGTTTTGGATGACTTTGCTTTTTCAAGTTCATCGTACCTTATAGGCTGATCACCAAGATAATAATCAAATTCTTTTATGATTTCTTTAATGGAATCTGCTGTTTTATCAGTCTGAACCGGTGCATTAACCAGTATTGATCTTTGACCTTTAGCATCTGCCAATCTATTTCTGACCCCATATGACCAACTTTTGTCTTCTCTAAGGTTCATATTCAGTCTCGAGGTAAATGAACCGCCAATGGCATAATTCATGTACTCCATAAGAATTTCATCATCCGAACCAGTAGGCGGAAGCAATTGACCTGCAACAATATACGATTGAATTGCATTAGGTTTATCTATGAGATAGACCTTTCTTGATTTTGGTAAATTAACATTGAATAAACTCAGTTTTTGTTGTGATGCTTCACTTTCCCAATTACCAAATTTACTTTCAAGCATATCTTTTGCCTCTTCAAGATTGATGTTGCCAACGATCAAGTAGGAAGCATTATTTGAATTAATTACACGCTTATAAACCTCTACCAGGGCATCTCTTGAAATATTCTCTATTGTTTCTGTAGTACCAGTACCTGTGAGAGGTTTTCCATATGGATGGTTCTCGCCGTAAAGAATCTTTCCAATTTTCCTGTAAGCAATTGCTCTAGGTTGATTTTCTTCTTGTTTAATTCCCGCAAGCCTTTGTTTTTGTAAGCGTAAAATTTCTGAATCTTCAAACAGCGGATTCTCGAGAGACTCAACAACCAAGTCCAAAGTATCAGAGAAACTGCCTTTAAGCGATGAAACTCCAACATAAGATGAATCTAATCCTGATCCGTAGCTTATGCTTGATCCAATTGCATTTAGTGCAGCATCAAATTCAAGTGCTGAATAATTTTTTGTGCCCTCATTAAGCATATCCATCATAAAATTTGTATAACCCAACTCATTTAGATCTTCCTCAGCAAATCCACTTGAAAGCAGGATTGTCATTTGCACCAGGGGTAAACCATCCCTTTGAGCAAGATAGATTTTTGAACCATTAGATAGAGTAGCTGATTCAATATCTGGGAATTGATAGCTAACGCTTGAGGTTGGGTAGGGTATGCCTTTTGATCTATCAACTCCATTATTTTTAACTGATAATTTTTGTTCAGGCATGATAGTAAGAACATATGCTGTGTCGTCAATCCAGTTGCTAAGAGTAGTTTTAATATCTTTGGATGATGTATCTAGAAGATTTTCAAGGTATGTTTTATAACAGTCAGGTTCACCAGTATATGTTTCACAGGTTGCTAAAATATCCGACTTTCCTCCAAAGCCACCAATTCTTTGTAACCCTCTAATGTAGCCTGCATAAGTTTTAGTTTTTTCAGCTTCTAGAAGATCTTTATCAGGACCTTTTTTTAAATAATTTGCTATCGATTCATCTAATGCTTCCTCGACAACATCTGGATCTACCCCAGGTGCAACATCAGCAGCAATATAGAATAAACCTGATATCTCTCTACCAAAGTAAAAAGCTGAAACACCGGTGGAAACTTGTTGGTCATAAACCAAGTCTTTATATAAGGGAGAATTTTTTTGATCACTAAAAACGCTGGCAGCTAAGTCCAAATGAACTTCCTCGATGGTATTAGCGGGGGGCGTATTCCATACTTTATAAATGACTGTTTGAGGTACGTTATCAAGCATGATCTCTCTTTTTTCCTCAGATCTTTTCCCTATCCACTTACTGGGTTTAGTTAATGGTGGTCCGGGTGGGATGTCACCAAAATACTCTTTAGCTTTTTCTTTAGCAGTTTCCAAATCAATATCTCCGGCCAGAACAAGAACAGCATTATTTGGACCATAGTAAGTTTTAAACCATTCTTTAACATCGTCTAATGATGCTGCATCAAGGTCCTCCATTGAACCGATTGTTGTCCATGAATAAGGATGGCCTTTTGGATAGGCACCATTTGAAATACGATCAAAAGATTTTCCGTACGGTCTATTCTCACCCTGTCTTTTCTCATTTTGAACAACACCTCGTTGCTCATCCAGTTTTTCTTGATCCACTACACCCAGCAGGTGACCCATTCGATCAGATTCCATCCATAAAGCTAAATCAAGTGCATTGGTTGGAACATTCTGAAAATAATTTGTTCTATCAGAATTTGTTGTACCGTTTTGATCAGTTGAACCTATTTTTTCAAATGGCTCAAAATATTCCGAGTTATAGTTTTCAGTTCCATTAAACATTAAGTGTTCGAATAAATGAGCGAATCCAGTTTTACCTTCTTTTTCATTTTTTGAACCAACGTGATACCAAATATTCACTGCTACCATTGGAACTTTTCTATCCTCATGGACAATTACGGTTAAACCATTATCAAGTGTAAATTTTGAATAATTAATCTCAGGTATAGAATTTTCATTATCTGATGTATAAGCGAAGATACTTACAGATAAGAAAAAACCTATGAAATAAGTAGATAATTTTTTAAGCATATAAACCCCATAAATCGGATGAAATAAAAAACGATCAACAATTATAGTGATTCTAATGAGAATTGAAAATTTTCTATTCGCTTAAGTTAAAATATTCTTATGTATAAATTAAATAATATTGCATGCATATGTGCGGCTATTCTTCTTTGCTATGGCTGTTCAAATGAAGTAACCGATACGGAAGGTCAATTACGTGAATGGATTAGCACTCTATCATCGGACGAGTTCGAAGGTAGAAAGCCTGGAACAAATGGAGGTCAACTCACAAAAAATTATATTGCAGATCAACTAAATAAATTAAACATTGAACCATTAGGAAATAGCTATTTTGTTGAAGTTCCCGCAACACAAATTACCCTGAAGAATCAATCTTACGTGACTTTTAGTTTTAGAGGCCAAGACAGAAAATTAAGTACCGGAAAGGAAATTGTTTTTTGGACAAAACATGCAAAAGAATACCGAAAATTAAGAGATAGTCAGCTTGTTTTTGTAGGTTATGGGATTGTTGCACCTGAGTATAACTGGAATGACTACGAGGGAATTGATGTTCGAGGAAAAACTGTTGTAATGCTTATAAATGATCCTGGATTTGATACTGGAAAATTAAGACTTTTTAATGGTAAATCAATGACTTACTATGGAAGATGGACTTATAAATTTGAGGAAGCTGCAAGACAAGGTGCTGCTGGTGTAATTATTCTTCATGAAGAAGATGCAGCTGCATATCCATGGTCTACAGTAGAAAACTCATGGCAGGGGCCTCAGCTTGATCTGACTAGAGAAGATCTTGGTTTGAGCAGAGCATTAGTTGAAGCATGGATTCCTCATGATGTATTTTCTAATTTAATAGATTTTACAGGCTTTAATTACGATAGTTTGAAGGAGATAGCTTTATCAGATACGTTTCGTGCATTTGAGCTTAGAGGGATGAAGCTATCTACTGAAATTTTTAATAATGTAGACTATCTAACTTCCCATAACATTGCTGGTTTGCATGTTGGCACGACCAGGCCGGATGAATACATTCTATATACAGCCCACTGGGATCATCTCGGTATTTTGGAAAATCTTGGATCAAAAGACATCATTGCAAATGGTGCTATTGATAATGCAACCGGAGTTTCTGCACTATTGGATCTAGCTAATCGCTTTGCAAGGACAGATACCGAAAGATCTCAGCTTTTTTTGTTCGTTACATTAGAAGAATCAGGCCTTTTAGGATCTGAATATTTTGCTGAGTACCCACCGATAAATTTAAATAATATTGTTGCTGGTTTTAATTTTGATGGAATTATACCCACCGGAAAAACTAATGATGTTGTAGTCATTGGTTATGGGGCATCAGAACTTGAAGACCTTCTAGAAGAGCAATTATCAAAAGAAGGTAGATATATAAACCCAGATCCAAATCCTGAAAAAGGTTACTTCTACAGATCTGATCATATTAGCTTTGCAAAGAGAGGTGTTCCAATGCTTTATGCAGATGGCGGCTCAGATCTTGTAAGCGGTGGTAGGGCTGCAGGTTTAATTCTTGAGGAAAATTATAGAAAAAATGCTTATCACAATGTAGCAGATGAATATTCGGAGGATTGGGATTTAGATGGCCTAATTCAATCTATTGATTCGATCTATGAAATTTCTTTAAATTTATCGAATAATAATATGTGGCCAAATTGGTATGAGGACAATGAATTTAGAGCCATCCGAGATCTTTCATTAGAAATGCAAAATAAATAGTTCATTAAAATTCACATTAATGTGCTTTTGATTTCACAATCGACCTTCATAATAATTACACATCAGTGATTTCATGCTTCCCCTGGCA
>CEWK01006451.1_pt1 | contig 14005 bp, 13 predicted proteins | sample 531431 | NCBI WGS metagenome assembly CEWK01 (sample SAMEA2623059, study PRJEB7988) | marine metagenome | isolation source: saline water (ENVO:00002010), including
AATACCAAAATAACTTAAAAATATTAAACCAATCAATATAGAAATAAGAATTCCAATTTTATAGAAATCTGGAAAGAGTAAAAAATTCATATTGTCACCTGGCAACGGTAAGTAAAAAAATGAAATGGTTAGTAAGAGTAGAGATGTTATCAAACCTAAGATAATTGTTGTTCCCATACTTAAAAATGTTGATGAAACAATTGCTGGAATCACTAGTAAAAAAGAGAAAGGATTAAAAATCCCTCCTGTTAAATAAAGAAGAGCGCTTAACTGTATTAAATCGTACAAAAGAAAGGGGGCTGCGTAAAAATCTTTCAATTGATTTATTCTAATACCAAATTGAAGATACAAATTTGTTACTAAACCAAATGAAATGATCAAATAACTTTCTATGATCGGAAATGGTAAATTTAAATAATAAAAAACTACACTAATAGCTAAAATTTGTCCAATAATGGCTATATATCTAAGAATAGTTAATGTATTTTTATCTAAGCTTAAATTCTCTTTTGTTCGAAAAAGAGTTGATAAGTTCATCTTATGTTAAATATCTAGGTTGGTAACATCTAGAGCATTGTTAGTAATAAAATCTTTTCTAGGAGCTACTTCGTCTCCCATTAAAACTTCAATCATTTTCTGATCTTCTCTAGATTTATCCTTTGTGCCTTTAGAGTATTGAACTCTTAGCATTGTTCGGTTATCTGGGTTAAGAGTTGTTTCCCATAGCTCCTCTGGGTTCATTTCCCCTAAACCTTTAAACCTTTGTATTGATAATTTTTCTCTCTGTTCTTGTAAAAATTTTTCGTATTCATTAGTTCCCTTTTTATACTTCTTTTCAGTTTTATTTGAATTTAAAATATATTCTTCTAATGCTTTTTCATCTTTTATATAAACACTTTTATTTGACTTAGTAACTTTAAATAGAGGAGGTTGTGCTAAATATAAGTGGCCATTTTCTATCAATTCATTAAAAGGATAGTTATTAAAGAAAGTAAGTAAAAGAGTTCTTATATGTGATCCATCTACATCGGCATCAGTCATGATAATTATTTTATCGTATCTTAAGTTTTCAATATTGAAATCTTTAGAACCAGTTCCAAGTGCATTTATTAAGGTTACTATTTCACTAGATGACATCATTTTTGACAAAGCTTTTGTTGATTGATCTTCTCCATTTTTTTTTCCGTTAACAAAAGTATTCAAAATTTTACCTCTAAGAGGTAGAACTGCTTGATACTCTCTTACTCTACCTTGCTTAGCTGAACCTCCGGCAGAGTCTCCCTCGACTATAAATAATTCTGTTCCTTCTCTTTTTTGAATTTGACAGTCAGCAAGTTTACCCGGAAGACCTGAAAGTTCAAAAGTTCCTTTTCTTCTTACACTATCTCTAGCTTTTCTAGCAACATCTCTCGCCATTGCCGCCTGAGTTATTTTTTCTAAGACTGCTTTTGCTATAGATGGGTTTTGATCTAACCATGTTGAAACTTTTTCAGCGATTATATGTTCAACAATATTTCTTATTTCTGATGAAACTAATTTATCTTTAGTTTGTGATGAAAATTTAGGATCAGGCATTTTAATAGACAACACAGATGTTAATCCTTCTTTAATATCCTCGCCAGATAGTGTTAATTTATTTTTTTTTGAATTCCTATCAGCATAATATTTATTAATTACTCTTGTGAGTGCGCTTCTAAAACCTAAAAGATGCGTTCCACCGTCTTTTTGAGGTATATTGTTTGTGAATGGCAAAACTTCTTCTGAATAACCTGCATTCCACTCAAAAGAACATTCGACTATGACATTACTTTTCGTTGACGTCACATAAACGGGTTTTTTAAAAACTTCTTTTTCATTTTTATTAATTAATTTTGGCTTCTTATTATTGATAAATTTTACAAATTCTAAAATCCCCCCCTCATATTTGTGAGTATATTCTCTCGTTTTTTTTGAAGAGTTATCAGTTAATTTTATACTTATTCCTTTATTCAAAAAGGCTAGTTCTCTTATTCTTTTTTCCAAAATAGATGAACTAAATTTAATTGAAGAAAAAATTTCTTTTGAAGGTAAAAAGTTTATCTTAGTGCCTTTTTTTTTTGTTTTTCCAATTTTTTTTAACGAATTAATTGAATTTCCATTTTCAAATTTAATTTCATATTCGTTGCCATTTCTATAAATATTTAAAGAAAGTTTCTCAGATAGAGCATTTACAACTGATACACCTACACCATGTAACCCCCCTGAAACCTTATAGGAATCATGATCAAACTTTCCGCCAGCATGCAATTGGGTCATAATAACCTCTGCGGCAGACATTTTCTCTCCTTTATGGATATCGACTGGAATACCTCTTCCATTATCCTCTACAGTAATAGTGTTATTTGAATTTATTGTAACTTCTATGTTTTTACAGTGTCCTGCTAATGCTTCATCTATAGAGTTATCTACTACTTCAAACACCATGTGGTGCAGACCAGATCCATCATCCGTATCTCCAATATACATTCCCGGTCTTTTTCTAACAGCGTCTAATCCTTTGAGGACCTTAATTGAGTCAGCGCCGTAAGAGTTTTTATTTTTAATTTCTGAGTTATTTGACATTTTTATGAATAGATAATTATAGCATTTTTTTTTAATAATATAAAATTAGCGTACAAGGTTGGGTTCTAGAACTCTTAAGTATCAAGGGTTATAGGTCAAAAAATTTGTTATTGATCAAATTTTAACAAAATTAGATTTTCATCGGCATAATCACATAATAACTATTTTTATCTTTAGGATCCTCAATTAATACTGGGGAAACCGAGTCCTTTAAATTCATCTTTAGTTTATTATTTTCTATCTCAGATGCGATATCAATTAAATATTTTGAATTAAAACTTATGTTTAAGTTTTCAGAGTTAAATTCAGCTGATATTTTTTCGTTCCCTTCTCCTGAATTAGCACTATTAACAGAGAGTTGAATATTGTCTTTATTAAGGATTAATTTTACTCCTTCTTTTCCATCTAAAGAAACACTAGCCACTCTTTCGATTGATTTAATAAAGTCTTTTGAAGAAACTGTAAGGATTTTGTTATTACCAGTTGGAACTACTTTTTGATAGTCTGGAAATTTACCGTCGATGACTTTGGAGATTAACTTTATATTTCCTATGGAGAATTTTATCTTGTTATCTCCTGTTTGTATTTTCAATTCATTATTATTTTCCATCAAAAGAGAACATAATTGAAAAACAGCTTTCTTGGGTAAAATTAGAGGGTTAAATTCAGTGTTGTTTTCAATTTCAAGACTACTAGACGATAATCTATGACTGTCTGTAGCAACACCAGTAAGAAAATTCCTATTATTTGCTTCTGTTATATGTAAATAAATCCCGTTTAAGTAATGTCTAGTATCATCATTTGAAATTGAAATTTTTGTTTTGTTTAAAAGTTTTAAAAATCTGTCATTATTTAAAGTTATTTCATCGCTATCAAATTCATCAGCAAAAGTTGGGAAATTATCGGTTGGCAAGCATAATAGATTAAAATCAGAATTTTCGCTTTTCAAGCTTAATTTATTTTCACTTTTTAAATCAAATTTTATTTCTGAGTTAGCTGATATTTTTCTAAGTATATCATATAAGATTGTTGCTGAGGTTGTAGTGCTTCCTTCTTTAATTATCTTTACATCACTTATCTCGTCATAAAATATTACATCTAAATCTGTTGCCACTATTGAAAGCTTTGTTTCCTTAAGCTGAAGAAGAACATTTGAAAGAATAGGCAATGTATTTTTTTTTTCTACAACGCCTTGAACAAAATTTAAAGATTTAAGTAAAACATCTCTCTTTATAAAAAATTGCATCAATTACTGCTCTAGTAGAAGACTTTTTATTTGGCTTATATTTTTTTTCATTTCATCGTCTTGTTCAGACAATCGAGAAATAGTCTTTACAGCATGTATAACGGTTGTGTGATCCCTATTTGCAAACCTTCTTCCAATTTCTGGCAATGATCTAGTTGTCATCTTTTTTGCTAGATACATTGCAATCTGACGTGGCCTTGCTAAGGGTCTAGATCTTCTTTGAGAAAGCATATCACTTAAACTAATATTAAAGTAGTTCGAAACTATATTTTGAATTTTATCTACAGTGATGACTCTAATTTGACTAAAAACATCTTTCAATATTCTTTTACAGTCACTTATATCTAAATTTTTATTATGAACCCTGCTAAAGGCAATAATTCTATTTAGTACACCAATCAGTTCTCTTATATTTGTTTTGCTTTCACTTGCTACATAATTGATTACTTCCTTGCTTAAATTTATTTTTTCTTTAAATTGAAACTCAATTTCAGAAATTTTTTTCACAATTATTTTTACTTTTAATTCTAAATCAGGAGAATCAATATCTACGATTAAACCGCCTGCTAATCTTGACTTAATTCTCTCTTGAATTCTTTCCAATTTCATCGGAGCCCTATCAGCTGAAATTATAATCTGAGATCCTTTATCCATTAAGCTGTTAAAAGTATGAAAAAACTCCTCTTGCAAACTTTCTTTTCCACTAATAAATTGAATATCATCAATTATGAACACCGAGGATTTTCTGAAAAAATCTTTAAAATTCACCATGTCATTTTTCTTAATTGACTTTATAAAATGATACATAAATCGTTCTGCGGAGATAAACATCACATTATTGTCATTTTGAAGTTCTAGACCGATCGCATTTAATAAGTGAGTTTTGCCTAAACCAACTCCTCCACATACATAAAGTGGATTATATCTAGCTATTTGTTCACAGACTCTTTTAGAATATGACAGAGCTATATCGTTACTTTTGCCTTGTATAAAATTATCAAAGTTGAGTTTTGGATTAAGACGATTATAATTCAAAATAGAATCCTTAATCTCGGTAACTTTATTTAGTTCGTTAATTTTAATAAATTCCTGACTTTGTTTAGTTTCTTCAATAATTTTAAATTCTATTCTATTTAGAGTAAGTTTAAATTCTTTCACTTGCTCTAAAATTTTATCCAAATATCTTGAGACTATCCAATCTCTGAAAAATCTTGTAGGCACACCTAGGATTAGATAATCATTGTACTCTTTTACTAAAGAAATTTTTTCTAACCAGCTATTATATATTTCACTTCCAAAAGTTTTTTTAAAACTTCCCTGTACATCGCTCCAATTAATTGTTTTTTCTTCTTCTGAAACATAAACTTTTTGTTGATTTATTTTATTTTTTTCCATGTAGATATTTACTTTTAGAGATTCCTATAAACTCTCTTTTAAAAATATTTGCAAGAAATATCTTTGATAAAATAAAAAAAAAACGTTTTTGGTTGTAACATTAACGTGCAGATAGAAATAAAAAAAAGACCACAACTTTTAAATGTAAACTACATTTTGCTTTTTTAAAAAAAGAAAATTCTAAATGTAGATTGTTAGACAAAATTATATCAACTGTTAATTGATGTTTTATTTTATTTTTTTTGAAACTCTTGAGATTTTTCTTGTAGCAGTTTTTTTATTTACTACTCCAGATTTAGCAACCTGCATTAGAATTGATTGAAATTGTGAAAAAAATTTTTTTGCTTTGTCTTTTTCTTTATCTTTTATAAGAAGTTCCATCTTTTTGACAGCACTCTTATATTTGCTTTTTCTAATCCTATTAATTTGTGTTTGTTTTTTTACTCTTCTTACTCTTCTAATTGCTGATTTCGTGTTAGGCATTTCAAAATTATATATATGCAGGGAAAATGAGGGTCAACTTTATTATTTCTGACAACTTTTACAAAAAAATGAAGATCTATTAGAAATATTCAACTTGGTTATTATTTTGTTGCAATCTATGTTAGAACAACTCTCTCCTTTTAAGCCATAAACTTTAAATTTTTGTTGGAATACGCCTTGTTTTCCATTATCACTAGAAAAATCTTTTATAGATGATCCACCTGATTTGATGGCTTGGTTTAAAATTTTTTTTGTAGACTTGATGATTTTCTTGATTTCAAAATCTTTAAGACTTTTTACTTTTCTCATAGGTTTGACACCGCTATAAAAAAGAATTTCATTCACATAGATATTACCTAATCCCGATATACATTTTTGGTCCATGAGAATATCTTTTATATTTCTTTTCCTCCCAAAAAAGTAATTTTTTAAATAATAAAAATTTAAATTTTTACTCAAGGGTTCTGGTCCCAGATCTTTTAAATGTAAAATTTTATTGGGCTTTATTGAATTGTATAGTTTTATGAATCCAAATTTTCTTACATCATTGTAAATTAATTTTTGGTTGTTTTGGAAGAAAAATATTACTCTATCGTGTTTTTTATCTTTATTATCTAAATGGTAGTAAAAGCTTGTTTTATATTTTTTTTTCTCTTTGTCGATAAAAAAAAATTTTCCTGTCATTCCTAAATGCACTAAAACAAAAAAATTTTTATTGATTTCAAAAATTAAAAATTTTGACCTTCTGTAAACCCTTCTTATACTTTTTCCTTTTAGTTTTAGTATTGCATCTATATTTATCTTATATCTTAAATTCACATCGTTGATCTTAACTTTTTTTATAATCAAATTTAATATTTTGCGCTTTAAGGACCTTTTAACAACTTCAACTTCAGGTAATTCTGGCATATAATTCTTTTATGAAAAGCACTATTCAAGATAAAACTAATTTAGTCAATTCTGTATTTTCGGAAGTTCATGAAAAATATGATTTAATGAATGATATATTGTCATTCGGAGCCCACCGTATTTGGAAGGATAAATTTATTGACTGGATGAATCCCCAACCTAATACAAATCTAATTGACGTTGCCTCTGGAACCGGAGACGTGGCTAAACTATTTTACGATAGAACTAAAAAGACTGGAAAAATAACCTGTGCTGAACCTAACTCGGGAATGTTAAAACAGGGTAAAAAAAAATTAATGAGGATTAATACTGTTAGCTGGATTCATGCTCCAGCAGAGAAATTAACAGTCAACGATAATTCTTTTGATTATTATTCAATAAGTTTTGGAATTAGAAATGTTTCTAACATTCACAAAGCTTTTAAAGAAGCTTTTAGAGTATTAAAACCTGGAGGACGTTTTATGTGTTTGGAATTTTCAAAAATAGATAATGAATTTTTAAATTTCTTTTATAAGAAATACTCTAAAATTATTCCTTTTCTTGGTAATTATGTTGTAGGTTCAAAAAAACCTTATGAATATTTAACAAAAAGTATTGAAGAATTTTATAACCAAGAAGAGCTAGTTGATTTAATGAAAAAAAATGGTTTTTCTAATATTCAATTTAGAAACCTTTCTAGTGGTATTACGGCAATACACTCAGGTTGGAAAATTTAAATGTTCAAAAGAATTTTCAAACTCTTCCAAATATCAAGAAATTTATCTTCATCTGGTGCTGTAGAAGTAATTAAAGAAATTTATCCGTTGCCAACAATTTTAAGTGTATTTTTTAATATTATATCTATTGGCTCTAATACAAAAACAATTAATAAAAGAAATTCGCCTGGAGAAAAGCTTTGTGAAGCATTACAAAATATGGGCACGACTTTTATCAAATTGGGACAATTTCTTGCCACAAGGCCTGATATTATAGGTGATGAATTAACAAAAAATCTAGAAAAACTTCAAGATAAAGTTCCAGCTTTTGATCTAAGTGACGCAAAAAAAATTATAAAAAAAGAAGTTGGAGAAAATTTTTATAAAAATATAATTGAAATTAGTGAGCCTATTGCTGCAGCATCTATAGCACAAGTCCATCTTGCAAAAATAAAACTTGAAGATAAAGAAAAATTAGTAGCTATTAAGATTTTGAGACCTAACATTGAAAAATTATTCAATGAAGAATTAGATGCTCTTATGCTTTTTGCGTATGTTGTTGAAAATACTTTTAGTAAAGCAAAAAGATTAAAATTGACTGAGGTAGTTCACCTTCTTAGAGAGATCACTAATATAGAAATGGATTTGAGATTTGAGGCTGCCGCTGCAAATGAACTTTACGAAAACACTAAAAATGACTTGGGGTTTAATGTTCCAAATATCTATTGGAATTATACAACTAAGAAAATATTAACCTTAGATAAAGTAGATGGAATTTCTATAAGAGAGCAAATAAAATTAAAAGAACTTGGTGTAGATCTAAAAAAATTAGCTGAAGATTTAATTCAAAATTTTTTGAAACAAGCTGTAAGAGACGGTTTTTTTCATGGAGATATGCATCAGGGAAATTTATTTGTAGATAATCAAGGAAATATTATACCTGTAGACTTTGGTATTATGGGTCGCTTAGATAAAAATAATAGAAAATTTTTAGCGGAAATTTTATACGGTTTTATTAAAAGAGATTATGTTAAGGTAGCTGAAGTACATTTTCAGGCTGGATTAGTTCCTCAGCAAGCATCCAGAGAAGAATTTGCCCAAGCATTAAGGTCTGTTGGAGAACCAATCTTTGGCCAATCAATAAAAGATATTTCTGGAGGGAACTTGCTAGCTCAATTGTTTGAAATAACTGAAAAATTCAATATGGCTACTCAACCTCCATTGCTTTTGTTGCAAAAAACTATGGTTGTTGTTGAAGGTGTAGCGAGAAAACTTTATCCAGAGACAAATATTTGGGAAGTATCAAGACCGGTTCTCGAGAATTGGCTTAAAAATATTAAAAGTCCAAAAACAACTTTTGACAAAGCTATTAATACCTCATCAGAGATATTGAAAAGAATACCAGACTTACCAAAGTTTATGGATAGGGCAGATTATGCTCTAAAACTAATGTCTGAAGGAAAAATTAATCTTGTTGCTACTACAAATAAAAGTTTAGAAATTGAGCAAATGAAACTTAAAAACTTTAGAAATAATATATTAATAAGTTTTTTTGGTATTGTAATTGTTATTCTATTAGTATTTTAATTAATTATGAATGTTAAAAATAAGAAAATACTTATTATTATTAGCGGAGGCATTGCTGCTTACAAAGCTTTAGATTTAATAAGATTGTTAAAAAAAAATGAAAATGAGGTAAAAACTATACTCACTAAAAGCGGAAAAGAATTTGTTACTACTTTATCAATTAATACTCTTACAAATAACAAAACTTTTGAGGATATTTTTGATAAAGATACTGAGGCCGAGATAGATCATATTTCTCTTTCCAGATGGGCAGACTTAATAATTGTTATACCAACAACTGCAAATTTCATGACAAAGCTAAGCATCGGAAAAGCTGATGATTTAGCTACGACGGTCATTTTAGCTTCAAACAAAGATATCCTATTAGTTCCAGCGATGAACGTTAGGATGTGGTTACATAAGGCGACTCAAAAAAATGTAAAAAAACTTAAAGATTATGGGTATTTATTTTTAGGACCAGAAAAAGGTGAGATGGCTTGTGGCGAATACGGCGAGGGTAAAATGTCAAGTCCAAGACAAATTTTTACTTATCTAGGTAACTACTTTCACGAGAGAAATACTTTAAAGAATAAAAATCTTAAAGCTTTAGTAACTGCTGGTCCAACAAGAGAATACTTGGATCCAGTAAGATATATATCAAATGAGTCTAGTGGAGAACAAGGATATGAAATAGCTCTAGCCCTGAGTAGATTGGGGGTTAAAACTACGTTAATCACAGGACCGTCAAATATTGTTTACCAGCAAGATATTAAAACAAAAAAAATTGTAACAGCTGAAGAAATGTTGAAAGAAGTTAAAAAAACTTTACCAGTAGATATAGCTATATGTGCTGCAGCTGTATCTGATTTTAAGCCTTTTAAAAAAAATAGAAATAAATTAAAAAAAAAAGAAAATGATTTAAGACTTATTAAATTAGAAAAAAATAAAGACATCTTAGAATACCTTGGAAAAAATAACAAAAATAGACCAAAATTGGTAGTTGGTTTTGCTGCAGAAACCGAAAATTTAAATAAAAATGCTCTTTCTAAATTAATTGAAAAAAACTGTGACTTAATTATAGCAAATGATATCTCCAAAGAAAATATTGGTTTTAATTCAAAATTTAATCGTGTCTCAATTATAAATAGCAATGGGGATACGATGTTTATTAAGAAAAATAGAAAAAGTTTTATAGCTCAAAAAATCGTAGAGGTAGTGTTAAAAAAACTTTTGGTTAATGACAGAAATTTTAATTAAAAAATTGTCAAAAAGGGTTAGGTTGCCTAAATACGAAACAAATGGATCATCTGGTATGGATCTTGAGGCAAATATCGATAAACCCATAAAGATTGAACCTGGGAGGGTATCAATAATTCCAACAGGGATATCAGTATCAATACCATTAAATTATGAAATTCAAATTAGACCTAGATCAGGTTTAGCTGCAAAACATCAAATATCAGTTCTCAATGCGCCAGGTACAATTGATGCTGATTATCGTGGTGAAATTAAAGTTATTTTGATAAACCAAAGTCAAAAGGCATTTATTATTGAAGGCGGGACTAGAATTGCTCAAATGGTCTTGTGCCCAATTATTAAAGCTAAGTTGAAAGAGGTAGAGAACTTAGATTATACGGACAGAGGTTCAAGTGGATTCGGATCCACGGGGATAAAATAGTCGGTGAGTTTAAATTTTAAAGACTTAGAAAGATTCGAAAAACAGATTATTTTAAAAAAAATTGGTATAAGTGGTCAAAAAAAACTTTATAACTCTAAAATATTGATAATTGGTATCGGAGGTTTAGGATGTCCTTTGCTTACTTACCTTGCTTCTTCTGGGGTAGGTACTATTGGCATCATTGATCACGATAAGGTTGAATTAAGCAATTTGAGCAGACAAACACTTTTCACATCAGATGATATTGGCAAATTTAAAGTAGAACAAGCTAAAATTAATATTAGTAAAATAAATAAAAATATAAATATTATAGCCTACAGAAAAAAACTAACTTCTTTGAATGCTAATTCTATTATTAAAAATTTTAGTATAATTTGTGATGGAACTGATAACTTTAAAACACGCTATCTCATAAATGATCAATGTAAAAAAAATAAAAAAATTTTAATATCAGCAGCTATAAGTAAATTTGATGGACATTTATATAAATTTAATTTTAAAAAGAAAGTTTCATGTTATCGTTGTTTCATGCCGAAAACTCCGCAAATTGAAAATAACTGTCAATCTGAAGGAATTTTTTCACCTGTTGCAGGAATTCTGGGAACTCTTCAAGCTAACGAAGCTTTAAAAACAATTCTGGATTTTAAAGAAAATGTTGATAGTCAAATGATAATATTTGACTCGATTAAAACTAATTTTAGAAAAGTAAGATTAACCTTTAACCCTAGATGTAAAAATAAATGTTCAAAATTCTAACATCTTTATTTTTATATCTTATTTTATTTCAAAATTTATTTGCAGATGACTATTTTCTTACTTTAAGAAAAGAAAAAGTAAATCTAAGGCAAGGTCCATCTTTTGAATATCCTATAAAACTATTTTATAAAAAAAAATTTCTTCCTGTTTTAGTTCAAGATAAATTTGAGAATTTTAGAAAAATAATAGATCATGAAAATAATACTGGATGGATACATATTTCACAATTATCTAAAAAAAAAGCAGCCATTACAATTAATGATTATCAAATAATTTTTAATAAACCATCAATTTATTCTAAGGCCACAGTAATCTTAAAAAGAGGAAAGCTTTGTCAAATCCAAAAATGTAATACAGAATGGTGTAAAGTAAAAGTGGAGGACTATAAAGGGTGGATAAAAAAAGACAGTTTATGGGGATTGTTGTAAACTTATTTTTTATATTTAGAAGTCCAGATTTTATCTAAAACAAAATACCACACTGCGTTTGCCAATGGTTCTACTATCGCATCAGTTAGAGCTATCATGAAAGAGACATTAGCTATCAACATCAAAACTGTAATTGCAATAGCAAAGTGGCCTATTGTATAAATTATTGTCCTTATTATAGAACCTTTGTTATTAGTATATATACTTTTAGAGGCTGATAAAATTCCTGTAGTAAATTCAGTCATCTAATTAAATGGGTTTTCAAGAACGCAAGCTACCAAATGAATTCTATTTTGTTCACCGCCGTTAAAAAAATTATGGTATCTAGTGTTGTTTGTTATTGTTACTGATCCGTCTGCTGGCATATGCTTACAGACATCTTCTATTACCATTCTGCAACCTTTATTAGTAATTATTGGGATATGCAGTCTTGGTTCTGGATCTCTGTGCCAACTAAGTGTAGATCTTGGTTCTTTTAATAAGATTCTTACTCTACCAAGTTTAAAATTTTTTCTTAAAATATCATAGACTTCCTCAAAATAAGTTCCTTTAAACTCCGGCACAATTTCAGTATACTTTGACTCATCAATTGGCTTATCTCTCTCGATTTCCTTTCCTTTTTCATCAGGAATAGTCCAGTAAGTTCCTCTAACATTATGACCTTCGGTAGATGATTTATCGCCTGGAATTTGATTTAGAGAAATTGCCCCAAAGTTTTTGATACCAAGAGTGTTAAATTTCTTTTTTTTGAGCACAACGTTTAAATCAGCTCTCAATTTATCAACGTCAAATTTAAGATTGGGGACTATATAAAAATCGTCCTTTATATTTTGGTTTAATGACTCTAAGTTATTTGTCGGTTTTACGATTTCCATATTAATTCAAGTTTTTTAAATTAGGTCTATCAGCGTTCATTATTTTAGTCCACACTGCAACAAAGTCTTTTACAAATTTTTCTTTATTATCATCTTGCGCGTAGATTTCTGCGTATGATCTTAATATCGAATTAGAGCCAAGAACTAAATCTGCTCTAGAAGCTGTAAATTTTACTTTATTGGTTTTACGATCAATAACATCGTATGAGTTTTTTCCTGTTGGGTTCCAAGTATATTTCATATCAACTAAATTTATAAAAAAGTCATTTGTAAGAATTCCAACTCTATCGGTCATTACGCCTTTATTTTTAGCAGTCGAATGATTTGTCCCGAGCACTCTCATGCCACCTATAAGGCAAGTCATTTCCTGTGCACTTAATCCCATCAAAGAAGCTCTTTCTAATAGGAGTTCCTCTGGCATAACTGAATAGTCGGCATTAAAATAATTTCTAAAACCATCATGATGTGGCTCTAGCCACTTAAAACTTTTAATTTCAGTTTGATCTTGTGAAGCATCTCCTCTTCCTGGGTTAAATGGGACTTTTACTTTAGAGCCCGCTCTTTTGATAGCTTTTTCAAGTGCTACATTTCCTGCCAGAACTATTGTGTCTGCAATTGTTGCTCCAGTTTTTTTTGCAATACCTTCAAGTACTTTTAAAACTTTTGAGAGCCTTTTTGGTTCATTCGCCTCCCACTTATTCATTGGCTCTAGTCGAATTCTTGCTCCGTTAGCTCCACCTCTTTTATCTGTTCTCCTGTATGTTCTTGCGCTATCCCAAGCAGTGGAAATTAAATCACTAGAGTTTAATTTTGAACGTGTAATCATTTTCTTTACTTTCTCTATGCTATATTTCTTTTTGGGTTTAGGAACGTTACCCTGCCAATACAGGTCCTCTTTAGGAGCCCAAGGTCCAATATAATTTTCTTTATTCCCCATTGTTCTATGAGTTAACTTAAACCAAGCTCTCGCAAAAGAGTCCTCGAAAAACTTTGGTTCTTTATAAAACCTCTCTGAAATTTTTCTATACTCTGGATCCATTGCCATTGCCATGTCTGCATCAGTAAACATTAATCTTGCTTTTTTGTTAGGGTCACCCAAGTCTTTTGGTTTTTTTTCTTCTTCAAGATTGATTGGTTCCCATTGCCAAGCTCCTGCAGGACTTTTTTTACTTTCCCATTCATAATTTAGTAAAAGATCTAAATATTGGTGATCCCACTTATCAGGATTAGTTGTCCAAGCTCCTTCTAAGCCAGAAGTAATTTGATTTGCCCCAGTTCCATTTTTCTGATTCCAGCCAAAGCCTTGTTCGTGGATATCAGCTCCAGCGGGTTCTGGTCCTAAATTGTCAGGATTACCATTACCATGCGCTCTT
>CEWK01108533.1_pt1 | contig 13997 bp, 16 predicted proteins | sample 531431 | NCBI WGS metagenome assembly CEWK01 (sample SAMEA2623059, study PRJEB7988) | marine metagenome | isolation source: saline water (ENVO:00002010), including
AGTAGTAGTATCCGTGGACTGTCTATAAACATGTTGTATCTTGACGAGTTTGCATTTGTCGAAGACGCAGAAACATTTTACACTGCGACATATCCTGTAATCACATCAGGTAAAGATTCAAAAGTTATTATTACTTCCACTGCAAATGGTGTGGGTAATATGTTTCATAAAATATACGAAAGTGCAGTTCATGGACAAAGTGAATATAAAGACTTCACAATCAACTGGTATGACGTGCCAGGCAGAGACGAAGCATGGAAAGAACAAACAATTGCAAATACCTCAGAAGCACAGTTTGAACAAGAGTATGGAAACTCATTTCTTGGAACAGGTAATACACTTATCAATTCTAATACTTTACTTGGATTACGTGCTGTAGACCCTGAATGGTCTAAAGAAGATTTTAATATGTATGATAAACCAGTAGAAGGTCATTCATACGTTATGACATGTGACGTTGCAAAGGGAAGGGGGATTGACTTTTCTACGTTTAGTATATTTGACGTATCTGTCAAACCCTTCAAACAGGTTGCAACATATCGTAACTCATTGATATCTCCTTTACTATTTCCCGACATAATGGCAAAGTATGGTAAAGCATACAATGACGCAACTATTATTATAGAAAACAATAATGAAGGTAGTATGGTAGCTTCACAGTTACATTATGACTTAGAATACCCAAATGTTTTTGTTCAAGGTCAGTTAAAAGCCTCAGATATTGGTGTAACAATGTCCAAAAAAATCAAAAGAATAGGGTGTTCTACACTAAAAGAACTATTAGAAGAAGATAGATTAAGTATTTTGGACAGAAACACTATCACTGAGCTCATGACTTTTGTAAATAAGGGTAGAAGCTTTGAAGCCGATAGAGGTTATCATGACGATATGGTAATGACATGTGTATTATTTTCATGGTTCGTAACTACAGATTATTTCTATCATTTAACAAATTATCAAGTCAAAGAGTTGTTATATTCAGAACAACAGAAACTTATCGAAGAAGATATGTTGCCAGCAGGGATTTTTGGTGACAGACCAGTTGAAGAAGAATCTTTTGTAGATAATAACGGGGATAGATGGTTTAACGACCCCTTAGAGAATATAAAGTTATAAATAAAACAGTAAACAACTTTTGACATTAACAGGAGAAAAAGTATGGCATTTCAAGTATCACCAGGCGTGCAGGTCAAAGAGATAGACCTAACAAATGTTGTGCCTGCAGTTTCCAGCACAACTGGAGCCTTTGCAGGAACATTTCAATGGGGCCCTGTTGATGAAGTAGTAACAATTTCAGACCAAAAAGGGTTAGTCGAGAACTTTTATCAACCAGCTAACACAAATGGTGGAGCAGAAGACTACTATTCAGCTGAAGGATTTTTAAGATATGGTTCTTCTTTACGAATAGTCAGAGTAAACTCTACAGGTTTGTTTAGTGCTAATTCAGCAGGTCACACAACCTCATTATTAAAGAATTTTGACGATTACTATAACTCTTACCGAAGTGGTGCTAATTCAGGCACATCAGGTAGGTGGATAGCTCGTCACGCAGGTTCCCTAGGGAACTCATTAAAAGTATCTGTATGTTCTACCGCAGACGCATATTTCAAAGATGACGCAGGAGAAACAACAGGAACTATGGCCGCTGGCGTAAGTTCTGTAACAGGTGTTGCAAACGCAACTACATTGTTTAGAGTAAGAGACATTATCACATTTGATAATCATACTCAAGAATATAGAATTACTGCAAGTTCAGGCACAACCTTAACAATCGAAGCAATAAATCAACCTGCAAACACAGGATTGACTTCAGCAGTTGACGGGTCAAGCACCCCAGTTAAAATAAACAGATTTTGGGAGTTCCACGCATTTTTTGACAAAGCGCCAGGCACTTCCGCTTCCGCAGCTCAAGTTGGTGCATCATTAGACGAATGTCACGTAGTAGTCTCAGACGAAGACGGTTTATGGACAGGAACTAAGAATGAAGTATTAGAAACATTCCCATTTGTTTCTCTTGCTAGTGACGCCAAAGATTCAGTAGGTGCAAGTAACTATTATAGAGACGTAATCGCAAATAAATCAAATTACGTATACTGGTCAGGTCACTCAACAGGAGATGACGGTTCACCAGTTACAGGAACACATGATAGTGGAAATGAACACAGAACATTAGCACAATCTTTATCTGACGCATTTGGTGTAATGACTTTACCAGTAAATGACTCACTTTCAGGTGGTGCAGATGGTAGACACCCAACAGCCGCTCAGAAATACGGTGCATGGCAAACTCATTTTGCAGACGCAGAAACATCAGATATCTCATTCCTAGTTGTAGGTTCTTCAAGAACAGATGACGGTTCAGGTAATGACCAAGATATCGCTGATGATTGGACAACACTTGCAAATCAGGCAATCTTACTTACAGAAGCAAGAAAAGATTGTATTGCAATTATATCACCAAGAAAATTTGACGTGGTAAACGTTGCGTCCGAATCATTACAATCAAGTAGAGTAGTCCAAACAGTTAATACTGCATCAAGTTCTTCTTATGCGGTATTTGATAGTGGTTGGTTATACATTTACGACAGATACAACGACAAATACTGCTGGGTTCCAGGCAATGGACACACTGCAGGTATTATGGCAAGGTCAGACTTATTGAGAGACCCATGGTTCTCTCCTGCTGGATTCAGTAGAGGTCAATACCTTGGTATAACTAAACTTGCATTTAATCCTTCACAATCGTCTAGAGACGACCTATACAGTGCAAGGGTTAACCCAATTGTGACATTCCCAGGCCAAGGAACTGTATTATTCGGTGACAAAACTGGATTAAGTTCACCTTCCGCATTTGATAGAATCAATGTTAGAAGATTGTTCATAGTTCTAGAGAAAGCAATTGCAACAGCCGCTAAAGCACAACTCTTTGAATTCAATGACGCATTCACAAGAGCACAATTTAGAGCTGCTGTAGAACCTTTCTTAAGGGACGTTAAGAACAGACGTGGTCTCGTGGATTTCCAAGTATTGTGTGACGAAACAAACAACACTGATAGTGTTATCGATAGAAATGAATTTGTATGTTCAATCTTCGTTAAACCTAACAGGTCAATTAACTTCATAACACTTAACTTCGTAGCCGCTAGAAGTGGTGTAGAGTTTAGTGAAATATACGGTGCAGTCTAAGGGAGAAATAAATGGCAACAATAGATGAATTTAAAGCGCAACTAATTGCTGGTGGCCCAAGAGCTAATAGGTTTAGGGTCTTTATACCTAGAACAGGTAACAAGATTGAATTCCTATGTCAGGCTGCTCAAATACCTGCAATGCAGGTAGGACAGGTCACAGTGCCTTTCCGTGGAATGAATTTGAAACTTGCAGGGGACAGAACGTTTGACCCATGGGCAGTTACTGTAATCAACGATGTTGAATTCAGTGTAAGAAGTGCCCTAGAAGCATGGCAGACAGATATCAGTCAATTAGACTCAGGTATCGGTGCAATTAATAACGATTACTTGTTATCAAGAGCATTCGTAGAACAGTTAAACAAAGATGACTCAGTCCTTGCGAGATACGAATTTTTCAACATGTTCCCACAATCAATCGGTGCGATTGACTTAAACATGGGGACTGCTGATGAAATTGAAACTTTTGAAGTTTCATTCGACTATTCTCACTGGGAAAGAGTTATTTAATTAAGTGAATACAACCCTTTTAGGGTGGTATAAATATTAGTATGGAAATATTTGGGTTTGAAATATCCCGTAAAAAGGATGAATTACGGAACGTAGAGGTTGCTAAGGCGCCTAGTTTCGTAGCGCCTGTAGAAGATGACGGAACTCCCGTTATTCAACAACAACCAGGCGGTTTCATATCAGGTGGAGCGTATGGTTCCTACATTGATATGGAAGGTGGTATCAAGAATGAGATAGGTCTCATTACAAGATACCGTGAAATATCCTTGATTCCTGAGTGTGACTCAGCAATCGAAGATATAGTTAATGAGTGTATCACATCGGATTCTCAAGACAAGATTGTATCACTCGACCTCGGCGATGTAAAACTCTCCGACAGTATCAAAAATAAGATACAAGACGAGTTCAATCACATTCTTGCCTTAATGAAGTTCAATCAGAACTCTCACGAATTATTCCGAAAATGGTATGTAGATGGAAGAATATACTTCCATAAAGTAGTTGACAATGCACGTCCGAAAGCTGGTATTGTAGACCTTAGAAACATTGACCCTCTAAAAATTAAGAAGGTTAGAAATGTTCAGAAAGGTAAAGCGGACAAAGCAGGTGTTGACGTTATAAAGAAAGTTGAAGAGTTTTATGTCTTCAACGATAAAGGTTTCGATAAATCTTCAGCGAATGACGGAACAACGGTGAAGATTGCCCCTGAAGCGGTATCATATACCACATCAGGGTTGTTAGATTACACAAAGAATGTTGTAATCGGATATTTGCACAAAGCATTGAAGACTGCAAATCAGTTATCAATGATGGAAGACGCACTTGTTATCTATAGGATATCACGTGCACCCGAAAGGAGAATATTCTACATTGACGTAGGTAACCTTCCAAAAGCAAAGGCAGAACAGTATTTGTCTGAGGTTATGAACAAGTATAGAAATAAACTTGTTTACAATGCAGACACTGGGGAAATTAAAGATGATAGAAAACATATGTCTATGTTGGAAGATTTTTGGTTACCTAGGAGAGAAGGTGGACGTGGGACAGAGATATCAACTTTGCCTGGCGGACAAAATCTCTCGGAGATAGAAGACATTGAATACTTTAAGTCGAAGTTATATAAGAGTTTAAGTATTCCAGCTTCTAGAATGGAAGCAGATGCAGGTTTCAATTTGGGACGTGCGTCCGAAATCCAAAGAGATGAACTTAAGTTTAATAAGTTCACAAATAGACTTCAAAAGAAGTTTAGCAGAATATTCATTGACGTTTTAAGAACGCAATTAATATTAAAAGAAATTGTAAAGCAAGAAGAATTTGACAAGTTAGTTAAAGACTTCATACAGTTTGATTATGCAAGTGATAACCACTTTGCGGAGTTGAAAGACGCTGAGATAATCAGAGAAAGGATTGAAACTCTATCAACAGTGGACGAGTATGTCGGTAAGTATTACTCACAAGAGTTTGTTCGTAAGAATATCTTAATGCAAACTGAGGAAGAGATGAGACTTATGGATAAACAAATACAAGATGAAGGCGAAGGCGGAGACGCTGACGGTGAAGACGAATTTGGGGGATTTTAATAAATGACTGAAATAGCAAAAAAGATTGTTGATGAAATAGAACAGGGTAAGTTGCAAGACGCCAAAGATTCTATTTTTGACGGCATAAAAGAAAAAGCTGCCCAAGCAGTAGATATGAAAAGGGTGGAAGCACAGGTTGATTGGATGCATAATGAACCTGAAGCTACAAAAGAGGAAGAGTAATGAAATCCTTTGCGTCTATGTCACGTGAACTTTATGAGGCAAAATTTAAATTGCCTAGAAGACATAAAGAACTAAAAGTGGACAGCGTAAAGGCAGGTGGAAAAAATTACACCATTACTTACACTCAAATGGGTAAAGAAGTATTTGCCTATGTAAATAATAATGAAACTGGGCCTTACGATAATTTAAAGGACGCAGAGAAATCTGTTAAGGAATTATCCAAACTCTTTAAACAAATGAATTTTGAAGGGGTAACAGAAGAGGAAATTTTCAATGAAATTAATTTCAGAGTATAACGAAGCAAGACCGCTAATCGCAGAAAGTAAAGACGGTAAAAAAGATTATTTTATCGAAGGTGTCTTTATGCAAGCGGATATTAAAAACAGAAATGGACGTGTCTATCCTAAAGAAATTATGGAGAAAGAAGTCAAACGTTACATTAAAGAATTCGTAAACGAACAAAGAGCATTCGGTGAGTTAGGACACCCCGAAGGGCCAACTATCAATTTAGACAAAGTATCCCACATGATAACAGAACTACACGAAGACGGTAGTAATTACGTGGGTAAAGCAAAAATTTTAAGCACACCAAATGGTGAGATTGTAAAAAATCTTATTAACGATGGTGCGAAACTAGGTGTTTCGTCTAGAGGACTTGGTTCATTAGAACAAAAGTCGGACGCACAGTATGTTAAATCAGACTTTCAACTTGCAACCGCAGGTGACATAGTCGCAGACCCTTCAGCGCCAGACGCTTTTGTAGATGGTATCATGGAAGGTGTTGAGTGGATTATGGACAACGGTATTCTGAAAAGAAGAGAAATGGAAGAAATGAGAGACCTTTTAAGCAGAGAAAAGAGTGCAAGACTGGAAGAAACAAAAATTAATCTATGGAAAACGTTCGTTAAGAACTTATAACATATAAATAAAAAAGTAAACTCAAACAGGAGAAAAATATGGCAGAGTTAGATACAAACCAAGAAACAGTCTTAGAGGCAGGACAACCTGACGCTAAAGCTGAGAAAGGTGACAAAAACCCGCCTAAGCAAGGTTCAAGTGATGCCGCTAAAATTGAAAGTGGTAAAGCTGATGTCGTCAAACCCGAAGAAAATCCTGTTGACAAAGCTGTCGATTCTGTAAACAAAGCAGAAGATGGAGTCAAAGAGATTTCCAATGACCCTCAACAAAAGGGTGAAGGGAAACCTGAGAAGTCTGAAAAAATCAAAGAAGGCGAAGGCGCTGACGAAGAAGCGGAAGTTTCTGAAGCAGAAGAAAAAGCTCCTTCTAAGATGGAGACAATCAAAGCTATGGTCAACACAATGAAGGAAATGAATAAAGAAGACCTTCAATCGATTTTCTCTTCTATATCAGAAGATGAGGTTGACGAAACTTTGACTAAGGCAGAAATCGCTAGAAATATCGTTGAACTAGTTAAGAAACTAGATGACGAAAAGGTTCAAGAAATGTATGGCAAGATGAAAGGTGTAGAGGACGAGGAAGAGGAAGAAGAACAGGTTAAGAAAGAATCTGTTGACGAAGAAACTTCTGAGGAACTCGAATCTAAACTTGTAGAGATTGAAATTGAAGACGACCTAAATGCAATCTCAGAGGCATTAGACTTGTCAGAAGAGAACCAAGAAAAAGCAAAAACAATATTCAAAGCTGCTGTTCAATCAAAAGTCACGGAAGTGGAAAAAGAATTGAAAGAAGCTTATGAAACAGAATTACAAACCTCAGTAGATAAGGTCAAAGCCGAATTAAGTGAAGCAGTTGACAAATACTTGTCTTACGTTGCTGACGAGTGGACGAAAGAAAACGAATTAGCCATTGAGAGAGGTTTGAAAGCTGAAATGACTGAAAACTTTATTTCAGGATTGAAAACATTGTTCGTAGAACATTATGTTGACGTTCCCGAAGATAAGTATAATGTCATTGACGAGCTTTCTAATCGTCTCGATGAGATGGAAGTTAAACTTGACTCCGAAGTTCAAACAAATATGGACATCGCAGAAGAGTTGAACACTCTCAAGAGAGAAAATGTGGTAAAGGAAGCGTCTTCTGACCTTTCAGAATCACAGAAGGAGAAATTAGAATCACTTGCAAACGGTGTAGACTTCAAAGATGAATCAGACTTCGCAGAGAAGATTGGTGAAATCAAAGAAGCATACTTCGGTATTGAAGGTGAATCAATTTCCGAGGATACAGTTGTAGAAGAAGGAACTGGAACGCTTGAAGACGAAAACTCTTCACCTGTTTTAGACCCTTCACTTCAAAGGTATTCTGACGCAATTAGTAAACTAAAACCATTAGGTTAAATTTAAAGGAGATTAAAAACAATGTTTTTATCTGAAAACTTACAGGAAAAGTGGCAACCTATCCTAGAGCATTCTGAATTACCAAAAATAGAAGACTCTTACAAGAAGGCTGTTACTGCAGTTATCCTAGAAAACCAAGAAAAAGCTCTTAACGAAGATAGAGTTTCCTTGGAAGAAGCTGCACCTTTAAATGCTACTGGCAGTTCTGCTGTATCTAACTGGGATCCAATCCTAATTAGTCTAGTAAGACGAGCTATGCCTAACTTGGTTGCTTACGACATTTGTGGTGTTCAACCAATGACTGGGCCAACAGGACTTATCTTTGCTATGAAAGCAAGGTATAACGACTACCCAACTCAAGGACGTGAGAACAAAACTGAAGCGCTTGGCGTGGACGAACCTCATACTCCTTATTCGAGTGCGGCTCAGACAACTTCAGCTGGTGCATTAACAGCTGCAATCAGTGACCCATTTGACACTAGTTCACCTTCTTATGAAGACACAACTGGTTCAGGTATGTCTACTGCATCTGCAGAAGCATTAGGTGATGTCGAAGCTTCCAACGGATTCGCTCAAATGGCTTTCACAATTGAGAAAGCTACAGTAACTGCTAAATCAAGAGCACTTAAAGCGGAATACACTTTAGAATTGGCACAAGACCTTAAAGCAATTCACGGTCTAGACGCTGAATCTGAACTCGCCAACATACTATCATCTGAAATCCTTGCGGAAATCAACAGAGAAGTAGTAAGAAACGTTAACATACAAGCTAAAGTAGGTGCATCTGCAACTGCTTCTAGTGGAACATTCAACTTAGATGTTGATGCTAACGGACGTTGGTCAGTTGAGAAATTCAAAGGTCTATTATTCCAAATAGAAAGAGAATCAAATGTAATCGCAAAAGAAACAAGACGTGGTAAAGGTAACTTTATCCTTTGTTCTTCTGACGTTGCATCTGCTTTATCAATGGCTGGTGTATTAGATTATACTCCTGCGCTTAACACTGACATTAACGTTGACGATACTGGTAATACTTTTGCTGGTGTTTTAAACGGTAGAGTTAAAGTTTACATCGACCCATATGCTGGTGTTGATTACTTAACTGTCGGTTACAGAGGGTCTAACCCTTATGACGCTGGACTTTTCTATTGCCCATACGTTCCATTACAAATGGTTCGTGCCGTTGGTGAGAATACTTTCCAACCAAAAATTGGTTTCAAAACTAGATACGGAATGGTATCTAACCCATTCGTAGGTTCTACACCTGCTAATGGACTAGCTTCTGCTGGAACAAACCAATACTACAGAAAGTTCGCAGTATCTAACATTCTATAAGAATAGTTACATCCGAATTAAAAACCCCACCTTTCGGTGGGGTTTTTTTTGCACTAAATAATATTGTATAGTATTCACTATACTCCATAAGTCATGGGTTAAAAGACTACATTCGTTCATCCACCCTAAATGTAGAGGTGGACGGAAGTAGACAGGAAAACCTCTTTCTTCATATAAGAAAGGCAAGCAAGTAGGCAGTCAGCCGAACGAGACCGAAAGTCGAAGGAACGCATTTTTTATTTTAATCAATTAAGATAGGAGATGATATGACTAACAGATATAGAGGTATCTCATACAATCCGTCTGAATTAGAAACTCCAAAACGTAAAGGTTTTGAAGGTATCTACAGAGGACAGAAGCATGGTGCTATCAAAAATGTTAAGTCAACTCAAACATCAGGTATATACCGTGGTGTTAAATGGGTTGCTTAATGTTCTAAATACGATTGATACAATCATTCGTGCAGGACGGTAGTATCGAAGGGGGAAGACTTAACATCTTCCCCTTTCTTTTTATGTGTCCTAATTGTGACAATTGTGTGACAGTTTGGTGTCTAAATACTAGTATGGAAAATATATTTAATATACTAATATTGTTAATGATACCGTGGGCATTTGTAGGAATATATCTTTTAGCGAGTGACATGTCTTTCCATAAAATGATGAAATCGGGTAGAATTAGCAAAGTAGCAAACAAAGTTCTGAGGTAGTTTAAAAATACCTAAATAGGTATATGACTACGATTAATAAATCTATACTCCAAAAGAACAACTTTAGACTTCTCATAGACAAGGTTCCAACTGTGGAATACTTTGTGAGAACTGCAAACGTGCCTGGCATTTCCTTTAGTGAAACTGCTGTGCCAGCAGGTATTGGACTGGACGCATATTTCCCAGGCGATAAAGTTGAATTTGAAAAGTTATCCGTATCGTTTTTGGTAGACGAAGATTTAGAAAACTTTAAAGAGATTTATAATTGGATGGACGCTATTGTTCCAATACAAGACCCGACAAAATATAAAACTCTTACAGGAACAACTGCAACAAGAACAAATGCATATTCAAGTGCAGGTAGTGATTTGAGTCAATATAGCCAAATTACACTTGTCCTAAATACTAATAAGAATATACCAAACAGATTCTTTAAATTTTATGACGCATTTCCAACGTCACTAAGTGGATTGGAACTTGCATCAGGAGAGAGTGGTGAAGCTGTCGTATGTAGCGTAGAATTTAGATTTACGTATTATGAGATAGGAACCACTAGTTAAAAACAACTTTTCGTGATATAATTATAGTATGAACTTAGAAGAACTCAGAAAGGAGTGGTCTAAGGATTGTGAAATTGACGATATCGAACTAGATAAATCGTCTTTAGAAGTCCCTAAACTACACGCAAAATATCAAGAATTCTTGACTGATAATATATTGGTCTTGAAAAATCTAGAATTCCAATACAATACCCTGCTTAAAAATAAGTGGTTATGGTATAACGGAAAAATGTCTGAACAACAAATCAAAGAACTTGGTTGGGAAGACGACCCATTTGACGGTCTCAAAGTCATGAAGAATGATATGCAGGTATGGTATAACGCTGACCAAGACTTACAGAGAATGAGTGGTAAAGTAGAGTATCAGAAAATCATTATCAACTTCTTAAAAGAGTGTATGCAAAATATCACTTGGAGACACCAAACAATCAAAAATACAATCGACTGGCGTAAATTCATGGCGGGACAATGATACTCAAAAATTACATGTATACAGCACCTGAATACTTTACTAAAGAAGAGGTTGCACAAATTCATCAACATGCCAAAACAGTTCCTTTGGATATGGGTAGAACAGGTCATGGACAGGAAGACCCTGACAGTCCGCCCGAAAACGAAGAAGTTGGTTTAAACAATGAAATAAGACAATCGAAAGTAAAATGGTTTACTGCGCCTGGCCCATATCAAATGCCTGATAATATCAATGAAAAAATTCATGCGATAGTAAATCAAGGAATGTCTGAGTGTGAATGGAATTTTACATTAGACTTTGTAGAGAATTATCAGTATACAATTTATGAACACAATCCACACTTACCTACAGGTGATTTTTATACGTGGCATACTGACCATGGTGGTGAGATTCGGAATGATACAGGAATGCCACACCATAGAAAAATTAGTATGACTATACAACTATCAGACCCTTTAGATTATGAAGGTGGTAAGTTTCAGTGGTTAGAACCCAATCCACAATATGACAGAATAAAGTTTCGTGATAAAAAACTTGATATCGATTCAGCGATTAGAACATTACCCTTTAGTGCACAAGCGATAGGTTCAATTTGTTTATTTCCAAGTTGGGTATATCACCAAGTAACGCCAGTAACAAGAGGAACGAGAATATCAATCGTTGGTTGGTATAATGGCCCACCATGGACTTAAAAATCTCTAAAGTCAATGAAGTCTTTATGAAGATTTCGTGTGACGACTCAATTGCAAAAGACCTACACGATTATTTTTCGTTTAAAGTTCCTAACGCAAAATTTATGCCTTCCTATAAGAACAGACGTTGGGACGGTAAAGTTTATCTGTTTAGTATTAAAACCCACAAAATTTATATTGGTTTACTACCATACATTGCTGAATTCTGTGACGAAAGAAAATATACTCATGAAGTAGAAGCGGACGTTGTTCAAAAAAATGTAATGAGTGAAGACGAACTTGTAGAGTTTATCGAATCATTACACCTTCCATTTGAACCTAGAGACTATCAAATAGACGCATTTAAAAAGAGTGTAGAGTATGGTAGAAAACTTTTAGTCTCACCTACTGCAAGTGGTAAGTCATTAATCATTTATATGTTAGCAAGATACTATAATAAAAAGACCGTTGTTATAGTTCCGACTACTTCACTTGTTGAACAAATGGCAAAAGATTTTGTAGAGTATGGATATGATAAAAAGATTTGTAAAATTTATAGTGGTCAACCTGTGTTCGATTCAGAGATTACGATTACAACTTGGCAGTCTTTATCTAAAGCACCTGTTGACGTATTACAAAAATTTGAAGTAGTTGTTGGAGACGAGGCACATTTATTTAAAGCAAATGTATTAAAAGGTATCTTGGAAAAAATGAGAAATACTTCAATACGTTTTGGGACTACAGGAACATTAGACGGAACAGAAGTCCATAGGTTACAATTAGAGGGACTTTTTGGGCCTGCAAGTAAGGTTGTATCCACTTCTGACCTTATTGAAGAGGGGACTATTGCAAGTATCGATATTGATGTTATCATTTTAGAACATGAAAAAATGTCTAAGGTAAAGTATCAAGACGAAATGGAATACCTCGTAAGTAATGAAAAACGAAATGACTTTATATGTAATTTAATTTATTCACTAAAAGGAAATACGCTTTGTCTGTTTCAGTATGTAGAGAAACATGGATTCATATTACACCACATAATGAAAGACAGAGTAAAAAATTTACATTATGTTTATGGTGGAACAGATACAAAAGATAGGGAAGAGATTAGAGGATTGGTGGAGAAACAAGATGACGCAGTTATCCTAGCTTCATACGGCACCTTTAGCACAGGTGTTAACATAAAGAAGATTGATAACATAGTTTTTGCTTCGCCTTCTAAATCAAGAATACGAAACTTACAATCTATTGGACGTGGATTGAGAAAAGGTAATGGTAAAGAATCACTTAGGTTGTTTGATATTGCAGACGATTTATGGGGAGATAATTACACATTACGACATTTAAAAGACCGTATAAATATCTATAACGAAGAGAACTTTCCTTACAACATTAAACAATTTAAATTATGAACTACCTAAATACTAATATGGACAACGTAACTTCACTAGCACCAAACAGATACGAGGTTGTAAAACTTAAAACTGGTTTGGATATAGTTGGTATGGTTAGAGATACAGGGGAAGGAATACACATTACACTTCCTATGATTTGTCAACTATCATTGACACCTACAAACGATACCTTATCAACTTTTATACCGTATGCACCTTTGAGTGCAGAACCAACTTTGTTTATTGGTAATGTTGATATTATTCACAGAAATAAACTTAACGAGCAATTCGTTAGTTATTATGATAGTGCATCTGCTAGGTGGTTAGAAATGGTAGAGAATGGAACCATACCAGTTAAGTCAGGTAAGGAATATTCAGAAGACATTAGAACCTATGTTGATAAAGCAATGAAGTCAATTATAGATGCAACAGGTGGCCCAATCACACCCGAAGAATTAAGAAGACTTGAAATCTTGGAAGACGAAGAGTTTGACCTAGAACAAGAATACGAACAACACCTTATAACAAAAGGTAAAAAAATATTACACTAATGGAAGAAGGAATGAAAAATTTTGACCACTTACTACACCAGTATTGGAGTTCCGATAATTCTAAAAAGGCAGAAGTATATTTAACTGACCATGGATATGGTTGTCGTTACTATGAAGACAAAGTATGGAAACAAGATGTTATCTATAAAAACCATTCAGAATCCTACGCAGAGTCGGCCGCCGAGAATTATGTGTTAGGAATTTTACAGTTATAAATAAAACGGAATGATATAACGATTAGTTATATTTCCTTATCACTACGAATTATAGGAGAAACCATGACCTCAATTGCATACGCAATGAAGAGCATGGTGCGAAGAGTTGACGGACTAAGAGAAAACAAAACAGTTTGTGTTTTCTGCGATGCGGTTCAAATGATAACATACATGTCTCTTCCTATTGCAATACCATTTATTATTATGTATTTGGCAATGAACCAATACTGATATAAGCTGCTCGGGCGCATTGCTATTATTACATTAGAATCTAGATTTGTCTAGAGGATTTTCCATAAATTATCAAAAAAAAA
>CEWK01014340.1_pt1 | contig 13991 bp, 15 predicted proteins | sample 531431 | NCBI WGS metagenome assembly CEWK01 (sample SAMEA2623059, study PRJEB7988) | marine metagenome | isolation source: saline water (ENVO:00002010), including
TTCAGCTGCTGAAAGATGTAAAGATAAAATTGGAACTAAGTGGGAGGCATTTGCAAATTTTTGGAGAACTACTCAGCTTGAATACACCTGGCTTAGAAGTTTAATGAAAAGGCATAAAAATTTTTGGGAAATCACGGAAGACAGTTTGGATAAATCTATGAAAGTATTTAATATCAGTAATAGTATGAAAAATGAATTGTTAAATCTTTATAAAATCTTATCCCCATATCCTGAAGTCAGAGCAGTCTTAGAAGATTTAAAAAAGAGAAACTTCAAACTTGCTGTGCTTTCTAATGGAACCCCTTCTCTTCTAAATGAATTAGTTGCAAGTAATAAGTTAAATAATTTATTTGATGATCTTTTTTCTATTGAGGAAGTAAAAGTTTTTAAACCCGACTCGAGAGTTTATGAAATACCTGTAAAAAAATATAATATTAAAGCCAATGAAATTACTTTTCTAAGTGCAAATACGTGGGATGTTTCAGGAGGTGGAAACTTTGGATATAATTCCATCTGGGTTAATAGAAACAACTTAGCATTCGATATCCTTGATTTTCAACCAAAAAACGAAATCAGCAACTTAACGCAGCTACTTGATATAGTTTAAACTTTCATTATAAATATTACTATGTCTCAAATTGAAGTAAAAAAAATTATTAAAGCACTTAACGCCTCAGATGGAGCTGGCGTTAAATTAAAAAGAAGTATCGGAACTCCAGAAGCAGATTATATTGATCCATTCTTAATGCTTGATGAATTTGGTTCTGAAAATAAAGATGATTATGTCGCTGGTTTTCCTCCTCATCCTCACAGAGGAATAGAAACAGTAACTTACATGTTAAATGGTGAATTTGAGCATCAAGATAGTACGGGTGCTAAAGGGATAATGGCCTCAGGTGATGTTCAATGGATGAAAACTGGAAGAGGAATTATTCACTCTGAAATGCCTGCAATGAAAGAGGGTAAATTATTAGGCTTTCAGCTTTGGATAAATATGCCAGCCAAGTTTAAAAAGAATAAGCCAGAATACCTTTATATAAAGGGAAATGAACTCGGAGAGCACAAAGATAGTGAGAAAATTGTAAAAGTAATCGCAGGTAAATACGAAAAAGCCGAAGGCCCTGAGAAAAACCACAATGTTGAGCCCATTTATTTTCATGTAATTCTTAACGAGAAAAAAGAATTTAACTGTGCTGTTCCTGATGGACATAATGCTTTTATATATTTATTGAATGGAGAATTAAAAATTGGACAGAGAGACCATAACAGAACTTTGAACTCAAACTTAATTTTGTTAGAACGAGGTACTAAGCTCAAAGTTATGGCGAGCAAAAAATCTGAGTTCCTATTCATAGCTGGTAAGCCAATTGGTGAACCAATTGCTAGAGGCGGGCCTTTTGTGATGAATACAAAAGCTGAAATACTTGAAGCTATTCAAGATTATAATAATGGAACATTTGCTAAATACTAAAAGTTAAAGTACGTTTCCGTAAAAAATGCCAAAATCTATAATTATTAATAATAATGGAGGACCTGAAGTATTAAAGCTTCAAGATATAAATATTGGACCTCCTGGACCAGATGAAATTAAAGTAACTAATCATGCAATTGGATTAAATTATATTGATACCTATCATAGATCAGGTTTATATCCTGTCAAATTGCCAAGCGGGATTGGTTTAGAAGCTGCTGGAAAAATAGATGAAGTTGGATCAAATGTGAAAGAGTTTAATAAAGGTGATAACATCGCTTATGCATCCGTACCTCTTGGAGCTTATGCACAACAAAGAAATATTCCTGCTAAAATTGCTGTGAAAATTCCTGATGGAATTTCTTATGAACTAGCTGCAACTTTAATGACAAAAGGTTTAACTACAAATTATCTTCTTACAAAAACTTATAAGCTTAAAGCTGGAGAAACAGTTTTATTTCACGCGGCAGCTGGTGGTGTAGGTCAAATTTTTGCACAATGGGCTAATAGCATTGGAGCGAAAGTGATTGGAACAGTTGGATCTGACGAGAAGATAAAAATTGCTGAGGAAAATGGTTATTCGCATGTAATTAATTATACAAAAGATGATTTCTCAAAAGAAGTTTTGAAAATTACTAATAATGAAGGTGTGCCTGCGGTCTTCGATGGCGTAGGAAAAAAAACATTTATTAGGTCATTAGCATGTTTAAAGATAAGGGGTATGATGATTAGTTTTGGTAATGCATCAGGGCCCCTGGATCCTGTTAACGTTCCTAAAGATATTCAGCCAAAAGGTTTGTACCTTACAAGACCTTCGATTGGACAGTATTTTTCAACTCGTAAAGAACTTCAAATCGGAGCTGATCAAATATTTGAAAAAATAAAATTTGGGAAAATTAAAGTTAAAATCTTTAAAAAATATAAACTAGCTGACGCTAAGCAAGCTCATGCAGATCTAGAATCGAGAAAATTGAATGGACCAGTAATTCTTATTCCTTGATGAGTAATAAAATAGTTTCACCTTGCATAAGTATTTGTAAAACTGACCCTATTACAGGCTTTTGTTATGGATGTGCAAGAACTGAGGATGAAAAAAAATTATGGAAAGATGAAAATACACCTGATAACTGGAAAAAAAAAAATTTAGAGACTATCCTGGAAAGGATGAAAGGCTGGCAAGCTGAAACTTTCAAAGAGTCTTATGAAAATAAGATTAAAGAGGGAGTCTCGATTTATAAAAAACACATGTTGAAAAAAAATTAATTATAAATCTTTTTTCATAGAATCCATATCGCTTAAATGAAATTTAAGTGCTTCATTAGATAGTCTGATTTCTTGTAAAAACAGAAAGATAGAAAGAATCATACAAATACAGCATGAAGCAAAACTTAATCTGGCATAAAAAACCAAATCTAAGTAAAGTAGTAGAACTGTGAGCATATTGAATAAAAATCCAAATGCCGAAAACCCCATCACAAACTTCAAATAATTTGTTCGTTTATTAAGAACATGAAGTTGATTTTCCAACTCTGGTGGAACTTTTTTTTCAAAAGTATATTGGTCATGAATTCGTCTTATTAGAGCGCTTAGTGTATGAAATCGATTACTATACATTGTCATCATCAAAGGAATGGCAGGAAACATTAAAGCAGCAACTGTGTAATCTATGTCCATATCGAATCAAATTGATTATGAAGATAGTGTTTGATATTTACAAGTAATATTTGATGAAGCATTTAAAAATTTTCATAGAACTGACAAGATTAAATAAACCTATAGGTTTTATGCTTTTATTTTGGCCATGTTCATGGGGGCTCGCTTATAGTTATAGTTTTGATCAGAAGACAGATTTATTTGTTTTATATTTAATACTATTTTTTTTTGGAGCGATATTAATGAGAAGTGCTGGCTGTATATTTAATGATATTATTGATAAAGATTTTGATAAACAAGTTAAGAGAACAAAAAAAAGACCTTTGGCTTCAAATAAAATTTCAGTAAGACAAGCTTTCATGTACGTCGTTATTTTATGTTTATTAGCTTTCTTAATATTAATACAATTCAATTCTAAGACTATAATTTTAGGTTTGGGATCTATGCTTCTTGCTTTCTCTTATCCATTTATGAAAAGATTTACTTATTGGCCTCAGCTATTTTTAGGTCTTACGTTCAACTGGGGATTAATAATGGCATGGACAGCAATGAATAATCAGATTTCATTTGAAATTTTGCTGTTTTACGTCTCGGCCATATTTTGGACATTGGGATATGACACGATTTATGGAACTCAAGATATGTCAGACGATGAAATAATTGGACTGAAGTCAACTTCAATTAAATTTAAGAACCATATAAAATTATTTATCTCCATAAGTTATTTATTAAGTTCACTTTTTTTAATTTTTTTATTCAGAAATTTTTTTTCTATTAATTTATTTACTATCTTTTTTTTCCTATTTGTTTTTACACTTTTATACCAGGTAATTAAATTTAACAAAAAAAAATCAAAACTTTGCTTGCGATTATTTAAAATAAATAATTATACAGGATTATTATTATTTTTAGGAATTTTTTTAATTAGTTAGAATGGAATTTAAAGAACTTAAAATTTTATTAAAAAAACTTTTTAATCAATATGTTAAAAAACATATTAAGAGAATATTAATTGCGTTAATTCTATCAATTATAGTTGCTGCTAGTACATCGGGAATAGCATGGCTACTGGACCCAGCTGTAAAAAAAATATTTATTGAGCAAAACAAAATATTTGCTTGGTCTATTCCGTTATTAATTGTTATTGCGTTTTCAAGTAAAGGTCTATCACTTTATTTTGCTAGGGTAAATATTATAAGAGTTGGAGAGGAGGTTGCTGGTGAATTACAAAAAAAAGTAGCTACGAATATTTTGCTTTCTGATATTCAAACTTTAGATAACCGACACTCCGGAAAATATATATCTAATGTAATGTATGATACTCATCATGTCCAAAACTTAGTAAGCACTGGTGTACTAAACTTAATGAAAGACACCTTTTCGGTTTTAGCTTTAGTGTCTCTTATGTTTTACCAAAACTGGAAGTTAGCACTGTTTGCAATTTTAATGATTCCTTTTGCTGGCGGACTTGCAAAATCACTTGGTAAAAGAATAGGTAAAGCTACATCTAAAGCAGGTGAGTCCTCAGGAGTATTAGCATCTTTTCTCACAGAGATATTTAAAGGTTCAAAAATGATAAGAATTTACCAAAAAGAAAGTCAAGAAGATATTAAAGCAAAATCAGTAATTGACGATTTGGTGGAAAAAAATATTAAAATCGGCACAGTAATGATAAGAGCTACACCAATCATGGAAACCTTAACAGGTTTTATGATCGCAGGATTTATAATTTTTTCCGGAAAATTAATAGCTACAGGAGAGCTAGGTGTAAATAATTTTTTCTCTTTTCTAGCTGCGATGATGCTAGCCTATCAACCTATAAGGTCGCTAGCTACAATTAATATGGTTGCGTACCAGGGAGCTACGGCATTTAAAAGAATTAGCAGTATTATAGATAAAAAGATTTTAATTACCGAAAATGAAAAAAGTCCAAAACTCATTATTAAAAATTCTGACATTAAGTTTGATAAGGTAGATTTTAAATATAACTCTACAAATGAAAAAGCTGTAAAAGATGTAAGTTTTGATATTAAAGGCAATACAATGGCTGCATTTGTTGGGCATAGTGGAGCTGGAAAAAGTACTATTATAAATTTGTTGCCCAGATTCTACGACCCTCAAAATGGCTCTATTGAAATAGATAATCAAAATATTAGGGACGTATCATTAAAATCTTTAAGAAAAAATATTTCAATGGTAAGCCAAGATGTAATCTTATTCGATGACACAATTAAAAATAATATTGCATATGCTAAAGATGGTGCTTCTCAAGAAGAAATTGAGAAAGCTTGTGGTTTCGCTGCTGCTGATGAATTTATACAAAAATTACCAAAAGGTTATGAAACTATAATCGGAGAGAATGGTGTAAGATTATCAGGTGGACAAAAGCAAAGAATTTCAATAGCCAGAGCAATCCTTAAAGAAGCGCCAATAATATTACTTGATGAGGCTACATCATCGCTGGATGCAGAGTCTGAGGAAATTGTTCAAAATGCAATTTTAAATTTAACAAAAAATAAAACTACTCTTGTGATCGCACATAGACTTTCCACTATACATAATGCAAATAAAATTTTCGTTTTAAAAAATGGTCAAATTAAAGATTCTGGTAAACATCATTATTTAATAAAAAATTGCGAAGAATATAAATCCCTTTACGAAAAACAATTAAAAAAAATTCAATGATTTTTTTATATAGGATAATTACATTATTATTTTATCCAATTTTTGTAATTATAATATTTTATAGAAAAATAATAAAAAAAGAAGACACAAACCGATTTAAAGAAAAAATTTTTTCATCTAGCTTTAATATCAAAAGAAAAGATAACACAAAATTAATTTGGTTCCATGCCTCTAGTATTGGAGAGTTTAAAAGTGTCCTGCCTATTATTAGTGAACTTAATAAAATTGAAAAAAATTTGGAATTTCTTATTACTACAGCAACATTAAGCTCTGGAAACTTAGCAACAGAAGAATTGAAAAAATTTAGTAATGTTTATCATAGATTTTTTCCATTTGATGTTGGATTTTTAATTAATAAATTTTTAACCAAATGGAAACCAAGTTCAATTTTTTTAGTAGATTCTGAAATTTGGCCAAATTTAATCTCTTATGCAAGTGAGAAAAAAATAAATATATCTTTAATAAATGCAAGAATTACTAGAAAAAGTTTTTTAAGATGGAAACTATTGCCTGGATTTAATAAATCAGTATTTAGCAAGTTTAATTTTTGTCTGACTTCAAACCTTGAAACATCAAACTTTTTAGGAGAATTAGGTGCAAAAAATATTTCTTATCTCGGTAATTTAAAATTCGTTCATAAAGTAGAAACCGATTATAAAAACGATTTAAATAATGACTTTTTTAAAAAAAAAAAATTTTGGTTTGCGGCGAGCACTCATGAGGGTGAAGAGTCATTCTGTATAGAGACACACTTAAAGATAAAAAAAAATATAGAAAAAATTATTACTATCATAGCTCCAAGACATATTAATAGATCAAATGCGATAAAAAATATTTGTAATAATTTAAAACTCAATACTCAAATATTAAATAAAGATGAGGTTATTCAGGATGATATGGAAATTATCATTATAAATTCCTTTGGAAAACTTTCTAATTTTTTTAGGCACGCTAAAAGTGTTTTTATTGGAAAGTCACTAATTAAAAGGTTGCAAAAAGATGCAGGTCAGAGTCCGATAGATGCGGCTAATCTAGGATGTAAAGTATACCATGGACCATATGTTTATAATTTTAGAGAGGTTTACGAAACTTTAAAGGAAAACAATATTTCACAGGAAATAAATAGTCAGGAAGAACTAGCTAATTATTTGATTAAAGATTTAAGTCAGAAAGACAAAGAAATAAGCAAGTATTCAGAAGTTATGAAAAGTCTAAGTAAAAAAATATTAAATGATTATATGACAATATTAAGAAATACAATTTAATGAAATTAATGAAACCTAAATTTTGGGAAAATATAAGTTTCTTTTCAATAATTTTATTGCCTATAACTTTTATTGTAGAAATCGGAATTATTATAAGAAAGAAATTAGTAAAAAATAGAAAATTTGATTTACCTATTATCTGTATTGGAAATATTTATATTGGAGGGACTGGTAAAACTCCTCTTGCTATTTTTTTAGGGAATGAATTATCAAAATATGGGAGAAATCCAGCTATAATTAGAAAATTCTATAAGAATCACCTAGATGAGCACAAATTAATAAAAGATAAATTTAAGTATTTATATTTAAATAAATATAGACAAAAAGCTATTATTGAAGCGCAAAAAAATAATCACGATAGTATTATTTTAGATGATGGATTTCAGGATTACAGCATTCAAAAAGACTTAAATATAATTTGCTTCAATCAAAATCAACTTATCGGAAACGGATTAGTATTTCCCTCGGGTCCGCTTAGAGAAAGATTAATTTCATTAAGAAATTCTGACATTGTTATTATTAACGGTAAAAAAGATGAAAGTTTTGAGAAAAGGATAATTTATATAAATAAAAATATAAAAATTTTTTACTCTAGATATAAACCAGTTAATATTGAAAGCTTTAAAAATAAAAAACTTACAGCTTTGGCTGGTATTGGAAATCCAAATAATTTTTTTAGTTTATTATCAAAATACAATTTAAATGTGATTGAAAAATTAAGTTTTCCTGATCATTATCAGTTTAAAAAAATCGAAATAGAAAAAATCGTTAAAAAAGCTGAAAATAACAATTCTAAGATAATTATGACTGAAAAAGATTATTTTAAGATAAAAGATTTTCATTTAAATAATATAGAGTGCTTGAAAGTAGATTTAGCTATTGATAACCAAGATAGGTTTATTAAACAAGTTTTAAAAGTATATGATTAAAGTTATTAATTATTTTGTTCAGTCAATATTGATTTATTTATTTTTTATTTTTGGAAGAATATTGGGATTAAATTTAGCTAGAAATTTTTTTTCGTATTTATTTGAGAAAATTGGTCCTATTTTTAAATCAAAAAAAATTATTTTAGATAATCTACAAAAAATTAGTAATTTTAAAAAAGTTGATAATGATAAAATTATTTCAAGTATGTGGAAAAATTATGGAATGACTTTTATAGAATATATTTTTTTAGATATTTTTGTAAAAAATAGTAATCATATAGAAATTATTGGAAAAACTAATTTGAATAAAATTATTGAGATTAATAAACCAGTAATTTTTGTTTCTGGCCATTTTGCAAATTATGAGTTAATGTCAATGGAAATCACAAAAAAAAAAATCAAATTAGCAACTATATATAGGCCATTAAATAATTTTTTTCTAAATCCTTTTATGGAATTCTTAAGGAAAAAATTTGTATGTAAAAATCAAATAAGAAAAGGCCTTAATGGTGTAAGGGACTCGATCAAATTCATTAAAAAAGGTTATAGTGTAGCTTTAATGATAGATCAGAGAGTAAGCGAAGGTGAGAAAATTGATTTTTTTGGAGATCCCGCTTTTACAACAACTCTTCCAGCTCAACTTGCGATAAAACATAATTTATTTATCGTTCCGGTTTTTATAGAAAGGATAGATAAAAAGAAATTCAAAATTGAATTTAAAGATTTTGTTGATCCATCAAAATATAATAATAAAATACAACTAAGCAAAAAATTAAACCAAATACTTGAGCAAATGATAATAAATAATCCTAATCAGTGGATCTGGACTCATAATAGATGGAAATAAATTTTATTTTTCCAGAATTTTATAGCGCTCATTAGCTTCCTTTGCCGAATAATAAGCCTCTTGAAGTTCTACATTCCAATAACTTAAATCTTTAAGCTTAATTTCTTTTCCTGATATAGCGCAGAGAACAAAATCTCCATCCTCTATAATGTCAAAAGAATTGTGTTTAAAAATAAGTTTCGCTTTTTTTTTATCCATCAATAAATTATACAATAATTTAGTTAACATGAATATTGGATTAATAGGAAGCGGAGGCAGAGAGCATGCAATATGCCAAAAGATTTATGAATCAAAGCTTTCTAAAAAAATATTTTGTTTTCCAGGAAATGCTGGTACCGCACAAATAGGTAAAAATATACCAGTTGATATTTTAGATTTTAAAAAAATTTTAAAATATATAAAAGCTTATAAAATTGATCTTGTAATTGTAGGCCCAGAAGAACCATTGGTTAAAGGTTTAGCAGATTATTTAAGAAAATATAAAATCAAAGTTTTTGGTCCCGGTAGATTTGCCTCAAAATTAGAGGGATCAAAAGCATTTATGAAAAAATTATGTAAAACTAATAACATTCCTACTGCTCAATTTAAGATTTGTACGAACAAAACACACATAAGTAAATTTCTAAAAAAAAGTAAGATGCCAATTGTTGTAAAAGCAGACGGTCTTGCTGCTGGCAAAGGAGTTGCAATATGTAAAACAAAAAAACAAGTTTTTAAAATATCAAATGAAATATTTAATGGAAAATTTAAATCATCAAAAAAAATTGTTTTAGAAGAGTTTTTAAAAGGAGAAGAAGCAAGCTATTTTATAATAGTTGATAAAAAAAATTTTAAGTTTTTTGGAACTGCACAGGATCATAAAAAAGTCGGAGAAAATGATACAGGACCAAACACTGGTGGAATGGGTGCGTATTCACCAGCTAAAATAATTGATAAAACAATTGAAAGAAAAATAATTAATAAAATCATTAAACCGACACTAAATGCTTTAAAAAAGAAAAAAAAATATTATTCGGGTTTTCTTTATGTTGGTTTAATGATTAAAAAAGAAGAACCGTTTTTAATTGAATACAATATAAGAATGGGAGATCCAGAGTGCCAGGTTATTTTACCAAGGTTAAAATCAGATTTTCTTAAAATTATAGTAAATGCAGTTAATAATAATTTAAATCAAAGTGTTATAAATTGGAAGAAAGAAAAAAGTATGACTATAGTTTTGTGTTCAAAAGGATATCCAGGTAATTACAAAAAATATCGATTAATTAAAAATATTCAAAAACTTAAAAAAACAAAAAATCAAATTATATTTCATGCAGGAACGAAAAATTTAAATGGAAATATATTTTCAAATGGAGGAAGGGTATTAAATTTTACTAATTTAGGGTTAAATTTTTCAAATATTCGAGATCAAATTATCAAACAAATTAAAATATTAAATTGGAAAGATGGTTTTTTTAGAAGCGATATAGGTTGGAGAGTCATTAAAAAATAAATGAGAATTATTAGTGGAAAATTCAAAGGAAGGAATATTGAATTTATAAAGTCCTCAATTACTAGGCCTTTAAAGGATGCGGTGAAGGAAAATATTTTTAATAAGTTAATACATTCTAATAATTATAAAGTTCAGCTTGGCCTTGCAAACATCCTTGACTTATACTCAGGAGTTGGTTCTTTTGGCCTTGAGTGCATCTCTCGAGGAGCTAGAAAAGTTACTTTTTTAGAAAGAGATAAAAATGCTCAAGATATTTTAAAAAGAAATCTGATTAAATTATCTATAATTAATCAGGCTAAAATTATTTCAAACATTAAATATTTATTCAGGAATGATTTAAATGAAAAATATCATATCTTTTTTTTAGATCCCCCTTTTTTAGACAAGTTATTTATTGAAAATTTGAAACTTATCAAAGATAAAAAAATTTTTTATCAGGATCATATTATAATAATTCATAGAGAGAAAAACTCTAAAGATGAATTAAATAAATTTATGAAAATTGTTGAGGAGAAGAATTACGGCCGTTCAAAAATAATTTTCGCTACTTTTAACTGAGTATTTTTTTTGTCGAAATCTTCACTTGTTCTACTGCTGGTTGATTGAACGGGTTTATATCAATCAGCTTTCCAACAAAGATTGTTTCTAATATAAAATAAGAAAATAGTTCACCTAATGTTTCCTCGTTTAATTCTTTAAGAATTATCTCTCTATAAGGAATTTTTTTTTTTTTGAAAATTTGAGTAATTGCTTTTTTTTGAGCAATTTTAATTTGATGAATGCTTTTGTTATTTAGAAACTTCATTTGATTAGAGATTTTATTAATTTTAATTTTTGTCTTTACTTTTTCTTTTAAACTAAAAATGTGAAATAATTTATCTTTTGGTCCATCCAAATAAAGCTGTAAGAGACTATGATGATCTTTCGGAGCATTAGAAATTATAGGTAAAAAACCGTGCCTTTTTTTACCAAGACTCTCGGCTATTAACTGCTGACACCAATAAAGAAATTTTTCAAGTTCAGGAGCGTAATTTAGAAAAATTAGATTTGTATATTTTCTGTATTTTAATAAATTAGCCAACTTTAATGAGCTTTCTTTTAAAAAGTTTTTTGCTTTTCCATCAATATATTTTTTAGTATTGAGTCTCAATTTTTTTATATTTACTCCCATTAAAAAGGCTGGAACAATTCCTACCTCAGAAAGCACAGAATATCGACCACCTATGTTTTTATTATGCTCAATGTAAAATAAGTTATATCTTTTCACTAAGGAATATAAAAAGTTATTTTTTCTTTCAGAAATAATAATTATATTCTTTGAGTTCTTTTTAATTATTTTTAGAAAAATTAGATTAGAGATTGTCTCTACAGTATTACCTGATTTCGATATAATTAAAAAAAGAGTCGCTTTTGATTTAATTTTTTTTTTCGCATTATAAATTTTATAATCATTTAAATCATCAAAAAATAAAAATTCTTTTTTTATTTTGTTTAAAAGAAATTCATAAATAGTTTCAGCTCCTAGAATCGATCCACCCATGCCAATTACGATTATTTTTTTATAATTCTTGAACCTACTTAGTTCTGTGAAATTAAAATTAAATTTGTAATTTTTATTTAGGACATTTAAAATATTATCCATTTTAGATATATCCTTAGATATCAGACTAATTAATTTATCAAATTTCTTATTAAAGTTTTTTTGAGTGCGTTTATCGAGATATTTAGATTGAATAGAGTTTTTAAAATAAAAATTATTTTTCATTATTTACGTATTTTTTCTAAAATCGACTCCTCTGCTGATGATTTTTTTTTATTAGTGTCGACTTCTTCTCTAGGAAAATTCAGAATTTCTTGGATTTTTTTTTCATCTTTTTCATTAGCTTCAGTTTTTGTTCCTGGCTCAGGAAGTTTATTAAAGTCTGGTGGTAAGACTAAAGGTTTTCTCTTTTGAATTAAAAATTCATCTGTAGTGGTAGTTTTTTCATTTCTCAAAACTTTGCCAGCATCTTTAAAACTTTGGCATGATGTAAAGATTAAAGTAAAAAAAAGAAACAAAATAGTTCTACTCATTTTTAGTAAAAAAACCTTTCAAAATATAAATTAATATTCCGACTGTTATAAAAATATCTGCTACATTAAAGGTAAACCAATGAAAATTGCCATAGTGTAAATCTATAAAATCTGGAACACCTTTAAATACTATTCTATCATAAAAATTTCCTATTGCTCCACCAATAATTACAGAAAAAATAATTTTTTCTGAGGTTTCTGACTTTAAACCAATATAAATCAAAAAACCGATTACTAAAGCTATCATTAATGAAGTGACGTTATAAACTAAATTGTTTGATGTCGTGAGTAAACCAAATCCAATTCCTGTATTCCAAACTAAATCTAGATTGAGAAAATCATTAAAATAATAAGTATTGTCTGTAAAATTATCTAAAATTAAAACTTTTGTCAGTCTATCTAGAGAGAATAAAAAAAATATAAATATTATTAAATAAAAATTTTCTTTTTTGAGATAAATTTTTTTATTTTCAGAAAATTTTAAATTTATCATTATTTTTAAACTTCAGAACATCTTTTACAATCGATTTCTAATATTTTCCAACATCGAGGGCATTTTTTTCCTGAAGCCTTTTTTACCTGGATTTTTAGTTCGGCTCCGTTGGATGACTTACTTTTAGTTGCTTTAGAAGTGATAAAGTACTCTGCAAGATTCAAGCCCTCTAAGATTTTAAAATTAATTGCATTTACTGTTATTGATAGATCTGCCTCTAAACTTGAACCAATCGTTTTGTTTGCTCTTTTTTCCTCAATTGCTATGTTTACCTCTTGCTTAATTCTATAAAGTTTGTTCCATTTGTCATTAAGCTCGTTATTTTTCCATTTTTCAGGAATCGATGGAAATTGATGCTCGTGAATGCTTTCTTCAGATTTATCAATTAAGCTATGAATTTCATCTGTAGTAAAAACTAAAATTGGTGCGAACCATTTTAACAAACAATCTAAAATTATATTTAAAACTATAATACAATTTTTTCGTTTTTTTGAGTTCAGACTATCGCAATATAAAACATCTTTTCTAATATCAAAATAAAACGATGATAATTCTAAAGTGCAAAAATTTAGTAGCTCTTTGTACAATTTATGAAAATTATAATTTTTCAAATTTTCTTTTAACGATCGATCTATTAAGAATAGTTTATTGAGGATATACTGTTCGAGTTCATCAAAATTTTTAAAGTCAACTTTTTCTAAATTTTGTTTTTCATGTCTATCCTTTAAATTGCCTAAAAGATATCTGAATGTATTTCTTATTTTTCGATATGACTCAGCGTGTTGTGATAGGATAGTTTTATCTATCCTGATGTCTTCTGAATAATCAGATGCAGCAACCCACGCTCTTAAAATGTCTGCACCATAGTTTTTAAGAATATCATCTGGAGAAATAACATTCCCTAAGGATTTTGACATTTTGACTCCTTTACCATCTACAACAAATCCATGAGACAAAATACTTTCAAAAGGTGCTTTTCCTCTTGTTCCGCATGACTCCAAAAGCGAAGAATGAAACCAACCTCTATGCTGATCGGAACCTTCTAAATACATATCTGCTGGCCATTTTAAATCTTTTCTTTTC
>CEWK01000644.1_pt1 | contig 13868 bp, 11 predicted proteins | sample 531431 | NCBI WGS metagenome assembly CEWK01 (sample SAMEA2623059, study PRJEB7988) | marine metagenome | isolation source: saline water (ENVO:00002010), including
GATGGAGTGTCGGATTGTTTCAGTTTTCCAGACGAGATTCCTTTGGAGACCGACATCGGAGATATCTTCGAATTCGAGAGCAGGGTCGATGACAAGTACTACTATGGAGAGGATGCTTACATGTACGATGAGCTCAAGAGGGGCATGACCTCACGAGAAACCGTCTATCAGTGGAGGAGGAAGTATGTTCGCGAGAACAAGAGCAGGCTATGCCCTACATTGACAGCTAACATGGGAACAGGTGGCCACAACGTCCCGTTGATAAAAACACGACATGGCTTCAGGAAGTTGACGCCGAAAGAGTGCTTTATGATTCAGGGATTCGACAGTTCATTCGTACTCCCTGAGAATGTTGCGAACTCCCATTTGTACAAACAAGCTGGAAACTCAGTAGTAGTGCCCGTGGTTAAGAGAATTGCAAACTCAATTATTTCTGCCATCGATCTCGAGAATTCTATTCAATCAGATGGAATAATTGTAACACAGGATTTGATGGCTGTTAATGGTGGACGCTGGGGGATTTGAACCCCCGGCCGCCTGGTTGCAAACCAGGCGCTCTTCCAAGCTGAGCTAAGCGCCCCTAAGCTGGCGGGAGGGCTAGGGGTTATTGAGGGCAACCGTTGAAATTCGGATTTACGGCTTACCAGGGAAGAGCATCGGAAGGAGGACTAAAATCCCCGCAATAGATGCAATTAGAGCGAATCTCAAGGGCGTTTGATCAGTTGGTTGACTCTGTACCTCCTCAACGCCCCCGATAGGCAGCACTTGGTCTGAGGAATGACTGTCCTCCGAAAATGAAACAACAAAACTTCGCTCCTCCGTTGTTTCGTTGAAATCAATCTGATGCATCATTGAAACATTGGAGGGCAATAGTCCGTTTGAAGGATCCAATAAGAGCAGGTATGTAACCTCGCATGATGGGTCTAATTTTTGGCCGGTTTCATTTCGCTCGCAAGCGTTGCTCAGCCAAGGAGTGGAGATATCGTCAACTCCATCGAATGCACCGTCCCCCTCCACATCCACGAGAATCCTGTGAGTCGCATTTTCCCTTCCATCCACATTGTAAAAGAACAGCGAGTCAGAAGTGACAAGAATTCCGGGAGAGACGCCATTCGGAGTAATGCCATCCTCCTTGAGCAGGATTGTGTATTCCTTGGGCTCGTGTGCCGATACCGGTGACACCAACAACAGTGAAACCAGCATCATGGCATACCCCGCGTTTGCGTTCATGACCCTGCGTGAAGGGGCGATGGCTTCAACATGACCTATGCCCTCCGGTTAATGTGAGTACTGATAGGGTAGTGGCCGCGATTGGACTGGCGGTCTGCTTGATAGTTGCAATTTTCGCTACTGTGACGCTCTCAGAAAGTGAAACGACAAATAAATCTCCAAGTACATTGTTGGTCGATCCCTTGATCCAAACTGAGGATCATGATCACAGAAATGCCAGCCAGCATGTGATGTTCACAGATAACATAAGGCCCGTAAGCTACAACCCTCTGACTGCCCCTGGCAATGCGGAGATTCAAGTTGCGGATTCTCCGGATGGCAAAAAGTACGCGTACATTGCAGGATGGTCAGAGATGCATATCGTAGATGTCACTAACCCGGAGAATACGACGGTAACAGGTGTGTACTACGATCCCAATACGCAGGTCTTGGATGTGAAGTACTTGGAGTACAATGCCAGAGAATATGTGATAGTGCAGAATCAGTTGGTTGATCCGGGAGCTGCTGATCCAAATGTCGGGTCGTGGGAGGATCCCGCGCAAGTCACTGTAACACTAGTTGATGTAACTGACAAGAGTAATCCGAGTTGGGTCGATTCATGGTATGATGCCGATCATCCCAGCGGGCCTCACAACCTGTACACACACATGATTGACAACGAATGGTACATCTTCGTAGCCAATCCAGACTACGAGCAATGTGACGTCGGCCAAGGAGACGCATGCGGTGGAATTACAATCGCGCATCTAAATTTCGCTGGTTATGGCGATCTGCCACGAATAGTCAAGGTAGGAGAAGCCGAAGTGAGCTGGGAGTCTACTCTAGGTGGATGGATATACATTCATGACATGACAGTCCAGACTTGGCCAGGTGAGGACTCAAGTGATCCTCGTTTCGATAGGACTTTCGTTTATGGTGCATACTGGGAAGCAGGATTGAGAATATTCGATGTTTCTGACGTCCCTCACCCTGGAAACGATCTAGCTGAGTATCTGGCAATAGCAGCAGCATGCAGGGGTTCATTCGGAACTCAACTTGGGTGTAATTGGAGAGCTCCCGAAGTCGGCCAATGGATGGAATTCGAGGATTTTGATGGTGATGGGGAAATTGACTGCGGTTGCACTAGTAATGAAAATGGAGGCAGGGCGTCGTATATCCACTATGCCGAGCCGATAGACGATATGGTAGATGCTAGCCATTTGGGATACCCGATAGGAAAGCGTCACCTTACAATTGTGGCAACCGAGGTGCTCAGTACAACAGTGGGAACAGGTATGAGCTACCTTCTGGATACTACTGCCTACGAAATCAACAATGGGAATTTTAGATTCCTCCCTGAGTTAATCCATGGGTGGGAGATACCATTCGCGATGGATCACCACATTCCCGAAGGCGAAGAGTGGCTTCTTTTCAGCCCCCATAATGCGGACACTCAGATTTTCCAAACCGGACTTCCGGGACTTCCCGACAATAGTTTCGGAGGTGCTTGGGATGGCAGAATTTACCTCAGTAGCTATCACGCTGGACTATGGGTAATAGACATAGAGACTCTGATGTATGAAGGTTTACAGAATACCAATAAGACAGGAGCACACGCTTCCTCAACCATTGGCTACCATCTCCCTCATGGGGCGGACGGTGCCCCTCTGGATAGCTCATTCTATGATTTCGGTTGGACTCCCTTCCTGTGGGCAGCAGAGTATCATGATGGCTACACATATCTCTCTTGTATCACAAGTGGGTTGTATATCGTCCAATTAGACATAGATTCGCCATATGGAAACTAAACTTCGGCCCCTATGGGGCCGGGCGTAAAAGGGGGAATTTGATAGGGTAGGTTTGTCCCGGCGGGCTATGAACTTCCGTCCGGTATGGTTACTGACCGCTCTGATGATACTCGCACCTCTATCCGGTTGCCTATCTTTTTCTGATGATTCCGGAGGTTCGGGGGATGGAAGCATGGACTGGATAGACCCAGTTACAGAAATAGAGGACGAAAATCATTCACATAGTGATTTGCTAGCTCACCGACTGGCCACTTCGAATGCAAAATTAATCGACTACCACAACCTAAATTGTGATGGTAACGTAAAGCCCCCAGCAGACCTGGACAATGTTGCGGGTAGACCTTGTTTTGATGAGTTCAAGAATGTGGGACCGACTCCAGGAGATAACTCTGAAATCGCCATAGAAGGCAATTTCCTCGATGACTGTGAGATTTATGGAGATGGGACAGGTGGATGTTATGCCTACGTCTCCTCATACAACCAATTTGAAATTCTGGACATCAGCAAGCCAAATGAAATTAGACTATTGTCGACTTATTACGCAGAAATTGCTAGGATGATTGATATCAAAGTAACTTCTGATAACAACTGGGTACTAGTGAATCATGAGTTGACAAATTCTGAGTTAGATCCCATTCCCAATGACGATGATGCGAATAGCGGTGCGAACCGCCTGGACTTGATTTACGTCGGCGACAAGACTAGTCCCATTAAGGTCGCAGAGTGGGACAACCCTCCTGCGGGTTTTCACAATCAAGACCTCCACGTTTACTGTGACTGGACCCCGGCGAATCCTACAGCCCTGTGGCAGGATGACTGCCATCTATTTCTATTTGGGGCCGACCCTTATCCTGAAATGGTAGAAGGGTCAAGTGGAACCTTCTACAAGGGCACCCAGATATTCTATGCTCTAATTGACTTTGAGGGCTTGAACCCTACGAATAACGAGGAGCAACAAAATGCCAGTAGAGAGATATTACGATGGGGAGGTTACACCCCTGAACCGCAGACGACCTGTGGGGGCTCTATCTTCAATCACGATAACGTATTCTTCATCCACCCAATAACTAAGCAGAAGATGTTGGCAGTATCATACTGGGGCGCTGGACTAAGGTTCGTCGACGTTTCCGAACCGCCCCAAATTGCCGATCCACTTGGAATTTCGTGGCCGCCAGAAACCGGACGATGGTTGGGCTGTGCCACTGATGACTCTGGGTGGTATGGCCCAGAGGGAGGCGGACATGCCAATATGGCACCCGAAGTATGGCTTGACGCTAACGATGGGAACGACAACATACACTATGCAGTTCCTCAGGATAATTTGATTTGCTCAGGAATTAGTGAGTATGACCCTGTAGAAACCTGGCCCGAGCAATGCGGAATAGGGCCTTCTGATTCAACCTACGGTGTGAATTGGAGGCATTACACCTACATAGCTCCAGAATACGGCTCCAACGCCAATCATACCGGGTATATATGGACTATTGATACCACGGATCCTGCTCAACCCTTCCTAGTTTCCAAGTGGAAGCTACCTGGTGAAAGTACACTTCCCGACGGAACCCCTCATCCTCATCATTACATCCCAGGAGGCTACATTTACAGCCCTCACAATGGAGACACAGGATTGAATGGGCATGTTTACTGGACTCACTACCATGCTGGAGTCTGGATTACTGACCATGGCCATATTTGGGATGAGTTAGTTTGGGAAAACGGATATCCTGAGCCAGAGAGAGGTTTTCAGGCCATCTCAGAATTAGCCCCTTCCCACACCCTTGGATACTATCTTCCTGCTGGCCCGAATTGGATTGATGATCCAACTAACACGTTGGGCTATGATATGGCTGACTGCTGGGCATCATGTATGATACCCTTTGACTGGGGCCTACAGTATGATCCACGTGGTTTCGTATTTATCTCAGAGATGGTCTCGGGAGTGTATGTTGTGCAATTCGACGAGGATTATGATTCAAGATTTGATTATCCCCCTCTGTGGAAGGCGGAGGCTAGTGACGAATGAGATTAACTCTGGGGAGTCAACTATCAATAGCGGTGGTTTTTCTACTTCTAATCCCCGTTGCTTCGGCCCATGGAGCAAACTCATTCTCCTTCATAATGAGGAATGGTTCTCTGCAACCAGAGTCTGCTGAGGTTGTACAGAATGATACGCTTATCTTTTACAATGTGGTCGATTATGAGAGGAGTTTGGAAATAGACAAGGACGAAGATGGGATAATGGACTATCAGTGTAGTACAACCGGCTTCAACTCTACTACAACGGATGATGAATGCAGACTTTGGCTCGATCCTAGTAACTGGACTGCAGGAGAATATGAGCTAGATATAATCTCCAACGGGAGTCTTTGGAAGACCCTTAATTTCACGCTGATTGAGGATGTTCATAATGAATCTGGACCTCCTTCTGGCTATTCCTTTGGAGAAGTTGATGGCGCCCAAAATCAGGACGAGGAAGGAGGTGGCTCATCGAATGTGTTTTTACTGTTCGGAGTCATAGCAGTCATTGGAGTTGGTATTACTGCGAGAAGGAGAGGGTAAAATGAATAGGCCATTAGGATTGATATTGGCCATATCTATCATGCTAGCAGGGTGCATGGGTGGCGTTGAAGAAGATGTCTTCTATGGCGAAGATATCAATCCCCCGGTTCCGGTAACTGATTTTATCCTAACCGACGAAAATGGAGATTACTTCTCACTCTCCGAGTATGAAGGAAAGGTGGTCGTGGTAACCTTCCTATTCACTAGGTGCCCTGATATATGCCCCATTGTAAGCGCAAATCTAGATTATCTATCTGACATGCTCGGAGATGACTATGGGACTGAGGTGGAGATTCTAACGATAACAGTAGACCCATGGACGGACAACAGCTCCGTTTTGCACCAATATAGGGAACAAAGAGGATTACATTGGCCCCATCTAACTGGATCAGTGGAGGATCTTGAAGACATATGGCTGGAATTTGATGTCGGGTTACAGACATATGACACTGATACAGATGGGGATGGGGTATCGGATGGCTTCGATACCTGCCTGGAGACGCCCGAAGGAGAGGAAGTTGACAATAACGGATGCGGGTTGGAAACTCAACAACAGGAAGATGAAGATGTCACGGTCAAACATCATCCTCTGGATTACTGGGTTGATCACACCACGGGTACCATAATACTGGACAAGGAGCTAAGGCAGAGAGTGTGGTGGGGAGACACGGATTGGAATGTCGAGCTTGCGATAGAAGATATCAAGATCCTAATGGAAGAGGAGACTTGAGATGAGCTTCTTGAGAGTAGTGGTAGTGTCCATCATATTACTCTCATCTGGTTGTTTGGGACAGGGAGATGGGGATCTAGAGTTTCTGGGAATAGAATATAGGGACCCGCCTGCGGCTCCAAATTTCGTTCTTTTCGACCAAAATGGGGAAGTCTTTGAACTAAGTGATCATGAAGGGAAGGTGATTGTTGTTGCTTTCGTCTACACTGCCTGTCCAGATATATGCCTCATAATTTCTTCCAACTTAGATTATGTGGATAAGAATCTAGGAGACAGTTCAGATGATGTGGTGTTAATCTCCGTTACGATTGACCCGGCCAGAGATACGATTTCACATCTTTCTGAGTGGACTGAGAATAGAGGATACGAATGGTATCACCTTACAGGTCCCGTATCCACACTTCAGCAAACATATCGATCATGGAATGTCATAATAGATAACGAGCACATTTCGGCAAGTGAGCCTCCAGAAAGTGGCCTTAACAGGCTTGTTTTACTTTATCCTGATAATTCCAGTTCGATTCTTGAACAGAGGGGGTTCGGGAAAAATGGTTCTGATTTCATTTCAGGTGCAACTCTGGAGTATAATATTACTAGCAATTTAGGAGATGGGCCCAATAGTTCCGGAACAATTGATGGATGGACATCTGATGAAGACTGGAATTGGGTCCTTCACTACTGGGACTCAGATAGTGAAATCTGGGTAGAGTCCCAGGAGTCGAGCTCATCCATTATGATGGATAGCGAGACACACCTAGCATGGATTTCAAGCAACTCCAACACTAGCATGGCTCCCCCCGGCGAGGACTGTAATGGACATGGATGGATAATGGGCTCGGGAAGTACCGCCCACTGCATGTGCGATGACGGTTACGAGAGGGCTGATTCGGATTGGCTATCATGCAATATGATAGGGTCAATGGAAGATAATTCTACTGAGTCCCAAGACCCTCATCATGAGTCTCTTGGGGAGTATGAAGTGGGACACTCAACTACCACATTCATAGTAGGCAAGGAGATGCGAAAGAGAGTTGCATATTCTGGAATATTCTGGGATGCAGATGAGTTCTTGCAAGATATAATCACTCTCGTTAATGAATGATTATTGTATTTTACCTCTTTTCTCTGAATCTCGCACTGTCCCAATTATATGCTACCTCTTACACTTAGGGATATGGCAGGGGATAATGGGGTGGCTAGATCGCTATTCTTATCGGCACTGATGATTACTAGCGTGATGACTGGCATACTGTTCTTTGGAATCGAGGAAGAGGGAGCAAATGGCTCTCCCAGTATTGATTCCGATGTACCCGATACTATACTGATTGGCGAGATTGAAACTGTGAATATATCGATCTCAGATGAGGAAATGGGAAGCCTTTCTGTCTTGATCACCTTGAATGGGGAACTAGTGACTCAAACACCTAATTCAGAGGGAGTAGTAACCCTTGACATCTCGTCCCTTGAAGTTGGCAGTCATGCCCTTCAGGTTATTGCAACCGATAGTCTTGGTCAGGAGACAACCTGGGCCAAAGCTTTCATCATTCATTATCCGGAAGAAAGTGAAGCCCAGCTGACAATCTCGCAGAGTGCTTTCGAAATTGAACAAGGTGGCAGCGCTCCGATTTCTGGGCATGTCATTCATGATGATATTTCGACGTGTGGATTGAGATGGAGCACCGCGGATATCGAAGAGTCCAGTCTAGGACTGCCAATCGGGGAAGATGGAACATACGGATTGGAGCTTTCCAACATACAGGAAAATACTATTGTTTCACTGGAGGTCACATGCGGAACATGGGTTGAAACCTCCAATAAAAAGACCATTGGCATCACTGTAATGCTACCTGAGCCGGAGCCCGTGACTGGTTGTACTGATCCAGATGCCAACAACTATGACTCAGGCGCTGACGAGGATGACGGTTCCTGTGATTATGATGAGCCTTCTAGATTGAAGATACTAAGCCTCCATGGAGGAGGCGAAAGTTCCTCGGCTTTTGAATCACAACAGGGGATGCAAGATTTGATGGGGGCTCTTCCGGAGTTTGAATTCGTTTTTGTACAATCTCCCGAAGACGGCAGTGTTTGGGTTCGTGATCCACCAGGGGGCAAAGAACAGGGTACCAATGATCCAAGCTGGGCAGATAGGTCGATAGATTTCCTAGATGAATTTGTCCATAATAACGGCCCGTTTTATGGCCTTCTCGGATTTTCACAAGGGGCTGCTATGTCTGCGATTTATCTCGCGTACTCTGATGTTCAGTTCGATAAAGTAATTTTGTTCAATGGTTATTTGGAAACGGGCCATAGAGGGCTAAATGACACTATAGAAAGTGAGTCTCCTTTCGATGTTCCAGCACTTGTTTTTGAAGGTGAGAATGATGCATGGTTCGGATATGGTTCTGCTGAATTGGCAGAGTTGTTCTCAAATGTAACGCACTTGGTTGGTTCTGCAGACCACAATTTGCCATTATCGTCTGATAGGGAGTTCGAAAATGTCGTATCATTCATTCGGGACGTTCGGCAATATGGATGCACTGATCCTGATGCTTCGAACTACAACAATGAAGCCACCCTAGATGACGGTTCGTGTAATTATGACAATCAACTAGAAACTGGGTCTTTAGAGTGGTGGCGAGAAGTTCTCCTGTGTGACTCAACTGAGCAGATAGAACCAGTGGATGATTACAATACTACTGAGTCGGACAATCATCTATGTCAATTGAGTTTTGAGATAGGAGAGACTGAGATCATAATCGATTCCAATGGAATACCCAACCATGACTTAGAGTCGGGTCCTGGTTGCTGCACAACTGAGCAAACTCTCGAATGGAGGATTCCGATAGTTCCCAATAATCAGACTGGTTGCGACCCGACTCTCTCGACGGATGGTTGTACTATGGCTCCTGAGAGAGACGCTGTTGCCTTAGCTGTTAATGGAGTTCCCATTTTCGGACCTGAAGATGGCCCAGGTGGAGATGCGGTTGCCGGGCATGAGGGAGAGTATGAAGAAGACAGGCAACATATCTGGTTAGGGATATGTCATGGCCACTCAGGTCCTGGTGGCGCTTACCATTATCATGCAGACGCTAACTGCGCCCACTGGCATCCGGATGAGGAAACTAATCAAACATGGAGGGACTACAGTATTGATTCTTCTAGATCGCTTTCAGAGCATTCACCTATTGTTGGATTCGCCTTCGATGGGTATCCGATCTATGGATTCATTGGGTGGAATGAAGAGGGGAACGTATCTGAGATGAAATCATCGTATCGACTGAAGGAGGGGGAAACAGGTTACAACGGTATTGATGATTACGAGTATATTGTTGGACTTGGAGATTTAGATTCATGCAATGGGCAATTCGGACCCACGCCTGACTATCCTGAGGGAATTTACCACTATCATACCACTTGGGAAAATGGAGAGGGGGACTTGGGTTTTCCATACTTCATCAACTGCTACAGAGGTGAGGTTTCACTAGTCAACCAGAATGAAGAGGGGGATGGCGAAGTTGATTGCTCTGGCCGTGGGGAGACCTGGGGACCGGGGATAGGGCCCCCTCCAGAGGGATGCGAGGGTGGGCCATCTGGTCAGTCTTCGGATATTTCCTCGGCCTTCGGGACATTATATCGATCAGTTCCCCCAAGTGGTGGCATACTAGCGATGGTGGTGATTGCAGTTGCTTTTGTCAGAGTATTGGCATTTGCCCCAGTTTCTCCAAGTCAGGCTGGTATAACTGCCTTATATCCTCGAGCCCGAGTATGAGCATCGCTAATCTCTCAAGGCCCATTCCCCACGCACATACAGGCCATTCTGTCCCCAATGGTTCAGTAACTTCTGGCCGAAAAATTCCAGCCCCACCGAGCTCTAGCCACTCCCCCCTCCATAGAATATCCACTTCCACACTAGGCTCAGTGTAGGGAAAGTAGGCTGGTCTAACTCTAACATTATCATAACCCATCTTTGAATAGAAAGTCTTCAAGGTTGTGATTAACATAGGAAGATTTGCGTTTTCTTCGTGAATAATCCCTTCAATCTGATGGAATTCTGGTAAATGTGTCCTATCTATGGTTTCTTGTCTGAAGACTCTGCCGATTCCAAAAACTCTTGAAGGCTTGCTTGGATTCTCAGCAATGTGCCTGACAGTGTTCACTGTCGTATGAGTTCTGAGGAGTCCCTTCTGAGCCTCTTCCTTGTCGAATCTCCTACCCCAACCCCTACTTCCTGTATCATGACCGTGCTCGTGAACCTTTGACCATAAATCGAGATACTCTTCTTGGACCTCGACTTTTTCTGGATTTGAAAGGTAGAATGTGTCTTGCATTGTCCTTGCAGGATGAGATTGGGGTATATACAGAGCATCCATGTTCCAGCCGGCGGATTGTACGAAATTTCCTTCTATCTCAGAGAATCCCATTTCTAAGAAGACATTTCTAATTCTCTCAATCAATGCTTGCATCGGATGGGGCCTTCCTCCAGTAGGTGTGACAGTTGGTGCGTTTACGTCAAAGGGCTTGAAATTGGCTCCTTTCCAAGAGTCGCCTTGCAAAAGCTCGGGAGTCACCTCCCCTATCATCTCAACATGAGAAAGTAGTTCGACGTCTACTGAGAGTCCCTCTTCAGTCAGGGACCATGTACGAGTAACTTGGACGTCTATTGAAATCAGACCTTTCCTCCCCGAGAAGTGGTTTATTAGTTGTGGACTTAATTCTGAATCTTCCACGCTTGAGTTTGAGATCTTGGAGATAAAATCTCGCCTTTCGGAAATGATCGATGAAATTGACTCTTCATCTTGGGCGACCAAATTACCAGATTCTAGCCTCAGACCCATGGATTTTAGCAATCCTATCCCAGGTCCTGCTTCATTCCTCTGGAAGCCCGAGTCAAATAGATTTTCCATGTTCCTCTTATCCTCATCAGAGTCAAGGTACCATTTCCATATCCTTTCCTCCAATAATCCATTTTGAGCTGCCTTTTCCCCCTCTGAGTCCAGTGAAACAGTCCTAATCTTACTCTCATGAATGGCGACTAGTCCCAATTCGGACAGTGATTGGCCAGAGCCAGCAACATGAACTTGGTCGTTCCATCCAGTGGACTCGAGTAGATTATCAATTGTCCATTTCCTATTTGGATCAGTAAGCATAGACTTGAGCATAGTCCTATCATTATTGCTCATATCCATCGTCATTGACTTCTCGATTGGGGCCTCACTATTGAGACTACCGTGAAAAATCACTCTTCTTCCCATAGTATAATTTCACATTCATTACAGAAGTATTTACTGGGCTTTGGACCATTCAAAATTTCTACGTTTCCACATCTTCCACACAGTATTGAGGTCTTCACAGGAGAAATCAAGGTAGTATCTACTCTGAACATTGGCCCCCCAGCATCTGGAAGAAAATCGGTATCCGGCACCCAGGCATGTATTTCCTCCTGGTTGACTTCATTCTCATCAGTCATCCCTATTGCAACCAGCAGTAGGCCTATTCCTGAAATTGAAATCGGGGCTGCTATGGCTAGCACTATGCTCGACGGACCCGAGCTTAGTATGATTCCACTTCCGATTACTATGCACATCCAACCAGATATTGCAAGGTTGGCCCTGCTATTGTTCCGAATGGATGTACTCATGTACCTGCCAGGGGGTACTACGCATCAAAGTCCCCCCTAATCGCCTATAGGTTTCAATAGTGGTTTGCCTTCCAAGGGTTGCCGCCTCAGTAGCTCAGCCTGGTAGAGCATCTGATTTGTAATCAGACGGTCGGGGGTTCGACTCCCTCCTGGGGCTCCAAAATACGTCAAGGTCAAAGGGCGAAAGCCAACCGGCAGACCATGCCCGCGACAATTATTGACGGGAAAGAGATAGCTCGAGAAATCGAGGCGGAGCTTATTGGCCGTATTGCAGAATTATCAAAAAATGGAGTAGTTCCCTGTCTAGCTGTAGTCATTGTAGGAGATGATCCTGCTTCTCACGTCTATGTTGGCGCTAAGGAACGGGCATGCGCACGACTGGGAATTCGAAGTGTTCGTGTTGATGTCGCTTCTGACGCAGAGTATGAGGAGGTGGCAACAACTGTAAGGTCACTCAATGAAGACCCGGGTATTAATGGCGTTCTTGTCCAATCTCCTCTCCCCTCGGGCATGGATGAGGTTTCAATCACAGATCTAATCGATCCGAACAAGGATGTTGACGGGTTCCATGCGCAGAATCTAGGTAGACTGGTCCAAGGAGATGTAAGCGGGTTACTTCCCTGTACTCCTGCTGGCGTAATGCGGATGCTAGAAAGTACAGATTTAGAAATTCAGGGGAAGAGAGCAGTAGTGATTGGCCGTAGTAGAATTGTGGGGATGCCTCAATCGATATTACTCGCACAGAGAGGAGTAGATGCAACTGTTACTATAGCTCACTCTAGAACAATTGACATGGCCGATTTGTGCCGAAGTGCGGATCTGATAGTAGCCGCTGTGGGAAGTCCGAACATGATTACTCCAGATTGGATAAAACCGGGTGCTACCGTTATTGACGTCGGGGTAAACCGCGTTAATGACGATTCGGAAAAGGGATATTACCTATCCGGGGATGTTCATCCAGATGTCATAGAAGTCGCTGGAGCGGTTTCTCCAGTACCTGGGGGCGTGGGTCCGATGACTATCGCGATGCTGATGTCAAATACTGTTAGAGCGACTGAGATGCAACAGTGATAATCAAAAGATTCCCATGTCTATTCTGGCATCCTCGGAGGCATGTTTCTTGGGATCCCAAAGAGGAGAGAATGTTAGATTGACATGCGCGGAACTGACCCCTTCAGTCTGCTCTGTCGCTCTATGTACAGCGGCCATAAGCTCAGGAGCAATTGGGCAACCAGGACTGGTTAAGGTCATATCGACCTCTATGTGGGTACCGCCATCTTTGTCCTCGGACCTTATCTCGTAGATCAGCCCAAGCTCAATTACTGAAATTTTCATCTCTGGATCTTCTACAGACCTCAAAGATTCCCTGACATCAGATTCTACAGACATGTGATCACATCAGGGATGAGGCTTCTTCCTTCACTTTCTTTACCATGTTCATGAAACCATTGGCTCTACTAGGTGTTAAAATCTGGCTTAGCCCCATTTCGTCAACATATGAGGGGTCGTGATTTGCTACGTCGCTTGGAGGCAGTCCGTTAACTGCGATTGCGGTGATTGCCATTAGTCCTTGTACAATCTGAGCATCTGCGCCTCCTTTAGCGATGAAGCCTCCTTGGGAGTCTAGGGAGCACTCGACATGAGCTCTTGATTGGCAACCATGGACCATATTTTCATCATCCCATTCATCTACCGAGAGTGCGGAAGGGTGCTCATTGGCATACTCAAATAGCAGTTCGTATCTCTCCATAGTATCAAAACAGGATTGGAATCTATCGATGATTGTAGCTACCTCATCAGACCATTTATCGGAGTCGCCCATGCCGTTGCGAAAGCAGTTTAGGATTTCACAATTCTGGCCATTCAACCAAATCTTGAGACTATTGACTCGAGATGAGAGACGAAAGCCTCGGCCTCTTCCATA
>CEWK01044785.1_pt1 | contig 13850 bp, 17 predicted proteins | sample 531431 | NCBI WGS metagenome assembly CEWK01 (sample SAMEA2623059, study PRJEB7988) | marine metagenome | isolation source: saline water (ENVO:00002010), including
GTCAACATTATTAAATGTTGTAACATTAAAGTTTCCTCTTGTATTGAAGTTTATATCACCATCAACAAAATAATTTAAGTTACCAGTAGTGTGTATATTATTATCACCAGATATAGTCTGAAAATTATTCTTTTGTTGTATGACTACATCGCCACTAGGTTGTATTTCTATTACTGTTCCTGATTTATGAAAGACTTGTATACGTTCTGCATTAGGTGTGTCATCAACTTCAATGACATGTCCGCTCTCAGTTTCCGTTACATGATTGTAGGGGTACTCGGCTTTATAAGACGCTTCAGGCGCTCCAATAGTGCCATCACTATCAATTGTAATAGTAGGAGTGCCTCTCGCAAGTTTGTTAACATCACTCTCATCAACATATAAAGGATATTTACCATTTGGATCATTGAAACCTCTTGAACTATCTGCTGAAAACTTAGGCGCTCCAGCTATTGTTCCCATTATGTATGGTTGTTGTGCTTTCTTTCCGTCTGCAAAGAATCCAATAACCCACGATCCTTCAAGGATTCCCGTAGGCGATTTACCTTTTCCACTGACGCCTGCGGAAGTGACATCTTGGATAGGTATTGCCCATGGAAGACTGTCAGTAGGTATTTCGTTCTTATCATCGGTGTGCCAACCATAACACCTGACACGCAACCTTCCGAGTTGTACAGGATCATTACGGTCTTCGACAACCCCGAAGAACCATATAAAATCATTTATCCCTAGGAAGTTTTTCATCACCAACTATCCTCTTCCCATCTTTGATTGTTACTTGTGAAACATGTCTATCTTTTGGTTTATTTCCTGGTTTGAAAATATCTATTTCAATATATCCATCAAGAGATTCTTTACCTACTGAATCATGAGGATCATCTGTGTGTTTTGGTTCTTTTATTTCTTGTAAAAATTCTTCTGCCATATTATCTCCTTTAACTATCTACTGCTAGTTTGTATAATAATCCACCAGCTTCAACTAAGTTTCTCACATACAATGGAAAGATTTTTTTTGTCTTACCATCTATCTTCTTCGTTTTCGATTCATATAGTGTTTTACCACGTATACGAAACAATCTAGCTTCTGTACTTGATCTATCTCCTATTTCAGGATCATAGAACTCAATAGAAGGATCTCCATCGTCCATATTGAATATAACCTTTAGTTTTGGATAGTATTCTAATAATTGTTTCTTAAAGTTTCTACCGAACTTGGCTTTCTTGAAACCTTTCGTTGTTAATGTTATTATCTCTATTTGTTTATCACCTAGACTTCCGTAATTTATTAAAAATTCAGCTAATTTACCCACAAACTTTTCATCACCAGCGTCCATCTTTGCTTTGCAAATTTTTGCCGCCAGTCTATATGATTTAGAGTTAGCTTCTCTCAATTGCTTTTGCATCTCTATAGCTTTGGGTAGTCTTTTATCATCTTTACCTTTTGATACTTCTGCTCTGTCTAAAAAGTAAAAACCTAAATCTATTTCTTTTACTGCTTCATCATATTCTTTTCTTGCAGGTCCAACATCAATACCCAATTCTTTAAATATCTCATACTGTCTATCAAATGGTACACCAGCTTTCTGTCCTATCTGATCACCACCTTTTACTTTGAGTGACATCTGCATGTTTGCTTTCTTACCATTCAGTGTAATCTTAATATCAGCTTTTGTACCTTTCTGATCACCTGTACCATCAGCATCGACACGTATCTCATCTTTTCTACCATTCAACATATATGCCTTTGCTATTAAGTGTAATCGTCTACCCTTACCTTGCATCAGATCGATTTTACCTTGTACACTTCTACTTTTATCATTACAGTATTGTGCTACTGCTTTGAACTGCCAATCAATGAGTTCCCAATGACTTTCATCTTTCAACCATTCCCATTCTCTTCTTCGTATTGCAACTCTAAGAAAGATATTATCTTTTACTTTTAATTCACCTCCAGGTTTACCATCTATATTTTCTGGATTCTTTTTAATTACTTTTCTTAAAAGTTTTTCAATAGCTGTTCTTGTTACAATAGCATCGGGATTTGCAAACTTTGCCGCCACACCACATGCAAGAATAGGTTCAGCTAAGTCGCCCATATTAGGTTTCCATACTTTTTCTTGTAAGTTCCTATACTGCTCTCTTATATAACTATTATAATTTAACATTACAATTTAAACCTTTTCTTTAAAGCACTGACACTTTGAGGTGATAATGGTGAGTTTGCTAGAACCCATCTTATAACAGTAGCTAGTATATCAGCATCTTTTAAATAGTTTTGTCCACTCTTCTTAATCGTAACATAAGAAAAATCTTTGACAGCTTTGCCTTCATATCCTGGGTGAAATATTGTTTTCTCTCTGTTATTCAAAATAACATGTACTTGTCCATCTACATACTTTCTACCAATACCGGTTCTATTACCAAGAGCCATAGATTTAATTCTCTGTAACATATTCATGGCAGCCTTTTGGTGCGACTGAAAAAGTATTGCATCAGGTACAACTCTATCTCTTTCTTTGTTGGCTTTTGCCGCCTGTTTGTAACTTGTTAATACCCATACTAGATGAATATTTTTAGGCTCATAACCAGCTTCTATGAGTTTAGGCGCAACATCACTTATATCATTACTATCTTTCATAGTGATATCAAAAAGTATGTTTGGTAATCTATCTTTCTTAGCACCTGTTAACAACATGTCAAGTGTTTTATTTTTGATACCTTTTTCTCTTACGATAGTGTGTAATTTAAATACATCTTCAGGATTTCTTAGATTCAGTTTAGCTAGTTCTGAATCACTGTCTTTCATTTTCGCAAGCTTGATAAGAGCCTTCTTCCATTCATCAACATCTCGTACCTTAAATTTCTCGCCTTGCATGAAATTCTGAATCGCAAAACCTTTACCTGAACCAGCACCACCAGCCATAAAAACAATTTGCCCATAATTTTTACCATTGTTAAATAATATTAGTTTCTCTTCTAACTCTTGAAAACTATTTAAAGTTTCGTACTCTGATTTTGATAGTATCATTATTCTATACCTGTATCTTTAACGCATTCTAAGACTGTATCATATATTTGCTTAGTTATAACGTGTCTACATTTAGTTATTAAATATTTACCACTTGTGTATTTATCTTCTTCCTTTCCCTCTTCAAACGATGTTGCAGGAGTGAACTTACATTCTATAGTATCCCCTACATTTAGTGCTGAGTTTCCTGGAATGGTAATAACAATTATATTATTTGTCAAGTGTTTTAGATAACTATCTCTAAAAGGATCCTTTAGAACATCTCTCTGAGCTAAAGGAGCTTCAGGTGCAAATACACTATCGACATCATGTCCTCTTCTTGATGTTTTCAAGTGAACAATTGCGTTATCATCTGCACCACCAGGAATAGTTAGAGTATTTAATTTAGAAAATCTCTCAACTTCGTCTTGGTATTTGTAAACAGTTTTATTAAAATCTTTTCTGAGAGGATCAATTTCTATCGTTGTAGCAGAGAATAAACCATCTGTCATCTGTTCCGTTAAATCGCTTTCTTTAATTCTATCTATAGATTTTATAAAGTATGCATTCATACCATCTTTATATGAATCAGTATTATAAGATGATGGGTGATAGAGAAACTCTTCGCCTTTTGGTTCTTCTTTAATTAGTTTACCTAAACTTCTAAATTGAAAGCCTAGAAAAGTTTCATAGAATAATAGTTTAGATGCGGTATCATCATCTACACCTTCGTCACATAGATAACGAATAGCTTCTATAGGATTGTACATAGGAATCACACATGAATGTAAACCTGTGGTAGTTGTTAGTCCTTGTATACCAGTTTTCGATACTTCTCTACCTTCATTTTTATATAAGTTATATACTGATTTTAATTCAGGTGTCATGATGTGTTCATCAAATATTATTTGAACAATTTCGTTTATCTTTTTACCTGAGCCAGAGCCGAATGCTTTTGATATCTTCTTATCTATGGTGTTGAAATGTTCTAGTGAATAACCTTCTATAACATATGTTTCATTACCTGTAGTATTTCTCACTCTTTCTTTTACACCGTTTACTGCGAATAACATTTTATTCATAACAAATTCTGGATCGGCAGTTTTGAAAGAAACGTATATAATTTCACCACCAGATAGTCCGTTCGACACAGCATTTACAAATCCAGCTGAGTCGTTTACTGCTATTTCTATTTGCATGAAAGGTAAAAATAAATTTTGAAGTATGTTTACTTCTAAACTTAATGCTGATATATCTGTTGGTACACCTTCTTTATCGATAAGTTCTAGACGCTCTAGTATAAAGTCACCAGGAAATCTATAGTTCTCTTTTGATGTATCGCCTCCTGATGCAGAAGCTTTACGCATTATTGCATCTTGATAAACCATTATGCTAGTACCGATTTAACTTCTTTGACTAATTGATTTAGATATCTTCTGTCTAGTATTTTTAGATTCTTTTTATCTTCGTTCAATCTTTCTTCAAAATCATAAGCTGTTTCTGAATCACGATTAGACGCTGACAATGTGTTATATGTTTTTAAATCTACAACTATTTGTCTTTTTGGTATTTTAGTTCCGTCAGTTAGTAGCTGTTCTTGTTCAAGTATTTGAAAATAGTTTTTTGTAGTCGCTCTCGCTGTTGTAACTGAGCCGTATTTTTCTACAATGTAATCAGTGAACTCTTTACCAAACAAAGGTAAGTCATAGTAAGGATCAACGATATCATTAAAATGTAATATTACCCACGCTAGATTAGAATCGCCATAGTATCTCTCTGCAATAGTGTCCATTCTGTCGCCTTCATGCATTGTGTAATCGTAGTATGTGCCAACAATATCTTTTACTTTTGTTTTAAATTTAAAACGTCTAAGTATATTTGTTACCTGAGTAATTTTATTAACATCTTTTAAATCATGTGATGTTGTAGGAAAGAATGAAAAGTAATTTGACATTAACTAGCTCCTTCTCCTCTAGTTGCAGATGGACGAATATCACTAACAGCACCTGTTTGATTTTGTGAGTATTCGGTAAAACCATCTCTAGTTTGAAGCTTGACTTCTTGAAATGATAATGTTATTTGAATAGAAACTGGTGCGCCTGTGTTTTCAAAGAATATAGGTAAGTTCTCACCATTATAAGTTACTTGCATATTCTTTAATACACAAGTGCCTATCTCATATAAGTTTGATCTTATCTTATCACTAAAAGCTATTTCAAATTCATCAGGATAATCAAAAGCTAAACCTGCCGTAGTGCCAGAACCACCTATTGCATTTGATGGTAACATATGAAATCTAAAAGATTCTATAATATTTTTTATTGTATTACTCTCGGTTTGATCTCTCGCAACAAACTTATATGTAAATGAATGATCTCTGAAGTTTATACCTCTAAATACGACTGCTAAATGAGGATTAATTGCAACACCTTCTTGTAAAAGTGTGCCTGTTGTCACGGCTGATATTCCTCCAGCACCTATGATAAATGCTCCTAATGCACCACCAACTTTACCACTCAATGCAGTAGCACCTGTTACAACTCCTGCCGCCCCTATTTCTGTTAAACTTTGATCATCTACACCTAATGTATTGAATTTGTTTACAATTCTACCAGCAATATCTGATACAGCACCTGCTCCTTGACTTCCAGCACCTAGTCTACCGGCAGAAGCGCCGCCTATAATACCTAATGATTTGTTTTCATAGTCTGCTTGATATTGTACTTGTAGATTTCCTGGTATAGGTAATACGATAGAAGATAATATTTCTTTTTTACCTTTAGGCTCTTTGATTGTTTGTTTACTTCTTTTTACAGCATCTATTTTCATATAATGCTCATCATCAATATCAGCAGGATATACCAAGCTTGCAGTGTTCATACTTTTTGGCATCAATCCTGCAATATGTCCTTTTGGTAATCTGTTAGTAACTTTCTTCATGAACATCTCTCTTGCAGATATTCTTACATTACTACCATCAAATTGTATGCCTGTTTTTGCTAGTTTACCTTGTATATCTGTAATAGCTTTGAAGTCTGTGTTCAGATTGACGTTGCCGTTACCTATTGTTATAGCCATTATACATATCCCTATGAGTTATAAAGGTAAGTTCTATCCCAAGTTTCCTAAAAAGTACAAAGGTGATCCTACAAATATTATTTATCGTTCTTTGTGGGAAAGAAACTGTATGGTTTACTTTGATCAAAATCCCAATGTTCTTAAATGGGCTTCTGAAGAGTTAATCATACCTTACAAATCTGCACTTGATGGACGTTGGCACAGATACTATCCCGACTTCGTTATTCAAGTAAACAATAAACATAATCAAAAAGAAACGATTGTCGTTGAAGTAAAGCCTTACAAAGAAACCAAAGAACCTACTCCACAAAAAAATCTAACTAAGAAGTATTTATACGAGGTAAAGACATGGAGTATAAATAAGAGTAAGTGGAATTACGCAATAGAGTATTGTAAAGACAGAAACTGGAAGTTTATGATACTCACAGAAAAAGAACTATTCAAGAATGGCAACAGTTTTTGACGATATACTACTGAGAGGTGTTCGCAGAGGTGAACTACCAGGACGTACACAACGCTCTAGAGATTGGTTTAGACAGCAAGCTAAAACCTCAGGTGCAAACAAACTAAAATCTGGTGATTTAACTGACTTCAATAAAAATGTAGGACTCAGAGACTACGATAGATTTAAAAATCGTACTAGTATAGGCGAAATGTTTTTCTTCAACTATGATCCTAAAAATAAATCAACATTGCCTTACTACGATAGATTTCCTTTGATATTCAAAGTGCAGAACTCTCCAGGAGGGTTTGAAGGACTGAACTTACATTATTTACCACATGTCTTACGTGCTAGACTTATGGACGCATTATATACAACAGCAACTAACAAACGATATGATGCGTCTACCAGACTAGGCTTATCATATGGATTATTACGCTCGGCGGCTAAATATAAAGAGTTTAAACCAACATATAAAAAATACTTAACTAAACATGTTCGTTCTAGATTTATTAAGATAAACGCTTCAGAATGGGATATAGCATTATTCTTACCTGTTGAAAGGTTTGAGAAAGCAAGTAAGAGTAAAGTATGGGGAGAAAGCAGGCGTGCCATTTAACGTACAAAATTTTACAGCTACATTAAATAAAACTGGTGTTGCACATGCTTCACATTTTGAAGTACAGATAACTGGACCAGTTAGCACAGGTGCAGAACAAAATCTAATGTTACGTTGTGATACTGTTGATATTCCAGGAAGAGCAATATCTACAACAGAATATAGAATATATGGACCTCTAAGAAAAGTTCCTTATGGCGCCATATATACCGATATTGCTTGTCAGTTTTTATTAAGTGAAGACTTACAAGAAAAGAAATATTTTGATGCATGGCATGACAAGATAATTAATCATGGTGCTTTTGGTTCTAGCAGAGGATCACATAATGTTAGTTACTATAATGATTATGTGGGTAATGTTACAATTAGACAGTTCAATTCAGCAGGTGATGTGATGTCTGTTCATACATTACAAGAAGCATACCCTGTAACAGTTGGTGCTATACAAATGAATTGGAACGCAAACGAGTTTGCAAAGTTAGCTGTTGCTTTTGCATATAGAGATTACAAAGTAGTGTATGGCGATTCAAACCAACCAGGACTCGGCGCTTCTTTTGGATTCTCTTTTGGTGAAAACGGCTTTGGATTAGCAGGCTCACTACCAGGAATAGGAAACATATCTGTTGGCTCAACAGGATTAACAGGTGCATTACAGACACCATTTGGATTGATAAGAAAATTATAATTGAGGAGTTATTATGGCTTTACCAGCACTCTCGTCTCCAGAGTTTATCACGGAGATACCTTCAACAAAACAAAAAATTAAGTTTCGTCCTTTTCTAGTCAGAGAAGAAAAAATTCTATACATGGCTTTAGAAGGACAAGATGCAGTAGAAATTCAAAATGCCACAATAAAGGTATTGAATGATTGTATACTAACACCTAATGTAAATGTAGGTGACTTACCAACTTTCGATGTAGAGTATCTATTTTTACAACTCAGAGGCAAATCTGTTGGTGAAACTGTAGAAGTTATATTAAGACATAAAGAAAGTTCCTGTAAAGAATCAGTAACGCTTTCAATAAATCTAGACGATATAAAAGTACAAGGTGAGATATCTGATGGTAAGATTATGCTTACTGATACTATAGGTATAAAGATGAAATATCCTCGTGCTGGCGATTTAAATAAATTACAAGTGCAAGAAGGTGTGAATATATTTCATAGTATAGCACACATGGTAGATTTTATCTATGATAAGGAAACTGTTTATAATGATTATTCTGTAGACGAGATTGCTGAATGGTTGGAACAACTAAATCAGAAGCAATTTACATTGATAACAGAATTTATGAACAACATGCCTAAGTTAAGTCATACTGTAGAATGGACATGTAATGCGTGTGGAGAGAAAGAAACTATATTGCTGGAGGGCTTACAAAGTTTTTTTACTTAGGGTTGGTACATAATTCGCTAAGTAATTACTATCAACTCAACTTTTCACTTATGCATCATCATAAATACTCCTTGTCCGAACTGGAGAATATGATACCTTTTGAACGTGATATCTATGTGACATTATTGAAACAACACTTAGAAGAAGAAGAGGAAAGAAGGAAACAAAAATGACAGCAAAGAAGTTAGAACCACAGTCTAAGTATGCTGACATGGATACAAACTCTGACGGAGTAGTATCTGATGCTGAAATAGATAACTGGCAACAAACTGAAGAAGTGAAGAGATTAAACAGAAAACAAATGCATCAGAGAAATATGGCATGGACTGCTCTAGTATCTATGTTATTATTCACAATTATAATGTTTACACCATTTGTACCAGATGAAAGAATTAAATTACTCACAGACATATCAAATCTCTTTTACTTAGCACAGGCAGGTATCGTAGGTGCTTTTATGGGATTTGCCGCCTTTGATAAATCAGGAATGAAAAAATAATGGCTGAACAAGGTCCTCTACCCAGACTCAATCAATCTACCAATAGAGCCGCCCAAGCTAAGATGGAAGAAAGATCACAACTTACCTTAGCCGCCCAAGGTAAGATAGCACTTGATGGTGCTTTTCGAAATAGTCTTCTATCAGAAAATAATACACATCTAAAAGATATAGTATATCTATTAGCAATGGCTGAAGAAATGAGAGCCAGAGATGCTCAGATGGAAGCAGAAGACAGACTTGAGATGAAGCGTAAGCTTAATGCTCAAATGGAAATGGACAAAAAAGAGCAAGCTGAACAAGTAGAACTTGATCCTTTTGGCATAGGTGCATTTCTTGCAGGTGTAACAGCAATAGCTGGTGCTTTTGTAGGACTCAGAGGTTGGGAAATGGGAGCTATAAGAAGACTAGGTGAGTTGCGTGTATTTTCTAAAACTATACCTGATAATGTTAAGGCGATTAGAGAGGCTATACGCTTCAATCTATTTGGTACGAAAGAGAGACTAACAGTTGACAAAGTTAAAGGTATCTTTGTAACACAGAAACCTCTCATAATGACAATAACAGAAAGAATAAGTGCTATAAGACAAGGTATAACTAACGCATTATTTGGTGCTTTACGAGGCGGACCTCAAGCACTGGCACCTTTATTAGATCCTCAAGGCAGAGTAGCTACTGTTATAGAATCTATTAAGAAAGTTGGTGGTGGTGCGTTCACATTTATATCAGAGTCAGCTAAAACAATATTTAAACCTTTCAAAGATATCTTCACTGGTATCAAAAACTTCATGTCAGGTGAAGGAGCAGGTGGTAAATTTTTAGGAGCAATAGGTGGTACTGTTGGTGCATTTCTGAAAATGGTAGGTAGAATATTTAAACCTATCGGGATTATATTTTCTTTCGGTGAAGGTGTTATGGAGTTCATGAAAACTGAAGGCAATATATTTCAAAAACTCAATGCAGGTGCCGCCAAATTTTTAGCAGATTTTATAGGTGCACCACTTGATTTGTTACTTGTGAAACTACCAGCTAAAGTTATGGAGTTATTAGGTTTTGAAAGTGCCTCTAAGTGGATAAAAGAAAATGTTAGTTTTGAAGATGCTTTATTTTCTATACTAACATTCCCAATGCAAGTTATCGAAAAACTACTTGAAGCAGGAAAGAAACTGTTGTCAGGCGATTTTGCAGGGGCGGCAAAAGTTATTGTTGATCCTATAATGAAACTATTTAAAGCTATAAGTAACGCTTTCATGAATTTTATAAGAAGTATACCTGTAGTTGGTAGATTGTTTAAAGATGAGAATGAAAAGATAGAAGAAGATATTGAGAAGAATAGAAAAGAAAAAGATAGATTAGCTGAACTACAACTTAAAAATGCAGAACAGGAAAAAGCTAATGCTGAAAGAATTGCTAAAATAAAGGAAGAGATTGAAAAGAAATTGGCAGGTAGAGAGTTAGATGACTTATCCGGAGCATTTATTGGAGAAAAGGCTCAGGTAAAAGCATTAATGAATCAAATCGTAATGTTAGAAAATTCAACTAAAAGAGCCCAAGGTAATCAAGAACGTAACGAACAAAAATTATTAAAACTTGAAAAAGAAAATGAAGCTCTTCTAGCTAAGTTAAGATCAGGAACTATTGACTTCGAAACTGCTACTGGTACTCCTTCAGGTAATGGTAGTGCTGATATGCTAAGTGCTTTAGCTAATTTTTCTGGTGATGGCTTTGGTGGTGCTAGACTAACTGACAACTCTACAACTGTTGGACCCTCTAACACTGTCTCTATAAGCAATCAATCTTTTCAAACAGGTCCTAAAGTAGCATCTAATTTTCAAAATTATCCTTATAATACCTAAAAAAAAGGGCGCCATAAGACGCCCTAGTGTAAGAGAGTAAAAGAAAGATTAATCTTCTTCTGCTAGTTTTTCAAAAAACGATAAGTTCTCATCATCACTATCTGAAGATTCAATCTTAGGTGCTGATGCTTCTTTTTGAACAGGCATTTCTACCACATTCTCTTGAGCAGTAACTACTGAAGGTACAACTGTAGCACCAGCTAAACCTAACACCATGTCAAGTTTTGCTTGCAACTCGGCGTAAGTTTTAAAATGCTTTCTGTCAAGAAACTCTTGAAGAGAAAACATTGAGTCGTAAACTGTTTCCAGTTTAGTATCATCACCATCAAGTAATGGTGATACCTCTGCAAATTCAGACTTATCATAATTACGATAGCCTTCAACATTACGAATTTTCAATTTTAAGTCTGCACCTTCCCAAAAATCAAATGGGTTAGTAGCAGTTTCATCTTCAAATTCAGGATTCATTTTCTCATTAAGCTTGTCGAATATTTTCTTTCCAAACTTATAAAGTTTCACTTGTCCTTCATTTTCTGGATTTGCAGGATCCTTTACTACATAGATATTCGCTATGTAAGAGAGTCTTCTCTTTTGCTTTCGTGCTTGATCTTTACCAGCATCGGTACCATTATTCCACAAAGAACTATTATATTCACTTATTGGATCTTTCTCATTGAAAGTTGTAAGTGAATTTTCGATATACCATTTACCACCTGGTCCTTGAAAGCCGTGAGAAAATATACGAACCCAAGGTAAGTCTTCACCTTTAGGTTCTGGTAAAAAACGAATTACTGCATAGCCGTTACCAGCTTTATCAACAGATGGTTTCCAAAAACGATTGTCTTCAGAACTTCCTTCTGCCGGTGCATTTATTTTTGTTGTTTCGGTAACTAACTTGCTCAAAGAACTTGAGCGAGATTTTTTAAGTGAGGCGAAAGATGTTGCCATTAGTGTATCTCCTGTATATATGTGTATTTAATTTGTCCACTCGAATCATAATATAATGTATCTAATATAACATAACAAACTAGTATATGTCAAGTACCTAATTTAAATTTATCTTTAGGACGATTATAACTATAATTATGTACTGAAGCATTTATGTTAGCTTGGTGTGACATATAATCTCCATATTTAGTTCTCCATTCCAACTCACTTTCTAAGTTTTTAATTCGTAGCTTCATTGTCTCAACTTGCTCACGTAACTCTCTGAGTTCGCCCACATATTTTTCTACTTCATGATTCATTGAAAACCTCCAATATAGTTTGTTTACATTTAGTCTCGTCTATACTGATGTAACTATAAAGGAATGGAGTATATTTTTTTAGTATAAAAACGAAATCATTAAGCATAGTGTTTTCTTGTCTACTCCAAACACCACTATAGTTAATCAATTTATTTAATACTGCTAGAGTATTTATGTTTATCTTCTCTCTTAAATAAAGTTTGAATGCAAAAGGGTGTACTTCACCATCTGCACCTACAATAAACAACGAATCAAACTGTGGGTGATAATCTTTAAGAGTCTGTATATCTTCTTTAAATTGATAGTTAAATGATTCTATATTCTTTTGCCATTTTTTGTGATTCATCATTGCACGTCCTTGTGACATGCCAAATATGTAATCTTCTTCGTTAACAAAGTTAGCAACAAGATATTGAACGAACTTCTCTCTATCGTAGATACGTGCCATTTTCTCAAATTGATAATGATCTCTACGAGTGCGAAACTTATCTTCATTTACTTTTATCTTACCATTATATTTAAAGTAATCATAGTCTGTTTTGAAATGATTACGTACTGCTAGATAAGAGCCATATGCTTCAAGTCCGTTCATATAGGTAGTTTAGAACCTTTCGGTGTTGATAGAAAATTTAAATCACTTGCTTCCGCTTCAATCTTAGCTTTTATAATACTATTCAAAAGCTTGGCGGCAACTTCTACTTCCATTTCATTTCTTTCACAATACCAAACAATTGCATCCATGTAAGGTATTCTTTTATCAATAACAACTTCTTCAATAATTTTAGAGAACTTACTCACGTTCATAATTTCAAGCGACATTTACTTTTCCCATCTATAGAAAATATGTTTTTCTATTCTTGTTGTTCTAGTCTTTGTTTTAGCCCATGCAGGTTTTACATATGTTGCATGATAGTGTGTAGCACCCTCTGTGACATCTATGTATATTCTATTATATAAAACAAGATGTGCATAGTCTTGTGCTTTTTTCCATGCTTTTTCATTTTTAGGCATGTCATCTTTGCCGTCACAATACCAGCTAAATTGGCATCGGTGTCGAACCGGTACATTGCTTCCTTTATACTTTGGACCTTGTTTAACTACTTCACAAACTGTGTTAGGATATCTTTTATCTGCAACACGGTTCATGACTACTTGTGCCGTTGCAATCTGTCCTACCATGGATTGATTTTTTGCCTCATGATAAGTATTGAGTGCTAGACACAAAAATGCTGTTTCTAATATCATTCTTATACTCTATATGATTGTTGTTTATTTGTCAAGTCTATTTTTTAAACTTATCGTTTAACGAGTCAACCACACTATCAATATTAGGTTCAGAACCATGAGGATCATATTTACATCGGTATTCGCTAGGACATTGCCCCTCAACTACCAATGTATATGTACTGTTTGCACCCTTGTATATACAAACTTGTTGTCCATTCTTCGCTGTTTTTCTTTTATATCGTCTGCATGTTATATACTTAGGATCTTCTCTCTTACCCAGTCTTTTTTCTTGTTCCCATGTCCAGTCGCTGAACTTCTTGAAAAAACAAGAAAAGCATTGTATGATGTTATCAGGTTGTTTACGTTCCTCACGTCCAAAGGCATAATTTGGAATGAGAAAGATTAACAGTAAAATTATTTTTATTGAAAGTATTAGCGAAAGCCTGCGAATAAGTAACTTGTTTGAAAAACGAACCATGCG
>CEWK01036990.1_pt1 | contig 13774 bp, 14 predicted proteins | sample 531431 | NCBI WGS metagenome assembly CEWK01 (sample SAMEA2623059, study PRJEB7988) | marine metagenome | isolation source: saline water (ENVO:00002010), including
ATTCGCATCAAATTCACCCTCCTGATGGAGCTCATTAGCTCTGACCACCACCTGAATGTCAACCTCCGCTCCTGAGCCTATCGTTACCGATGCCGGAGCCGCGAACTCGAAGTCCCCCTCCTCGCTCCCCGTGCCAATTTCCACCGTCTCACTATGAATAGAGGGGTTCTCCAACGTGCAATGGACGATGGTCGATCTAGTGGCGCCCGGCCAGACCTCAATTGGGTCTGGATCTTCACAAGTAATCTCAACAGACGGTAGTACTCCAATCTGGGCGGAAGAAACAGGTCCAAAGGCGAGCAAAACAATCATTGAGCCCATCATAGCAGATAATGCGGGCCTCCAACTCACAGACCCAACAGTTGACACCAACGGATAGATATTCTCATCAAGAGCTCGTGGAATCTTAATATTTCTACTCAAAGGATTCATGGCGACCTCGTGGCTCGCAATGCCATGAGCGACGGAGCCGGCAAACCTCCAGTGGTCATAGTGAAGGAGCAGACCAACATCACTAGTGGTACTGAAGTACAGGAGAAGCTCATCGCAGCTTCGGAGGTTTTTGCCAATCTTCTGAAACCGACTTTTGGGCCGATGGGGCTTGACAAGATGCTCTACAAGACAGACGGTAACACTGCAGTCACCAACGATGGCGCAAAGATAGTCTCAGAGCTCTTGGTAAAGCACCCAGCTGCTAAGATGCTAGTCTCAATGTGTCAGTCACAGGAGGAGGCTTGTGGTGATGGCGTGACCACTACAATGCTTCTCTGCGGCGCCCTGCTTCAGGAGGCCCAGACTCTCTTGAGGAAAGGTCTCCACCCTCTCACGATTATTGAGGGGTACAGGAAATCCATGCAAGCATCATTGGATTTTCTAAATGAGATATCCATCCCACTGAATAGTGATCTCCTGGGTTATGTGGCCGAGACAGCCATGATAGGAAAAGGCGCAGAAAACGCTCTCCAGCTACTATCAGGATTGGTAGTGGAATCATTGGGCATTGTCTCTGAAAACGTAGAGGAGCCAGGTGCAGAGAACGTATCAATGTTCAAGTCTGGAAAGGGATCACTCAGCGACTCTTTCCTGATCAGGGGAGTCGCATTCAGGAGGAGAGTACCAATGGATGGCCTCCCAAATAACCTCCGAGACCCAAAGGTAGCGGTAATCGGGGGAGATCTCAAAATCAGGTCAATGACAAGAGACGCCCAAATAAAAATCTCCTCTGCGGACCAGCTGGACTCTTTTGTCGACGCAGAGCAAGCTAGGAAGGAGGATATAGCGACTAGAATACTAGCCACAGGCGCCGACGTCATTCTCTGTGGAGGCGAGATTGATACCGAAATACTTCACATACTAGCCGATAATGAAATACTCGCGATAGCACAGCTGGACGAATCGGAACTCAGGAACTCTGCCGAAGCCACATCCTCCTTGATAATCGACTCTATTCTCGACGCATCACCTGGTGACCTAGGAGAATGCGGGTCGTTAACATGGGAGAGAAACGAGTCAACCGATATGGTAGAGGATATCATAAGAATTGATGGCTGCCGGAATCCCTCCGTGGTAACAATAGAGGTAGGAGGTGATGGAAACGAGGCTACTGAGGAGGCGATAAGGGGGATATATGACTCTCTGAGAGCAACCTCTCTCGCAATCAAGGATGATCTAGTGCTACCTGGAGGGGGCTCCGCCCATTCCAGGGTATCACACCACGTTAGGAGTCAGATGGAGTCCGAACCAGGCAGGGAGAGGATAGCTATGGAGGCCTTTGCCAGAGCCATGGAGACAATCCCTGCTGTTCTGGCTGAAAACGCAGGCCAGAGTCCATTGGACAAGGTTCTGGAGCTTCGGGCGGAAGCAAGGAAGAAAGACCAAGCCATGGGGGTAAACAAGGAGGGAGAGGTTTCTCCTGTAGACGATGTATGGCACTCCCTGTCAGTCATATCCGAGTCTCTTGAGACATCCACTGAGACTGCGATAAGTATGCTCAGGATAGACCAGGTAGTATCATCGAGAGGAGACTGAAGATAGAATCCTTCAAGTCGCGTGCCCGCATGCCTATCCATGGCACAGCCCCGAGCGTTGATCAGCGTCTGGCACAAGGAAGGAGTGGAGGAGCTCTCCAAGGCCCTCTCTGACATGAATTGGCAGATCCTGTCCACTGGAGGAACCGCCCGAAAGCTCCGTGCCGCCGGTATCTCAGTCATCGACGTCAGCGAAGCCACGGGACACCCAGAGGTATTCGATGGAAGGGTGAAGACGCTACATCCCGCTGTTCATGGGGGGATTCTTGCCAGAAGAGATAGAGACGACGATATGAGAACTCTCCAGGACCTCGGATATGGGCCCATAGATTTAGTCTGCGTGAACCTGTACCCATTCGCTGAGACGGCCGCCAAGGTTCCTCCTGCTACTGACTCAGAACTAATCGAGATGATCGATATAGGCGGTCCAACCATGGTCCGCTCTGCCGCCAAGAACCACAAAGATGTCATCGTGCTTACATCCCCCTCACAGTACGAGGGGATAATTGAACAGCTAAGATCTACAGGGGGGGACCCCTCGTCAATAAATTTGGAAACCAGGGCCAATCTTGCGTTGGAGTCATTCCAGGAGACCGCCGCATACGATTCTGCTGTCTCCAATGAGCTGGAGAGAAGACTCAGTGATGCCCAAAACCCTTCGAGGATACACATCGCCTCACAGAGAGGCACGCATCTCAGGTATGGTGAGAATCCCCACCAGCCAGCATCATTTTACCCTGCAGAGGGAGAGCCGGAGGGATTAGCCTCGGCAATCCAACACGGAGGCAAGCCACTTTCCTACAACAACTACCTAGATCTGGATGGGGCACTGAGACTCGCGCAGAACCTCATTCACACATGCTCCGATTATGACCATGGTTGCGTAGTAATCAAGCACACCAATCCATGTGGAGCCGCAGTCGACGATAATCAATCAGAGGCATGGATAAACGCACTGGCTAGTGATCCAGAGAGCGCGTTCGGTTGTGTCATAGCATTTACGAAGGAGGTTCAGCCTGATACCGCTATCGCCATTGGGGGGCACTTCTTTGAGTGCATGATAGCACCTGGGTACCACCCAGAGGCTCTGGAAATCCTATCCTCGAAGAAGAATCGCAGAATGCTGACCCTAAGCTCCATGGGACCAAGGGTTGAGGATCTCTCACTTCGACAGGTAAGTGGAGGCTGGCTAGCACAGGTGCAAGGCCCCCCCGCAGTAGAATGGGATAATTCCGAGTGTGTCACAGATAGACAGATGGAAGAGGGCGAGCTCTCCCTAGCCAAATTCGGATGCGCCGTATTGTCCGAGGTCAAATCGAATGCGATCATCCTCGTCTCAAAGACGTCTACAGGCCTCGCTACAATTGGAGTTGGCCCGGGCCAGACCAGCAGAGTCGAGGCCGTCAGGATAGCATCTAGGAGAGCTGGCGACAGAGCGAACGGTTCGATGATGGTATCAGATGCCTTCTTCCCATTCAGGGATGGCATAGACTCGGCCAACGATATAGGGGTCTCGAGCGTGGTTCAACCGGGTGGCTCAGTTAGAGATCAGGAGTCAATAGATGCGGCTAACGAGCATGGCATCTCAATGCTGTTCACGGGAACCCGATTGTTCCTACATTAGCTCCTTTTGGGCAGAAATGAACCTGAATGGACTGGCTAAAGTGGGTACTCCACTGTAATGAGTCACATTTTCCCTGAAATGGGATTGAGGGTCATCGAAAGCCTCTGATATCGTATTAACGGACGCACATGGAACTCCAGTAAGGAGCTCTTCCAAATCAGCTCTCGTGAATCCCCTTATTGAGTCATGGACCATACTCTCTACGAGATCCCTATTCTCAATCCTGACGCTATTCTCGATCCATGACTCAGGAGAGTCAAGGGAAAGGGCCTCGACCAGCTTCTCCCATTGTCCACTGGTCCCGACACCTATGGCAAACCAACCATCACTTACCTGAAAGACCCGGTATGGAACGAGATTCGGATGACTACTGCCCATCCTCCTTGTTCTCATGCCCGCCAGGGCATTGTGTCCCTGGTTAACCAGAGAGGCAAGAGCAGTGTCCCACAACGAGATATCTATCCTAGCCCCCCTGCCGGTCTTCTCTCGTCTGAGTAGACAGGCTAGTATCGAGCTGACCGCGTTCATACCAGTCATCACATCTATCCAAGCCACCCCTACCTTGGCTGGAGCCCCGTCCTTCTCGCCGGTTACTGACATAATGCCACTTCTGGCCTGCATAGTCAGATCGAATGCAGGCTCATCCCTACGAGGGCCCGTCTGTCCATAGCCCGATATGCTACACACAATCAGATCGTCTCTAACAGGCCCGAGAAGCCGGTCGAACGTTCCCGGTCTGAAGTTCTCGATTATTACATCTGACTCCTCAATCAAGGAACGGATCTTCTCTCTCTCCTCTTTGATATTTGCAAACAGTATCTCTTTTCCACGGTTGCATGAGAGGAAGTAGGATGCTACCTCATTTCCATCGAACCCTGATTGAAAGGGAGGTCCCCATTTTCTGGAATCATCACCCCAAGGGGCTTCAATCTTGGTTACTTGGGCACCCATATCGGACAGCGTCTGAGCCGCGTGAGGGCCTGCTAGGATTCTGGATATATCTAGGACCTTAATTCCCTCTAGCGGTAGTATCATGTTTCCCGCTAAAGAGCCCTCCAATTCAAATTATTCTAAGATTAGACTCGGTCGGAAACTGGTCTAGATTCAAATCGGGGTCCAAATCCCCATTGCCCTAGCCACACACCATCCTGACCATCCCTCGAAGACCCCGAGAGAACCGCCTGCTAACATACCAGCAGACGCATACCAAAGATATGGGAGCTCGACAATGTCGAGGTAAGCCACACCAGCGATGCAAAGACCACCTAAGATGGACGCAAGACCCCCGAAAAGTCGTAGGGCCTTACCCCTAGCATCAATGTTGCATTCCATAACCATACAATAAACCCCTAACCTGAGGTAATAAACACGTGTTTTCACAAAATCACGACTAATTCCTGGTAGGTACTCTGAAACCGACATACCAAATCCCAACCAGTCCTACCAGAAGTACCGCACCCGTCCCGAAGCCCGGATCAGCACCATTCCAAGTAGACGGGTCACTGAGAGTACCGGTCCCTCTGGTCGATACCGCCCAAACGAAGTATGCAGACAGTGAAGTCATCACCCCGATCAGCGAGACGACCCCATACTTGGCATGCTTGGGAATAGTCTTACCAGTGGCGTAATACTCGAAAATCGCTGCCCCGAAGTAGTCATTGGTAAGGGTCCACCGGAAAAGCTTCTCACTGGATATAGAAAAAAAGTAGGCGGCGGGCACAGCCCAAGACACCGTGGGCCACCCGGGAATCCATATCCCAATTATTGCGAAAACAACGAAGAGACCACCCAAAGTGGTGTATAGCCTACTTTTTGATGGACTGCTGGAGACCGAGTACCTCTCCACTATCTCATTTACAGTCCCGAGTCTTTCCATGTGGCTCATGCCTGCTAGAGGCCGGCGCTTTAAGTTCAGATGCCCAACCACTCTCAACGAGGCGCCCAATGAGTAACATGAAACACAAGGTCACCTTCAGAGTGGCGTGAGTGACGAATATGTCCTCCCAAGGAAAGCCACCCCAGACTCTCCATTACGCCTGGCAGTGATGATTTCAGGAGGCGGTTCGGGCCTCAGAGCACTGCTGAAGCACCAACAGGAAGCCGATAGAGCACATATCACGACGCTGGTGATAGCGGACTCAGAGTCAGCAGGGGGACTGAAGCACGCAACGGATGCTGGCATAGAATCCTTCTCCGTCCCCCTGCCTCAAGAACTCAGGGGGGCCGAGAGGAGGAAGGCCCACGAGGAACAGATCATCAGAATCATCGAATCCAAGGATATTGAGATGGTAGTCCTCAGCGGATATATGAGAATCCTGACCTCCTTTTTCGTGTCTCGGTGGAAGGGGAGGCTGGTGAACATTCACCCGTCACTGCTTCCAGATTTCCCAGGCGCCCATGCTCAGAGAGATGCCCTAGAGGCAGGAGTGAAGGTGTCGGGGTGCACAGTACACTTCGTAGACGAAGGAGCTGACTCGGGCCCTATTATTGAACAGAGGGAGGTTCCAGTACTCGAATCTGACACCATCGACACACTAACGGACAGGATCAAACAAGCAGAGCATGAACTATACCCCAAGGTACTAGATGATATATCTTCAGGAAGGGTACTACTCTAGATCACTGGGCTGGTTTACGTTTCTAACCACTTCCTCTCTTGCCTCTACCAGAACATGGTCCATTCCACGGAACTGCTCTCGAAGAGGCCTTCTGCTGCTTCCCACCAAACCAGCTACTTCAGGTCTAACGAGAGCTAGTAACGGATGTGTCCTACCCGAGCAGACGGGCATAGCAACTTTACAGTCCCCAATTCCCACCTCGAGGTCAACAAGAAGCTCCATTTCTAGCCAGGGAACGTCAACAGGGGCTATCTGCAAAGGATCATTGCAGAAGGGGTCTGTTAATGCATCCAGTATCGCTTCGATGGGGCCAGCATATGGACTGGAATCAACCACCCACTCAATTTGAAGAGAGGAATCCAGTACCCTACCGTACTTCTCCATATGCTCGGGTGAAGCAACTGAAATTCTGATTGGCTCCAAACCGGCCTCTGCCAGAGTCATGACAACTCTTTGTATGCATGCGACACCATCAACTTCCAACAGGCACTTGTCGCTACCCATCCGGCTTGACCTGCCACCAGCTAGGACAAGGGAACGCAAGCCCTCACCTCAACTCGTCCAACCTGCTTAGAGCATATTGGATTTCATCCATCAAATCCAAGGCCCTGCTCATGAAGACTGCCCTCTCCTTCCTTCCTTCCGACTCCTCTAACCAGACCATCAGCTGTCTTATGTCCCTAGAATCCCTCATTATTGTCCACTCCAGTACACTCTCTGCTATTGGGTCCTCTGAGGGCAACAGCCGTCCAGACATGACCAGCTGTCAGGGTACTCACACATATCCGCTTCGTTTCATAGTGCTCCTAGGGCCTACTTCCGAACGCTATCTAACATGTTTCACATTGAAATTCTATCAGGAGCGTTCATGAAGGTAAAGTCCTCCGCTGTAATCAAGCTTAGGCCCACTCGAGGGTGTCAATCACCCATCACTGCCGATTTTCGGCTACTGGAACGAGGCCCCGAAAGTGGGCCCGATAGCGAAGGAGAAATGAAAATATGTCACAAGAAGGAAAGTATGTCATACACGCTTCCATCCGAACGGATGGAAACGTCCAGAGGAAGGATGTGGTTGGCGCAATTTTCGGTCAGACTGAAGGTCTGCTCGGCGAGGCGCTCCAACTAAGAAAACTACAGAGAACAGGTCGAATAGGGCATGTTGACGTGGTTCTTCATCAGAACAAGGGCAAGGTGCAAGGAGAGATTCTTGTATCCTCGTCACTGGATCAAGTTAGTACAGCAGTAATAGGAGCCGCTCTGGAAACAATAGATAGGATTGGCCCATGCAAGGCCGTCATTAAAGTAAAGATGATCGAGAACCAGCAGTCTTCCAAGAGAGACCACGTGATCGAGAGAGGAAAGCAGCTTCTGCTGAAGATGGTAAACTCTGGTGTAGACGATTCAAAGAATATCCTGGAAGAGGTCAGAGCTGTTCTGACATTGGACAAGGAGACAGAGTACCATGGGATGACCGCAGGCCCAAATGTCACCGAGTCAGAAGCAATCATAATTGTCGAAGGCAGGAACGATGTTAGGAATCTACTCAAGTTCGGAATTAAGAATGCGATCGCAACAATGGGCTCCGGAATTAAGCCGGAGTTAGTCGAGCTTGCCAAAAGAAAGAAGGGAGTCACGGCTTTCATAGACGGAGATCGTGGGGGAAAACTCCTGCTAATGGAAATAAACGGTCAGCTGGGGAAGTCCCTCACGCACGTCGCCATGGCCCCCCAGAGCAGAGAAGTAGAGCATCTTGAAGGAAAAGTAGTCACGAAGTACCTACAGCAGAAGGAAGTCGCAAGCAAAGCAGTACCCAGGATTCAATCAGAGTTGAACAAGGAAGACGACAAATCCGTGGGCAGAGGGAACGAGTCATTGGTCGCTCCAGACCATGTTAAGGAATGGGCTTCACACCTTGAAGGACTCAAGAAGAACAATGCTGTCATCATCCTAGAGGATGGTTCAGGAACTGATCCGATTGGAGCTAGAGCTCTCGCAACCGCCATGGCGGAGGCCGAGGGAGCCACAGGACTTGTCTTCGCTGGCAAGGTTAATGACAGGATCTTCGAGCTGGCATCAGGGGCCGGTATTGAGAATGTCCTCGGTACATCGGTGGGTGGCGTAACTCGAAAGGGCAACGTACAAGCTTACTCTTCTGAAGACCTCTGATAATTACATCCGGCGGGACGTAGTCCCGTTTGGAACCCGCGTCTTGGCAAGCTCATCAGCAGAAGGCATCAAAAGTCCATTAGGTCCGCTGTAACTGATGGATCAGACCACCGCCGGCATTCTGGCCGTCTATTGCATTCTAGGAGTCACTATCCTCGCTCTCTGGCTCAGACATCGATCAGTCCTAACCCAGAGAGACAGAATGATGAACAGAATGGGCGATCTTCAGACTAACTTATCTGACACTACCCAGAGGCTGGACCTGCTTTCGAGAGGGGTGGATACGATCCTAGGTGAGACTCCCGAAGTTCGTAATCTACTCGGAGTACACCGTAAGCTGGAGAGTGCGGAGAATCTACTATTCGACCAAGGAATAGCAGTCAGCTCAAGTGAGTCATGTGCGATCGCCTCTCACGCTGCAAAGGCAATCATCGAGAAGCACAGCACAGAACCCGGTGAGAATACTCCAATACTTCCAGGACTACTCCCGCTTGTTGTAAGACTTGATGCTATTCTGACGGAGGCAGAGATGAGGGCCGAGGACTTGGAACTCAATGGAGGAGAGCATAGAATCCTCGGTGAGCTATTCCATGCGTCCGCCAGGACCTCAAGGGCCGCGGACTGTTATAGAATGGCAAATCAGATGGACCCAGAGGACTCGTCATCTCTGAGGTCTTTAGCCAGAATTCAGAGAGAATCGGGAGAATTGGAAACCCTGGATAGAACGCTTGAGAGACTGTTGGCAACATCCCCCGATGATCTAGAGGCCCTCGCAGAACAAGCCGCGATCCTAGTCGGTTCTGATGATGAAAGATACGATAGAAACAAGACACGGCTCGTTGCTTTGGGTGAACCTCTGGAAGAGACCGAAACCTCGTCCAAGCTATCTGAAATCGCCCTGAGAGCGAAAGACTCCAGGATTTCTGGCGATACATCCACCCTAGATTCCAACGACTCCCCGTTACTGGTAGAAAGAGCTGCTAAGCTAATCGGATTGGGAGAGGCAGGCGCCGCCCTCGAGGCAATTACAAAAGCGATTGAGATGGATGAGGACAACGGACCAGCCTGGCTTCTGCATGCACGAATACTAGCCGCAGGAGAAGGCAATTCTAAGGAAGCCATTCGGAGTATCAGAAGAGCAACCGCCCTCGGAGAATACGGAGTGATAATGGAATCCGAGATTCTTGAGAACGAAGGGAGACTAGATGCCGCTCGAGCGGTCTTGGAAGAGCACCTTGAAACACTCCCTGAAGATGCAGAAGCCAGAGCCAGACTTAGCCTAGTCCTGATGAAGGCCGGCTCCATAGACTGGGCAAAGGCAACTCTCAACGAAGCCCCTCCCGTCTGCTGGGAGAGTTCCCACATGCACGTCATGGAGGGGAGACTGCATTTGCATGATACGGAGCAGTACAGGGACGAGTTTGGAAATCATGACCCCATACTCCTGATAGATGCGTTGATCTCATTCGACGCAGCTATAGATCACGATAGGGAAAACGGCCTTGCATGGCTCGGTAGGTCCAGGGCTCTGAGATTCCAAGGCTCACACAATGAGGCCGAAGTCGCACTGGTCAGGGCTAGGAGATTGATCCCCAATCATACATCAATTCCTTTGGAAGAGGCTCATCTTTGCATAGAAATGGGTAAACTCGACCAGGCGAATACCCATATTGCCGAAGCCGCCACACATCTCCATGAACACCCAATAGTACCTTTTGTCAGAGGCCTGATAGCAGCAAAGCAGGGAAGAATGACTGAGGCACAGACTCTTTTCACCAAGGTTCTAGCTATAGATCCAGACCATGTTAGAGCAAGACTGAACAGATGCTCCGCTTCCTTACTAAAGGGAGATTTAGACATGGCACTGGATGACTCCGATCACTTGATTTCAATCTCACCTGCCCTTCTCATCGCGAGACAGAGAAGAGCGGAGGTTCTCATGAACCTGGCCGACTGGACAGAGGCAGAGGCAGAACTCAGGAGGATTCTGGATAGAAGAGACGAGCACGTCATGGCTCTGGTTCATCTAGGAACTTGTCTGATTGCGATGGACAAGGCGGAGCAGGCCGAAAGGCCACTAAACTCAGCTTTACGGATAGACTCCTCAAACTCGGACGCATGGTATCAAAGAGGGCTCTTGTACCTGGATTTTGGTAGAGGACAAGAGGCTCTCTCCGACTTCGAAAGCGCCTCTAGGAACGATCCAAAGCACATCGACGCAAGACTGATGATAGCAGCAATTTTCCATGAGAGAGGAGATACAAAGAATGCGTCCAATGCCTGGAGAAAGGTTCTGGATATCGATCCACAACATAAACTGGCCAGAAGGAGGTTGGAAGAGTGTAACGGAAGAGACGCAACTCCAGCTAAGATCCTGAGGCCGGAGGATTGAATCACCTCCTCCCATGCCGAGGAACATGGCCAACACTGTAGAGCCCGGGAACAATGCTCCAAACTTCGAACTTCCAAATGCCAATGACAGCCGTGGGAACGGGACAGTTTCACTGTCTGAAGTGATCGGTGACAAAGGCGGAATAATCATGTTCACCTGTAATCACTGTCCATATGTGGTAGGCTCAGAGCCAAGGATTGAGAATATTGCAGAGAAAGCGAGAGAAAGCGGACTCGGTTTCGTGGGAATAAACTCGAATGATCCAGTGAAGTATGAATCGGACTCATGGGATAACATGGTAAAGAGAGCATCAAGGGGAATGACCTATCCTTACCTGCATGATGAAGACCAGACGGTAGCAGTATCATATGGGGCCGAGAGAACCCCCGAGTTCTATCTCGTTTCCTCGGCGGGGACAGTCGTTTACAGGGGCAGGATGGATGACTCCCCGAGAGACCCTTCGCATGTATCAACCTCAGATCTTTCAGATGCCATGGACGAGCTCTTGAATGGTGAGAAAATTTCCAACCCTCGTACAGATAGTATTGGATGCTCCGTCAAATGGAAGCTATGATTAGTACTGTTCTAGAACCAACTCGGTTTGAGTCGAACTAATCTCAGCCGGTGCGGTGAGCCACATCTTGTCGAGCATCTCTCTCAGCCCTAAGGTATCGTCAACGTGTACCACTGCAATCAAGTCAGCGTCACCGCTCACCTCGTAGACACTCTCGACATTCTGCCAGCTAGCAAACTCCCCGGCAAGAGACCCTATTTCTGTTCCAGGACCAACCTTCAGCCTAATCAAAGCAGTCAGCCCAATACCTGATTCTCTGATGGTATAGCCTCTGATCACTCCTTCCTCCTCCAGCCTCTTCATGCGTGTCCTGATGGTCCTCTCAGTGACTCCCACCCTGTCTGCGATTTCCACAAAAGAGGACCTGCCAGCGTCTCTCAATACATTCAATATTGATCGGTCAAGAGAATCTACCTTCATACAAGTTTTATCCGCTTTATGTATAGTATTTGTATCTATTCTTCATATTTATGATAAATATAAAACAAAAAAATCCTTTTTTCGTTTATTTGTGAAATTATTCTCAGAGGTTGCGTTCAAATGGGACCCCTTGTCTTGCGCAACATGGCGAGAGAGGAGGCAGTGCACCTTCTCCGTCGGCAGGAGTACCTGGACGAGGTGTCCTCGCTCGACCTCCCCTCTTCCTACGCAGCATGGTACAATGTAGACGTAGCCACGCTCCTCAACAAAACCAGAATAGTCGGTCACGAAGTTGACACTGAGACTGGGCAGTCATTGGTGTTCTTCGACAGGAGCCTCATGCTGTGTTGTCCCGTTTCTGGTAAGATGCACCACTACCCCAAGCACCTGCTTCACTGCTTTGTCGATGATAATAGGTGTGATTTCTCAGATCAGGACGGGGTCCTCTTCAGGGCTGAACTATTCTCCATCTCGCCAACAGGTGAGCAACTTTGCTGGGAAGCGTGTTGCAGATCTGAGATGGAAGTTCCAGAAGTACAGACAAAGGTCTCTCGTTGGCTGAGCTGGTTGAACGAATGATCCTGGAGAATCAATAAACTAAGGACTGGCTACCCAGCTTACAGATTCAGTTTACAATGACAATATTCAGAAGATATCCATCAGTCCACACCACATGGGGGCACGCATATCGCGAATTCAAGGAAGGATGGTATTGGATTCCCGGGGCAACCCAACAGTCGAGGTAGATTGTCTAACTGAGGATGGGACGCTCGGCCGAGCAATGGTCCCATCCGGGGCCAGCACAGGCCGACACGAGGCAGTGGAGCTAAGAGATGGCGACAATCGTTGGGGCGGCAAGGGGGTCGATCTCGCCGTCGCGAATGTCAACGGCCCGATTGCAGACGCCTTGGTGGGATTGGACGCTAGCGAACAAGGAGTCGTAGACACAGCAATGATGACTATCGACTCAACCCCCAACAAGAGCAAAATCGGTGCCAATGCTATGCTTGGTGCTTCTATGGCGTGCCTAAGGGCCACTGTTGGAACCGGGAATATATGGCAACACCTCTCAGACGGAAGCTCCTCCATACCAGTACCTCTGATGAATATCCTCAACGGAGGCGCACATGCGAACTCGAATGTCGATGTCCAGGAATTCATGGTAGTACCTCATGGCTTTGACTCATACCCAGATGCACTCCGGGCAGGTACTGAGATCTATCATATGCTACGGGCCGTACTAAAGGAAGCGGGATTACTCGGTGGAGTTGGCGACGAAGGGGGCTTCGCTCCAGACTTGCCCCGTAATGAAGAAGGTCTTCGTTATGTCGTCGAGGCAATTACCAGAGCCGGATATTCGCCGGGGGAAGAAGTATCTATCGCATTAGATGTAGCCAGCCAGGAGTTCTTGCAGGATGATGGTTACCATATAGATGGGAAGGTAATCAGTGGCTCAGAGCTTGGCCTACTATACTCATCTTGGCTGGATGAATATCCAATTGTGTCAATCGAAGATCCATTTGGGGAGGATGACTGGGATTCTTGGGTAGAATTCTGTCAGCGTGAAGGACACAGGGTGCAGATTGTGGGGGATGACTTGTATGTCACAAACCCCGATCGTCTCGCCAAGGGGATAGAGATGGGCGCGTCGAATGCAATTCTCATTAAGCTCAACCAGATCGGAACAGTCACTGAAACACTATTGGTCATATCAATGGCGAAGGCTGCGGGGTATGGTACTATCATCAGCCATCGTTCAGGCGAAACCGCAGACTCCATTATCGCTGACATAGCAGTAGGTACAGACGCGGGACAAATCAAGACTGGAGCACCGGCCAGAAGCGATAGAACATCAAAATACAACCAGCTTCTCAGAATATCGGAGGAGTGTGAGACATACTCCAAGCTATTCCAGTAGGGACAGCAGTATTGGAAGAACTATTGTGGCGTCCG
>CEWK01132981.1_pt1 | contig 13762 bp, 12 predicted proteins | sample 531431 | NCBI WGS metagenome assembly CEWK01 (sample SAMEA2623059, study PRJEB7988) | marine metagenome | isolation source: saline water (ENVO:00002010), including
AACCGGATTATGGATATTAGTTCCCAAGCACCGGTATCTTTTCAATATCAGGATAGGGAAGGTTCTTGTACTCTTTTAACGAAAAGGAGAGGGGAGGCTTTCCCTACATACGGCTCTGGAAGTCGCGAAGATTTATTAAATAGGTGGATGGATGGTTTAGAACTAGCAAAGGAGTCGCTCTATGCGATTTCTGGATTTGGAGACGGCTCCCATGTTCAATATTTTCTCGATCATTCGTCAGGTGGCACTCATTTTATCGTCGCTGAAGAAGACCCTGCCTTACTCAGGGAGACCCTGTCACGCTTTGATTGTTCAAGTTTATTAGCCAACGAGCGCTTTATGCTCGGGGTGGGAGAGCCGGATGAGAACTTCTTTCGTGATATTCAAACCGCAGCTCTTTCCGAAATCCAAGAGATTAATATGGTGATTTTCTCTCCCCTGCATTCCTTGAATGAGGCATATTATGACCGGATGAGAAATGAACTGGTCAGGCAATACTTGGTGGTTCGACCGATGATGGAAGTAAATCTGCGAACCGCTCCGATAATACAGGGAAATACTTTTGAGAATTTGCCGATTATGGCCCCCTCCCCGGATGTAAGTGAAATCGGAGATGGAATGAAGGATATCCCATTCATTCTGGTAGGGGCGGGGCCCTCCCTAGATGAATCGATTGATTTCCTGAAATCGGTGCAGGATAAATCCATAATCGTCTGCAGCAACAGTCCACTTCGAAAGCTCCTTAACAACGGAATCAAACCACACTTAGTTTTTACCGCCGACCCGCAGGAACCAACCCTTGCAGGATTTAAAGGGGTTGATGTGGCTGGTTTAACTTTGGCATGTCCCTTTAGTGCTTACCCAGAAATTGTTCGCCTTTTTGATGGCAGGATTCTCTCGTGGTGCACCCTTAATCCGATCGTTGACCTCGTAAAGAAGTATATGGGTAAGCCGCCTGGTAGCCCAATCATGGAAAAAGGTACGGTTTCGGGTTGTGTTCTTGATCTTTCCAGACTGCTTGAGTCTAAAAAAGTTTTATTCGTAGGACAAGATTTGTGCATTCGGGATGACGGTCGTTACTACACCGATGACTCGGCTTACTCCGATTATGGCGGCCATTATTCAAGTATTTCCCAAGGCCATCGATTGCCGGGTAACACCCAAGAGCAAGTCTTGGTCGAAGGCAGGCTTTTTGTTTACCTTAAGACCTTTGAGCAGTTTATTGGCCAACAGAGTGGGGTAGAGTACCGAAACCTTGCAAGAACTGGTGCTCGAATTCGTGGTGCCCCGTACATGAATTATCAGGATGCCATGGCTTGGATTGGGCAAACCTCAAGTGCGGTCTTTGAAGAAAAGATTCAGGCTCTTTTAAAGAATCAAACCTCTACCCCTTCTTTGGAAGATATTTTTAGACCTTGTCAGGAGCATATTCGTAAGATTTTCGAAAAATCATTCAAGGCGGCATGGAATACTGAGAAACTTCCGGAAAAATATTCCGGCCTTAATTATTCCGAAAATAAAGCTATTATTCGATTGCTAGCTGATGCAAATGAGATCAACAAAACAATTGATAAAAATAAAGACTTTTGGAGCGTTTTATTTGAAGGTAAGACCAAAGGCGAAGTCATTCGATACCGCAGATTAGCACGGGATATTGAGTTTCCGAATAAGAACTGGGCTGCCGTACAAAGAAATAAAGAGTACTTCTGGGCCATCAGTGAAGGTTGCCATTGGTTACTTCAGGAGATGGACAGGAAAATCTATCATCCAGAAAGCTCAGCTGTGTAACGGCCTTTTTCAGTCTTCACTGGCATCATTCATGCTACGCGTAGGCGTGCACTTTTCTCTACAATTAAAACTTCTGAATTTGATGGTTCACTCGAAGTTATGTTTTTTGCAAAATAACTAATGGGTTCTGAACTTCAACTGACTGGTTTAGCCTCCGGCTTTGACTGGGCTCCCGTAGTAGACCAACTCATTGAGCTTGAAAGAGTTCCGCAAAATCGGCTTATTGCAGAAAAACAAAGAAACGAGGAGAAAATCTCAGACCTTGACCTCTTAAAGAGCCAACTGGATGCTTTGAATACATCAAGTAAAGCCTTGCAGGACGAAGATTTATTTCAAGCTAGAAAAGTTGGTGCGATTGGGAATTCTTCCGGATTAGTGGCAACCGCAAATGCGGGAGCCATTACCGGTGAATTTGAAATATCGGTTGAGTCCCTAGCGACCAAAACAGAAATGTCTTCATCCAATCGATCGTCCAAAAAATTGGGTGGTGGCATTGATCCCAACCAAAGCCTTCAAACTCTTCCTTTACATACGGCAATTACTGAAGGAACTTTTACCATTGATGGAAGAACATTCAATATCACTAGCTTGAGCATGACTCTTCAGGATTTGCTGGATGACATCAATGCACAAGTAAGCACGATTGCTGGTGTGAATCCAGAAAATGATTCATCCGCTGTCACCGTTTCATATGAAGCAGCGAGTGACAAAATTGTGATCGATTCCGGGGAGAAACTTCCGGGTGCAGATAGTAAATTACCCGTTCTTGGATCATCCACAGATACTTCCAATTTTTTGCAAGCTATGCGACTCTTAAGCCGCACCACGGAGTGGACGGATGCAGATATTGAAGCTGGAAGTGGGGTTTCCACTTTTAATGCTGGGGATGAATCCAAAGCTTGGCTTCGATCGGATGATGTTAATTCCTTTGTATCACCCGGAGACCCTAGGAGTTATGCTGAATTTAATGGCAAACTTTATGAAAGAGTTTCGTTGGAGAACCAATACGACTCCAATGTAAACTACATCGCAGGAGATCGAGTATATAAACAGGGGTTTCTTTACGAGGCAGTCTCCGCGATTCCAAGTACAACTTGGGATGGAACTCAAATAAATATAGGAGATAAGGTTCGACATGGTGCAAAATCGTATGAACTGCTAGTGGATCTCGAAACCTATAAGATCGATTCTTTTAGTAGCGTGGACAGCGGGAACCATGTAGTGGATCAATCCACGAATCCCTCCGGTACTCTGCCTACCAGTGCTTATCAAGCTGGAGATGTGGTTAAGGCTGCGGACGGTTCCTTTTTTCGTTCTACTAAAGATCGTTTTATTGCCGGTAGCGTAGATTGGTCTGGTTACTCAGTTGTAAGCGGATATCCTAGTGCAGTAGGTGCCCAAGGCTGGACCGATGGAGTGCCCCAAACTGCCTACATTCAGGGAAGAGCTTATCAACTGACCAGTGGAACCTCTGCAGTCGAACATGGTGGAACATCGGATACAACATTATACAGCACTGGAAATGGTTGGGGGACAGCATCCAAATTAGTCTTCGGGCAGCAAGGAACGGCAGGTGCGGAATCAAATTATTACAGCCCCGTTACGAATGCATGGGATAAGGTGGGCTCATTTTCTGCTACGGATAATTATCAAAGTGGAGATATTATCCTTTCGGGTAGCCAATTCCTTGAGGCGAACACCAATATTAGTGCAGCTGCTTTTAATGCCGCAGACTGGACGGATGTTACTAGTAGTATCAACGATTTGGGTGATTTTGGCTCCGGGAATTTAGTGGACTCATTTTGGGTGAAAGCGGATCTTTCAATTACGAATGATTCCTATTGGTCAGAAATTGCCCAAGCTAATGGCCGAGATGATTTTGATTCGAACTATTGGCAAGAAGTGGCTCCAGAAATGAATCGATTTGATTCCACAGGTGCGGGCAACGCATTAACCAGCGTCGACTATTCTCTATGGGCTCATGTAGGCGCAGTCGGTTCTTATGCTGGAGATGGAACAGAAGGAAATCGAGACGCATTTGAGAATGGGCTACCCAATGATTCTAACTTTAATTATGATACTTGGAGTGGAAGTGCGAATGTAGGCGACTATATACTGCATAATGGTAAGGTTTTTGAAGCTACAACCATAACTACCAACGAGCCCGGGATTTCAGGGAGTGAAGGAGATTGGAATTTAATCGCTGATAGTTCCACCATCTCTGCGGTCAGTATTTCTGAACAGGCGAATAAAAGTAGGTTTACGGATACCGAGTATTGGAGTCGCTATGATGTTCCACCACCAGACCAAAATACCGGTCACTGGTCCATATTAAAGGAGAAACAATTAACCAGCAGCAGTCCACTTGGTAATTTGGATCTTTCCGCCACTTTGGCGAATGCAAATTTCAGCGATGCTTTCACGGGTCTGACTTCAGGTCTTGGAAATTTCTTTATTGGAGAAGGGGAGGGAGCAGTAAGAATTGATTACGATGTCAATAATGACACGCTTTCAACCTTGATTGACCGGGTTAATCGGTCTGAAGCCAATGTAGACATGTACTACGATCCAGTCAGTGATCGTTTTGTGCTGAAAAATAAAACTTCGGGTTCCATTGGCATTGTGCTCCATGAGTCAGATAACTGGGATACACTATCTTCCGCAAATGTTGGAGCTGGTAATTTACTCAACTTAATGGGACTTGCTGCTCCAAGTGCAGTCAGTGATGAATATGATTCTTCAGTAATTTATGATAAAGGTGATTTGGTTAAACATACCGAAGGAACTGAGGTAACTTACTGGCAAGCACACAGTAGCTCCCCGTCTGACAAACCTTCCTCTGCAAGTGCAGAATGGAAACAGATAATCCTTGGAGTAGGGCGTTCATTTGAGGAAGAACTCGGGGAAAATTCTATTGTCCGGGTGAACGGAGGGGAAAGAGTCTACAGCACGAAGACCGAATTTTCACAGGATGAACATGGTTATGAAGGCATAACTTTTGATGTTGCCAATGTATCCATTGGTGGGAGTGCCAGCTTTGCCGTAGCTAAGGACGCAACTGCCGCCAAGAAGGCAATCGATAAATTTATTGAAGAATTTAATGATGCCCAAGATTATATAGACAGTTTGGTTTCAATCACCAATGATGGAGATAATGTTACTGCGGGTAGGTTTTCAAGTAACCTCGAAATCAGTCGGCTTGGTGGACAGTTAAGGAAAATTGTTTTCGGGGACTCAACCGCCCACTCGGAAAGTGGTACTACAACAGATGGTTCCAATTTAGTAGTTAATTCAAATGATGGCTCCAATACAGAAATTGATGCCATCTCCACCCAACTTAATTTAGGAGTAAGTGATACCGGTTATGTAATTAAGGTGCTAGATGATAATGGTAGTGGGCTTTCGGCCTTTTATAAATGGAATGGGTCAGCATGGGAGTCTAGTACGCCTACATACAGCTCCTTTCGGTTATCAAACCTTGGATTGGACTTTGGGATTGGGTCAGACAACCTTCAGGTCAAAAATTCAGCCATGCTTCTGCAGGCTTTAGAGGAAGAACCGGAGAAAGTACAAGCTTTCTTCTCAGAAGCTCCGGTAGAGATGGCTTTTGACTCGAACACCAATACCCAAAGAAAGTATCAGGGTTTGAGCTATTCCGTGGATGATTTTATCACTTCCTTTCTTACCGGTGATAGCGACTCTGGATACAAAGGCGCTTACAACACCCATGTGGATAGTATAAAGAGTCAAAATGAAAGATTGGACGACCGCATCGAAGACTTAGAGTATTACCTTGAGCAACGGGAGGAAACCTTGAGAGCTGGATTTATGCGTATGGAGGAAATGCAATCCAAGATTAATACTCAAATGCAAACCCTGCAAAGTTCGTTCAACAATAATAATAACAAAAAGTAATGAGATTTTTAATCCTACCTATTATCGCGATTCTCTTTGTCTCTTCATGCAGAAAATTCGAAGAAGAAAAGGTGATTGCGAAAGCCGAACCCTTTATTCCCCAAAACTTATATCCTACAGAAAGACTACCTGCCTATCTCAATCGGGTTGTAGTTTTACCTGCCTATTATCCGGATCCGGACTCTACGCTTTTAGATTTTGTCGATGAAGTTTTCCAGCAAGAACTAGCACAAGAGAGAATCTTTGAGACGATTATCCTCGATCCCGCTTACATGAAGAAAAACTTTGGAAAGAGTAGGTTTTCCTCTTCTGGCACCCTCCCAGAAAGCTTTTTGAAAAGCCTTGAGACGGAAACCGCTGCTAATGCAGTACTCTTCACTGATTTAAGCTCTTACAATCCATACCGTCCGATTTCCCTTTCTGTTCGGTCGAAGTTAGTCGACATAAAATCAGGCGAATTCCTTTGGGCAATTGACGAAACCTTTGATGCGGGACATTCGAGTATTATCCTTGGGGCTTCCATTTTCCAGGAAAGCTCGCAAGTTCGGGCATTATCCAATAAAACGAGTGGTAGCGTTCTTCAGTCTCCTCGTGCATTCTCGAAATATATAGCCTCCACCATCTTCTCCACGATGCCTCTGAGATAAACTTATTTAGTTGCAAAAACCGAGATTCTGGCACATATTTAGCTTTATTATCATTTATGGATTCAATTCAAGGATACGATCAAACCCCTAGTAGATTAAATCTTAGTGAAGCTAAGGTAGATAATTCTTTGAGCACCGTGTCCCCGGTCAAGACTTCTTCTAACGAAGCCTCTGAATCCAATGTTTCTTTGACTGACTTGTCAAAGATAGGAAAAAAAGCTTATGACGCTCAATCTGAAATTCGTACGGATGCAATTGCTCGTGCTCAAGCACTCTTGAATGATCCCAATTGGTTAAATGATCAAGCCATGGAGGCTCTTGCTGACAAATTAATTGATATTGAAGGCATTTGACCTACGAGTCATTTCACAATTTTAATCCCTGTGCAGTACGATAAAATAGCAAAGTCTTATAAAGCCCAGTCCGTACAGACTGCTACTCCTGGAAAGCTTGTACTTATGCTTTTCGATGGCTACCTGAAATTCTCAGCAACAGCAAGACGAGGCTTTGAAGAAGAGGATTTGACCAAGAAAAATGAGATGATAAATAATAATCTCATCAAGGCCCAAAATATTGTCACCGAGCTCCAGTCTTCCCTTGATATGTCGGTTCCTGGTGAACTCCCTGGCACGCTTTACAGGCTTTACGATTATGTTTTGCATCAACTCCAGCAAGCCAATTTACAGAAAAAAGTAGAACCTATTGATGAAGCGGACAAAGTAATTTCAGAATTACGTGAGGCATGGGCAGAAATGCTTACTCAGAACCCCGACGGCCGTGCATCGGGGGATCAGCAGTCCGGTTCCATATCCTTGCAAGCCTGATTAGCTAATTTTGGCTACCGAGGGAAATCTTTTTGAACTCTTCAAGGTTGCGTTGGATACGCACGAAAATTTGTTACATGCCGAGACCCAGGCGATCGCTGCTAAACATTTAGATACAATCGAAGAAATTCTTGAGAAAAAAGATCAATCTTTGGAAATTTTGATTTCATCCAAGGAACATCTTCCGGATAATTTCCAAAATGATGCAACGATTAGTTCTCAAATGGATCGAGTGCTTGAATTACAACAGAGAAATGCCGCTTCGTTCAAAAGGTTTTTTGACGAGCGATCCAGAAAGGAAAAAGGCTTAAATGAAAAACTCTCTTCTAGTGACCGTCGATTAAGAAAAACATACTTAAATCCTGATCGCTAATTACCTACAGCAGGGGCATTGAACTTGCAGGTCTGAATGGGAAGTATATATTGAATTCTTTCATGAGTTCAAAAAATCTATTTCAGAAAGTATGGGAGGCTCATACCGTTGGTACCCTTTCAAACGGACAAACACAGTTATTTGTCGGGCGTCACTTAATTCATGAAGTTACCAGTCCGCAAGCCTTTGGTATGCTTCGTGAGAAAAATCTATCGGTTCGCTATCCCGAAAGGACTTTTGCAACGGTTGACCATATTGTTCCAACGAATGAGTCTAGCGAACCTTATTCAGACTCGCTAGCGGATGCAATGATTAAGGAATTACGAAAAAACTGTGATGAGACTGGGATAACTTTTTTTGATGTTGGGTCTGGAATGCAAGGAATTGTACATGTTGTCGGCCCCGAACAAGGATTGACTCAACCTGGGATGACTATTGCCTGTGGTGATTCCCATACCTCTACCCATGGTGCTTTTGGTGCCATTGCTTTCGGGGTAGGGACGAGTCAAGTCCGTGACCTACTCGCAACCCAAACCATGGCTCTTAACCCTCTTAAAGTAAGACGAATCGAAGTGAATGGCACGCTTGAACCTGGGGTCTATGCTAAAGATGTTATTCTTCATATTATTCGTAAACTTGGGGTTAATGGTGGCACTGGCTTTGCATATGAATATGGTGGAACTGTATTTGATGGATTTTCCATGGAGGAAAGAATGACTGCTTGCAATATGTCCATTGAAGGTGGAGCTCGGGTAGGGTATGTGAATCCAGATGAAAAGACTTTCGATTATTTAAAAGACCGACCTTATGCCCCAGAGGATAAAGACTGGGATTCTTCTGTTCAAGCTTGGAGAGACTTTGCCTCAGATGAGGGTTGTTCTTATGATGATGTGGTATTGATTGATGCCGGCGAAATATCTCCTACAGTCACATGGGGAATCAATCCAGCACAAGCTATATCAATCGAAGAAAGTATCCCCTCTGTGAGCGAGGTTAACCCATCGGACCAAGAAAGTGTCCGTGAAGCCCTTGAGTATATGCAATTGGAAGGCGGGACACCCATCAAGGGTATTCCCATTGATGTTGCATTTATTGGTTCTTGCACAAATGGGAGATTGTCAGACTTAGAAGAGGTCGCATCCCGTATTCATGGTAAAAAAGTCAAGGAAGGAGTGAAAGCAATTGTAGTTCCAGGTTCTCAAATAGTAAGCAAATTAGCCCAAGAGAGAGGACTTGATAAGGTTTTTATTGAGGCTGGATTTGAATGGAGAAATGCAGGGTGTTCCATGTGCTTAGCAATGAACCCAGACAAATTAATCGGCGATCAACTTTGTGCCAGTTCCAGCAATCGGAATTTCAAGGGTAGACAAGGTAGCCCGACAGGTCGAACAATGCTGATGAGTCCAACCATGGTTGCAGCTGCAGCAATTTGTGGTGTAGTTACAGATTCAAGACAAATTTTCAACTCCTAGATATTAAATTATATGGCGCTTGCGAAGATTACTGAAGTTACTGGTAGAGGAATCTGTGTCCCAGGAGATGACATTGACACCGATCGAATTATACCTGCACGTTTCATGAAGTGCGTGACATTTGATGGATTGGGAGAATATCTTTTTCATGATGTTCGCTTTGATGAAGATGGAAAGCCAAAGGCTCACTCACTGAATAATCCCGCCTATCAAAATGCATCAATTATCATATCTGGAGCAAATTTTGGTTGTGGTAGCTCACGTGAACATGCACCTCAATCCATTTTTCGTGCTGGTTTTCGTGCAGTTATAGCGGGAAATTTTGCCGAAATTTTTTTTGGCAACTCAATTAATCTAGGTATGCCATGCCTCTCCATGAATAAAATAAACCGTAAAAAGCTTTCTGACTTGGTTATAGGCAATCCAGAAGCAGTGCTTAAAATTGATCTGATAGAGTGCAAATTACGATCCGAAAATTTAGTTTTCCCGTTTACCTTACATGAAGGAGCACGTGACTCTCTAATTCGTGGTATTTGGGATCCATTGGAGGAGCTCATTGAGGCAAATAGTGAGATCGAAAAGGTTTCTAAAACCTTAATTTACACCTGATTTCCTGAATCGTGCGTAAAGTCCATTTGGTTTTCCTTGCTTTCCTTTTTCTTTTTACGACCGGATTTATTTCACTCGATAAAAAAGATTACTTATCTACAGAATTATTCCTTAAGTCTTTGGAGGAAAACGACTTAAAGGTAATCTCATTGCCTGCTGAATCCGGACTGAGTATCTTGTTGCCTCGTTCCAATGATCTTAAACTTTCGGGTGTATATTCCTGCTTAGAAAGTAAGTTTTCTGTCTATGAATTAACGGATTCTACTCAATTTATCGAAGACAAAAACTCTTCCAATAATGTAATTCAAAATAAAAACCTCCTACTTGTCAGTAAACAAAATGTAGAAGTAAGAATCGAGAGAATTTTCTTTTCTCTTAAACCACCTCTCACGATCCATGATGCAGGTATTTTTATCTATCCTCTCGGTGCCTGTTTTTTTCTCGCTGTCTTTGTTCTAGTTGAGAGACTCTTTTCTCTCAGAAGAAGCCTAACTTTCCCACGAAAAGTAGAAAAAGCACTGAGATCCGGTGAGTTTCCTAATAAAAAATGGAAACAATATTCAGCAGCCGAAAGAATTGTTTGGGTGGCGGTTCATGAAAAACCATCTCCCGAATCCTTACGGTCTTATGCGAAACTTGAAGTATCTGCCTTAGAGAGAGGTCTTTATGTTCTCGAGGTTGTAGTTGCTGGTGCCCCCTTGATTGGCTTACTCGGGACCGTTACAGGTTTGGTTCAGGTTTTCTCGGTAATGCCTACTCTAGCAGAAGGGAAAGATGCATTATCCCAAGGAATCGGGCTTGCTTTATTTACTACAATTCTTGGTCTTTCAATTGCAATACCTACCTTGATCGGGCACTCCTACCTTTGTAGATTAATAGACAATAGAACTGTTTCTTTGAATTGGGTCACTGCCAGAATCAATGATGCCATTCACCCTAAGCAGGATAATGTCATTCATTAATACATGAAACGAACCCGTACACCTAGGATCGATGTCGTTCCGCTTGTGGATGTATTAATGGTCTTAATTATCTTTTTCCTCGTAACCATGCAATTTCAAGACTTGCGTGCATTAAATGTAAAGTTACCCCGAATTGACACCGCAGGTTCGAACTTAATTAAAGGACAGCTTGTGATTACAGTGAGTAAAGAAGGGGATTTCGGATTAAACGGGAATAAATCAGACAAGGATGAAATTAATACTGTCATGATTGAGGTCGCTAAAACATCTCCTGATGTTCAGGTCTTGATCGCTGCAGATGAAGATTCACCCTTGAAATTTGTTACCGAAGTCGTGGATTTGTGTCGTGAATCAGGATTGGAGAATTTCCGACTTCAATCCAGATAAATGATTAAATTTTGGGGAAAAAAGGGTTATTTTTCTTTTCCTGCTCAATGGTCGAAATAGGGCCGTGTCCCGGACACAATATTACTTCTTCGGGAAAGGTCATGATCTTCTGTCGATTTGTCCTTAAAGCATCTTTGTACGAAATCATTCCTCCTCCCATAGAACCAGCAAAAATTGCATCCCCAACAAATGCAATATTTTCATTATTTCTCTGAAGCAAAAAAGTTGTTCCTCCGATAGAATGACCGTGCGTATGAACCGCTTCTAGCGATAGTGAATCACAACTATGCTTAAAACCCTCCGTAATGGACTTACAGTGCACCAAGGCTTCCAAATGGTGAACGAAAACAGGTGGATTTCTGGTTTTTTGCTTCAAATCATCCAAGCATGCGATATGGTCATGATGCGTGTGGGTAAGAAAGATGGCATCAATCTCTAAATTTTTCATTTCTATAAATTCAATTATTGGGTCTGCTGCCGGTCCGGTATCAAATATCCATGCTTTTCTGGTGACTTCATCCCATACTAAGTACGCGTTTACAAGCATCCCTCCAAAAGGAAGATTGAATTGCTTTAAGCCTTTTACTTCCATTAGGGCAGGGTACCACTCCTTGCGTGCCGAACGAAGCAGTTTATCCTTATCTAAATTCAGCTCATCTGCCATTAAGCAAATTAAGCTTTCGTTTACTCCACCGGATAAAATAGCTTCAACTTCAGACCTTCCAGAACCAGTCCGTTTTGCCATCTCGCTTTTCCCAACCCCCAGGCCACGCATGGCTTTGCCGATAATGTCCTCGTGGAAATCTTCCAGTTCTATTTTCATTATAGATCTATAAAATACTGAATCGCATTTATGCCAAAGCAAAAGAAACTCTACATTGTAAGGAAAGAGTTTGATGGTTTCGGTGGTGCTGAAAATGTTGCCAAGCGCTATGTAGAATCTTTTAGTAAGTTTTATAACACTTCGCTCGTTTACGCGGGTTCTGAACTTGAGGGCACTAGAATTACTGGTAACTCAGGGCCAGGTTGGTTCAAAGCACTATCTTTTGCTTCTTCAGTCAATAAGTTCTTATCCAGTAGAAAAGATTCCCTTGTTTTTAGTATGTCTCGGGGAGTTCATGGAAATGTTTTCAGAATGGGTGATGGAGTGCATCGATGTTGGTTAAGAAGAAAAAAAATAAGTTGGCTAAAAGAAAAATCTAATCTTAACCACCTTATCACCCCGATTCTTGAGCATCGATCTATTCAGAAATCTAAATTTGTTGTGTCTAATTCAAAGCTGGTTGCGGACGAAGTTCAATCCGAATACCAAATTAGTCCAAGTAAACTGAAGGTTATACATAATGGTTATTCTTCAGACCGATATTTTCATGTTGATGAAGCAAAAAAGAAGGCATTGAAAAAAGAATATGGCCTAAGTGACTCCGGTATCAATTTGTTGTTTTGTGCCAATGGTTGGAAACGAAAAGGCCTTTATCATTGCTTGAGATTATTAAAAGAAATTGATTCTGCGACTCCTTGTCATCTTTGGGTAATCGGTAAAGGTAACCCAGCAATCTACACAAAAACGATAGATTCCTTTGGTGTTTCAGATCAAGTCACTTTCTACGGTTCAGTTGAAGACACCAGTCCATGGTATCAAATGGCAGATTTATTTATTTTACCCACAATATATGATCCATTCTCAAATAGCTCCTTGGAAGCTATCGCTTGCGGATGCCCTATTCTTACAACCGCATCAAATGGAGCAAACGAATGCGTAAACTCGAAAAATGGTCTTGTGGTCAGTTCCCCACAATTAGTTTCCTCCAAGCTCTCACTAGATTGGATCAAATCTATTGATGCAAGAAATCGATCGATCATTTCAAATTCAGTTAAGCACTTATCTCTGGAGAAGGAAATAGGTGCATACTTGAATATTTTTGATTCCCATGAGTAAAAAAAAATTAAAACTACCTATTTCAGTCTGCATCTTGGTGAAAAATGAAGAAGATCATTTAATTAATTCCTTGTCTCCATTGTCCATTTTTGAAGAAGTTTTAGTTTACGACTCTGGAAGCACAGACAAAAGCGTTGAGATTTGTGAGCAATTCGGTGCCAAAATCATATCTGGACAGTGGGTTGGATTTTCGGAATCAAGAAAGTTATTGTTTTCAGAAGCAACTCAACCTTGGATTTTTTGGTTGGATGCAGATGAAGTAGTTACTACTGAATTAGCTTCTGAGTTAAACTCTATTTTCTCCAATGAAATTAAATGTCAAGGATTTGAAATTAATCGTATGGTTTTCTTTCTAGGAAAAAAGATTCGACATGGTGAGTGGTTTCCTGACTGGAATTTAAGAATCTTTCGTGCTGATTCTTGGGAGATGGATGATCGTGATATTCATGAATCCGTAAGCTTGCATGGATCAAGCATTCGATTAAGCGGTTTACTTGAACACTACAGTTATCAAGATTGGAATGATAGAGCACAGCGTATGGAACATTACTCGAATCTTTGGGCTCAAATGAAGAAAGAGCAGGGGATCAAAACTTTTACGGGGGAAGGCACAATAAGAGCAGTATGGAGATTTTTTCGTGCCTACATTTTAAAGTTGGGTATCCTTGATGGTCTCATTGGTTTAAAAATAGCGATTTCCGTAGCCACTGAAGTTGCCATTAAGTATAAAAAACTTCACCGACTTGGTCCTTGGTAAATGCCTACTACAAAAAAACTTAAAATCATCCATACAGAAGCTTCGCCCCATTGGGGCGGGCAAGAAATTCGTATCTTTGAGGAAATGAA